>JAEEGL010479015.1_pt1 | contig 20163 bp, 11 predicted proteins | sample 9134231 | NCBI WGS metagenome assembly JAEEGL01 (sample SAMN16246548, study PRJNA631951) | gut metagenome | biome: gut microbiome; feature: rumen; material: fiber-attached | host: Bos | place: Iran: Karaj | collected 2018-10
ATCCTCATCCGTATCATTCTCTCCTCCGATAAGAGCATACTCAAAGGTAAGCTTTCTGTGGGTCGCAAGATAATATGTCTTCGCGGCCCCCATAAGCTCATCGAGGCTGTATTTTTCTGCGATCGGCATAAGCTTCTTTCTCTTCTCATCCGTAGCCGCATGAAGCGATATCGCAAGATTTATCTGCAGATGCTTTCCGTTCCTTTTCTCTTTCGCAAGCTTTATTATGCCGGGCACGATACCGCAGGTGGAGACCGTGATGTTGCGCTGTGATATGCCTTTGCCGTCGGGATCCGTCATTATATCAATGAACCTTAACAGATTATCATAATTTAACAACGGCTCGCCGGAACCCATTATGACCACATTGGATATGGCCTTTCCGGTATCCTTCTCCATAAGATACACTTCCTTTGCCATTTCCCCTGCGGTAAGGTCACGCGCAAGACCGTTTATTGCAGAAGCGCAGAATCTGCAGCCCATAGCGCATCCCGCCTGGGACGAGATACAGGCGGTATTCCAGCTGCGGTAGCGCATAAACACTCCTTCTATAAAGTTTCCGTCTGAAAGCTCAAATAAATACTTTCTCGTACCGTCATTGCGGGATATCTGCACGGTATCCGTCTCCAGCCCGTCTGTGCTGTAGCATCCGGAAAGAGATGCTCTGAGCGCTTTGGAGAGATCGGACATTTCATCAAATCCCTGTGCTCCCCTCCCATGCAACCAGGAAAATATCTGCTTTGCACGGAAGTGCTTTTCTCCCTCCGATGCAAGCTCTTCCTGCAGTTCTTCCTTTGTAAGATCATATATATCCTTCACGTTCAGTCCTTTTTCCATAGGGAATAATAAAAACCGTCACAGGGATCCACTCCCTGAAGAAACAGCCTCTCTGAGATTTTATGTAATCCTGATTTCTCAATATATTCCGACTGCCTTTCCGTTTCCTCTTTTGTTACCGTACATACAGAAAACATCAGTATCCCCGAGGGTTTAAGATATCTTATGGCATTGTCCAGGATAGCTCTCTGCAATTTACATAATGCAGTAACATCCTCCTGATGCACTCTATACTTTATGTCAACTTTTCTGCCGATCACTCCCAGTCCTGTGCATGGCAGATCGGCAATGATGATATCAGCTTTTTCTTCAAGCAGAGGATCATATTCCGAAGCATCCCTCTTTTCGGTCCTCACATTGCCGGTCCCGGTCCGGCTCAGGTTTTCCCTGACCTTTGAGAGTTTCTTATCTGATATGTCAAACGCAGTTATGCAAAAGCTCTTATCCGGATCATCCTTCAGCTCCGATGTAAGCATCTCTGCTGCAAAGCAGGTCTTGCCGCCCGGAGCCGAGCACAGATCAAATACGTTTATGTGAACTGTTTTTGTGCTCTTTATGTAAACTTTAATCTGTTCGCAAAGATCATACATTGCAAGCTGTGAGGACAGATCCTGCACGGAATAAAGACCGAGCGCAAAGCTTTCAGAATCTGCCGGAGAAAGATGTCCCTCTTTTGCTACAAGAGTATAGGGATGATCTGTCCTTACCGCGCTGTACCCTTCCCGGCGAAGCTTCTCCTGCAAAAGGCTTCCATCACTCCTGCAGCGGTTCACCCTTAGGTACAGCGGCCTGCTTCCCATCCCGGCCCCAAGCATTTTCCGGGCCTTTTCTTCACCGTATCCGTTTCTCATTAGATCAGCGATCCAGCCGGGGCAGGAGAACTCCACTGACCAGTCCGGATAGTTTATCCCTTCATCCCTGCGTCCTGCCACTGCCCTCAGCACACCGTTTACAAAAGGCACGAGACCGTCCAGATGTTTCTTCTTTGCAAGCTCGACCGACTCATTCACTGCGGCTCTGTCCGGTATGCTGTCCATAAAGACGAGCTGGAAGGTTCCGAGCCTTATTATCATTCGCACTGTGCTCTTCATCCTGGCTGTCTTTGTTTTTGACACCAGGTCTATGATATAGTCGAGAGTGATAAGCCTCTCCACGGTCCCTTCCGTGAGGATCTTTATGAGTGCGAGATCCCGCTTATCAGTTATGTCTTTATCCTGTATGACAGAAAGCAGGAGGGGTCCGAGTTTCTTCCCCTCCTTCTCATATTTCATCAGTATTTCAAGCGCCGTACCCCGTGCGCTTTGATCAGTTTCTTTCACTTCAGTCTCTCCTTCTGTTGCCGCCGAAAAGGATGATAAGCCTCAGCAATGAAAGAATTGATGCGAAGGCGGATGCCACATAGGTCATCGCGGCTGCCCCCAGCACCTTTCGTGAATCCCTTACTTCATCCGGATTGAGTATGCCAAGGTTTCCGAGAAGCTTTAATGCCCTTCTGGATGCATCAAACTCCACAGGAAGTGTAACGAGCTGAAACAATACTCCGAATGAAAAGAGCGCGATTCCCAGTGTTATCAGGGAGGAGTTTGCCCCCAGGATCATTCCGAGGATAATTACGGGCACCCCTGCTTTGGAGCCGATATTTGCGACAGGCACAAGGGCAGTCCGGAAATTCAGCGGCACATATCCTGTGTGATGCTGTATCACATGCCCGCACTCGTGAGCCGCAACTCCTATCGCCGCCACCGAAGAGGATCCGTAGGTAGCATCCGAGAGATTGACGGTCTTTGTAGCCGGATTGTAATGATCCGTGAGATTGCCCGCTATATGCTGTATTGAAACATCATATATACCTTCAGAATTCAATATATGCTGCGCGGCCTGCGCTCCGGTCATCCCCGTGGTAGAGGCTATTCTGGCATATTTCCTGAAGGTCGAATTCACCTTTGCCGATGCTATGCCGGTAACTACGACACCAATCAGCAGAAGTATATACGTCCAGTCAAATCCGTATCCATAATACATTATGCTTCACCTGCCTTCCGTTTTATGAAAACAAAGCCCCGGGCTTAAGATCGTATCCCAGCAGGAAATCATGTACCGGCATACGCTTTTTACCCTCAAGCTGTATCTCCTTTATAATAAGCGATCCGCTGCCACAGGCGACGCTTATGCCGTCCTTCCGGACATCCGTCACTCTGCCGGGAGCAGCATCCGTTCCCGGGACTGTCTGCGCCTTCCAAATCTTGCCCATCCTGCCCTCGAGACTGCTGAAGGCAGAAGGCCAGGGATCAAGAGCTCTTATGAGCCTTTCGATCTCACAAGCGTCCATATTCCAGTCGATACGTCCCATTGACTTATCGATCTTCTTTGCATAGCTTGCCTTATCCTCATCCTGCGGACAGGGCCTGATCCTGCCCTCTCCTATGTCCTCTATGGTCTTAACGACAAGCTCTGCTCCGAGATCGGCAAGCTTATCAAAAAGACTTCCTCCCGTATCATCTTTATCTATAGGGATCCTGCTTTGTGAGAGGATATCGCCGGTGTCGAGCCCCACACCCATCTGCTGGATGGTAACACCGGTCTCAGCATCACCTTCAAGGATGGCAGTCTGTATGGGAGATGCTCCCCTGAGCCTCGGCAGCAGCGAAGCATGGACATTGATGCATCCGTATTTCGGGAACTTCAGGATCTCCTCCGGTATTATCTGACCGAATGCAGCCACAACGATAAGCTCACATTCATATTCCTTAAGCTTATCAAAAGCTGCGGGATCCTTTATCTTCTCAGGCTGGAATACAGGTATGCCAAGTTTCAGAGCGCATTGCTTCACATCGCTCATCTGAAGCGCGCCGCTTCTGCCTTTGGGCTTATCAGGCTGTGTCACGACAAGAGTGATCTCATGTCCTGCATCATTTATCGCTTCAAGAGAGTTCACGGCAAAGTCGGGAGTCCCCATAAATATTATCTTCAATGGTCTTCTCCTGCTTCCTCTCCGTTATCGTCCTCCTGCTCCTCCAGATCTTCCACATTCCGAAGCGGTCCGTCCACCAGATCTACATAGAGCCTGCCTTCCAGATGGTCGCATTCATGACAGATACATCTCGCAAAGATGCCCTCGCCCTCCATGCTCTGGGGCTGCATATCCTCATCCAGATAGTCAACTATAGCATGGTTCGGCCTCACTACCTTGCCGGTCTTTCCGGGAACGGACAGACATCCTTCATATCCCTCCTGCTCACCGTCAGTCTCACGTATCACGGGATTGATCATTACCACGGGCTCTTCCCCGTCTTCCGAGAGATCCATGATGACTATCCTCTTAAGCACTCCCACCTGTACGGCAGAAAGCCCTACTCCGTTCTGCTCATAAAGGGTCTCGATCATATCATCTATGAGTTCCTTTGTCCTGTCCGTAACCTTCGTGACTTCCTTTGATCTTTTTTCCAGTATAGGATCACCGATCGTCCTTACTTCTCTAAGCGCCATTACATCTCCTCAATCTTTTCTGTTTCAAAATTCCGCACATAGTATATCACAGATGATAAACCTTCGCTAAATAATCAGGTAGAGGTTATCCTTATATCTGTCAGGGCGACCTGGTCTCCCGTGAGCGCCACATACACCTTGGAACCTTCCTCTTTTATTGTAGTCGTATTTTCTATGCTTATACCGACATTAACGGTCTTAAAGACCACCTGTCTTCCCCTTTTTTCAATGAAGATCTCGCATTCTATGCCTTCCTTGTTTGTCTCCTTCCAGACATCCCAGCCCGGGAAATCCTTTGTCTTCTTCATTACAAACCTGTTTTTGGCATATTCTCCGTCTCCCTGATCCTCTCCGTCAAGCTTTATCATATTGTATTCCTTATAATTCGGCCCGCCGATGCTGCCGTCATCCGAATAAAAGATCATGACATAAGGACAGTTCCATACAAGACTTGCCGCAGGGAGGCTCATGGTATGGAATCTTACGATCAGCCTGTTCTTTAATTCGATGCCCTCCGTTGCTGCAGAAAGAGTCCGGTCTATCTGTATATTTTTAATATCAGATTCAAAATGCTCGATATAGCTGACAGGCTGCGCGATCCTCGGCATATCTTCGCTTTGCACGCTTTCTCCCGTAAGAGATGTCTCTATATTTTTGATCCTGCAGTTCTCGCCTGTAAGCCCGATATAGGATGCCTTGGATACATTTGGAAGTGCCACTATGACCTCCTTGGCATAATCATCAGATTTCATAACGATCTTCAGATGATCCTCATACCTTCCCGCGATGATCTCATATAGCGGATTTCCGTCATCACTCTGTCCGCATGCCGCATCATCTGTTTCCTTTTCCTCTATTTTTCTCGCAGCAGTCGTAACGCTGTTTTTATCAAACCAGATCTCACCGTACTCAAGATAGCCATACCTTTCTATATCCTTCTGTCCGTCATGGATCCTTCCGTCATAGGAATCAAAAAGTATTATCGACGGAGCGCTGAATCTGACCCCGGGATCTTTGGAAAGCTCACATTCAAAGGTGATCTTTCTTGTGCTTTCATCTACAGGAACTCCACGGGATACATGCTCCCTGTACTCTTTGCAGACTATCTCCGTCTCCTGCTCCTCAGTATTTCCGGCGGACGATTCCGTGTTCGCGGTATCCATGATATTTACCATTATCCGGGCAAATTCAGGATCAAACTCCTCTCCGGCTCCTTTAAGGAAGACCTCCCTCGCCATAAATCCCGGTATGGCATCCCTGTACCTCTTTTTAGTAGTCATGGAGACATAGGCATCCGCCGTACCTATGATCCTTGATATCTCAGGTATATCCTCTCCTTTAAGCCCATCGGGATAACCGGAACCGTTATATCTTTCGTGGGTATTTCGCACCGTCTTGCAAAGATAAGGATATTCGGTGATGCATGACAGTATCTCTTCGCTTATCAGAGGCTTCATTCTCATAGTCTCAAGATCCCGCTTATCAGGATCGGTATCATTCTTTATCACGCTGTCAGGGATACCTATAAGACCTACATCATGGAGCATCGCTGCGTAATAAGCCTTCCGACAGTCCTCCTCGCTCTTTCCGGCTCTCCTTGCTATTTCCTTTGCATACTCCGCTATCCTTAATGAATTTCCCCTGACAAATTCATCCTTTTTCTCAACTGCAGAAACAAATGCCGTGGCAGTCTGATCGAAAAGCCTGTACATCTTTATCTGCTCTCCCTGCATATCCTGTATCTCAGTCTCATGCATCTTCTCCACAGTATCATTAAGATCAAGATACATAAATACATAGAGGGATACTGAGGCGAGGGCCATTGCGAGATTTACGATGGATGTTTTGGGCAGGAATATCTGCAGTATCGCGCATGTGAGTGGTACAAAGATATACAGATTAAGAGAGATATATATAAGCCTGCTGAAGGAACTCTTATATTGCCTTATGACGGTATACTGAATGATGGGACAGAGCACCGGAATGATATATGCGATAAGGAACCCGTCTGCCCTGTGATAGACATTTGCTTCATCAAAATAGTAATAAAGATCAGTGAACGCAGCGATGACTGCAAGCACCATACCGGCAGCAGCACCTGCGCCGGTAAGGAGCAGACGTTTCGGAAAGGATCCATCCCCCTTCTTCTCCTTCAGAAGATTGGAAAGATACATATTGTAGCCGAATACAATAGCCGAGGTCATAAGGAAGACCACGCCGTTGCTCACCCTGATCATGATATATCCCTTAGTGCTGACATCTCCTGAGTAAATATAGGCCAGTCTGTCAAACCAAAGCAAAAATAAGGCAAAGATCTCCAATAAAATAAGGATAACCTTTCTTTCCCCGGACAGAAATCTCGTATGAAGCAGGAGCAGGATAAGTATCCCGCATGCGCCGCATAATAAAAGCATTATATCCAGCTGGTATAGCTTTATGAATTCGACCATCGACCGATCACCTCTGCTGCAATGAGCTATTTCTTATGCAGGATAAAGAATTCCTGCAGCTTTTCCAGTAATTCATCCTTTTGAATATCCTTAAGGAAATACCCCTCCGGCTTAAGGGCAACTACCTTCATGACACTCTCCTTGTCACGTTTTCCGGTAAGGAACATGACCGGTATGTCTCTTGTCTCCTCTTCGCTTCTCAGCATCTCAAGGACCTGCGGTCCTGAGGTAACGGGCATCTCATGATCCAAAAGGATCAGGTCTGCCTTATTCTTTCCAAGCCATTTTATCGCCTGAAGGCCTGAATTAGCCATCGTGACCTTATAGGTTCCCTTAAGCCACTCCCTTACAAGTGTAAGATACTGGGGATCGTCATCTACCACAAGTATGCTTTTCTTAAACTCTCCTGCTTCAGCCTTTGTAAGATACTCCGTAATGGCAGCAGCAAAGCCGGCATTATCAACAGGACGGGGAAAGGTTTTGTAGATCATCTCGTAAGGCATACGGTCAACCACCCACTGCAGTTCAAACTGCTCACCGACAACCACCATCTGCATGTTCTTCTCATCCATTATATCTGTCAGATAGTGAAGCAGATCCTCTCCGGGAGTTTTCTCCTCGATAAAGAGAGTGATAAGTGATGCGCTTTCAATATTTGCATTTATGGAATCGATCGTCCAGGGAACGAAGCAGCATTCAGCTCCGGCATCTATGACTTTTTTTACCAGAACGCGTGAGATAAACGTTTCTTTCTCTCCGATAAGGATCATCCTGCTTCCTTCCATATCATTCACCTCCAATTATCGTTTCCATTGAAGTCCAGTCAAACACCTTAAGCAATCTTGAAATCTCTTTGAATTTCCTCTCGTCCTCCTCAGGAAGCCGGTATCCCTTCAGCTGATCCAGTATCATTTCCACAGCATCATAGTCCATCTGCGGGATCACTTCAGCAAGCGCCGTATATGCCTCCTTAAGCTCCTCCTCCGGGATCATTTCCTTCTCCGCCGTATCTCCGTCATCCAGCAGTCCGGCAAGCTTCTCGGCATAGGCTTCATAGTCTGACAGCAGCTTACCGTTATTTTCATCTATAAAGACCGTATCCTTCCTGTTTCCGGCATCCTCAAGCGACTCGGCAAGCTTTGAAAGCTCCATTGCTCCCACAATTCTTGCAGAGCTTTTGAGCGAATGGACCTTTATCGTATACAGGCGGAGGTTTCCGCTTTCATAGGAATCCCTTATAACCTTTGCATTATCATCAATGGTCTCAAGGAAAAGATTCAATGAGAAGATATAATTGGATATCCCGCCTGAATTCCTGATCCCGTCCTCCACGGAAATGCCTTCTGTCTCATATATCCATTTAAGATTCTCCGGTATCTCCTGAAGCTCCTCCACGGCATCCTCAGCTTCGGGCTTTTCCATCATTTCCTCGGGAAGATGCTTCATGATCGCCTTCTCCAGAGTGCGGCTGTCTATGGGCTTTGAAAGATAGCCGTTAAAGCCCTTTGAGGTATAAAACTCCTCTCCGGATGTCGCATTTGCTGTAAGGGCATACACAGGAAGATCAGGATAATCCTTACGTATCTCGGTCAGGGTCTCGATCCCGTCCATTCCCGGCATCATATAATCGAGAAAGACCACGTCAAATCTGGTGTCCTTGATCTTATCAAGACACTCCTCTCCGCTCGAAGCAGTGGATACAAATACTCTGGTGCCCTTAAGAAGTCCCTTTATGACATTAAGGTTCATAGGATTGTCATCAACTACCAGTATATCCGCATCCGGCGCTTTGAACAAAGGAACATACGGCCCCTTCGCTGCGGTATCATCATGCTCCATAAAGACTCCCGAAGGAGTTTTATCGATTATCTTCTGGGTCAAGGTCAGAGTAAATTCGCTTCCCTTTCCATACTCACTCTCGCAGGTAAGGCTGCCTCCCATAAGCTCTGCAAATCTTCTTGAAATATCAAGTCCCAGGCCTGTTCCCTGTATCCCACTGTTCTTCTGCTCATCAAGCCGTTCATAGGCCATAAACAGCTTATCCATATCTTCCTGCTTTACGCCCGTACCGGTATCGCGCACCGAAATGACAAGCTTGCACTCATCATCCTTACGCTCTTCCATGGACACATTGAGGGCAAAGCCTCCGATCTCAGTATATTTCACGGCGTTTGTGAGAAGATTTAATACTATCTGTTTTATCTTCCCCGGATCCCCGTACAGACGTCTGGGAAGGATCTCGTCTACAGTCACGTCAAAGGTAAGCTCCTTTTCCGTGCTTCTCACCCTTATCATCGAAACGACGGATCTGAGCATCTCATGGACGTCATATTCCTGCAATACGAGGTGCATCTTTCCGGACTCGATCTTGGACATATCAAGGAGGTCATTGATGAGCGAAAGAAGTGACTCGGAGGCATTCCTTATATCAAAGGCATAATTCATCATTGACATGAAATAGGTTTTAGGCACTCCTGTGGCATCCTCTCTCATCACCATCTCGTTCATTCCCATGATGGTATTGATGGGAGTGCGTATCTCATGTGACATATTCGCAAGGAATCTGGACTTTGCCTCATTAGCTCTCTCGGCATCCTCCTTGGCCTGCCTTATCTCATCATACTGCCTTCTTACGACAGTGCTCTTCATAAATCTCCAGACTATAAGCCCTGCCAGAAACATCCCCAAAAGAAACAGCAGTACCTGGACAGCCTGCAGCTCAAAAATACGAGGCTGCTTTATGATATGAAACTCCCTGTCCTGAAGGATCTTTTTCCCTTCACTGTCATAAACCCTGATGCAAAGGGTGTAATCTCCATAAGGAAGATTAGTGTACTCCAGAGGCTGCAGCTCACTTCTCCTTACACTGATTCCCTCGTCCTCTTTGCCCTTCATAAATATCTGCATCTCAGGATTAAGGAACGAATAGTCCAGCACCGCTGGGGTTATCCGGACTCTTGCAAAGCCGGGAGGAATGATATATGCCCCCTCTTTATCCGGCAGGATCTCCTCGTCTCCGAAATAAACAGAGCCTATCATTACCTTTATCGGGATAGTCTCTTCTGCAAAGCTGTCGATATTAACCCTGCAGACTCCGTTCCTTCCCGGGATATAGAGATTTCCGTTTTTATCAAGGTCACCATAGCCCTGAGCAGTCGGACTGCCTGAAAGCCCGTTATCTACGGTAAACAGCCTGTAGTCAGACACCTTGTCCTCAAGCATATCCTCGACACTGACCGAATAGATGCCATAGGAGGAGGTGATCCACATATTATCGTTATGATCAAAATACAGATCATAATTATTATTAAAGGGGAAAGATGTCACACTGGTTATGACTCCATCCTTAAGATATTCTATGGAATTTGATGTGACGATCCAGTACAGATCCCGGCTGCTGTCCTTTCTGATGCGCATTATCACATCACTGGTAAGGCCGTCGTCCCTTCCCTTTCTTATGACCTCAGACCCATTTATCACATAGAGACCGTCACCGTCAGTGCCGGCATAAATCCTCCCGTCCTTGCCGGACTCAACTGAAAGTATCACGGTATTTTCGATACCGTCTCTTTCACGTACTGTCCTTACAACTTCTCTGTTTTGTATAACTGCAAGTCCGGCATTTGTCCCGACAAGCACAGTGCCTTCATCCGTCACGTCGATGCATCTTATTTGATTATCCGGCATCCCCTCCATATCCGTATAGGAGGTGATCTTTCCGTCCCTGGACAGATGCACCAGTCCCAGGCCGTTTGTATATGTGCCTATCCACAGATCATCATCTATACCTCTCTCAATGCAGCGCACCCTTGAATCACCGATGTATTCGGTAAGATCATTCCTGACCCTCTGTCCGCCGCTGCCGGTTATCTTAAGTCCCGTATCTGTTCCCATATACAGATCGTCCCTGAAAACAGTGGTTGAGTTTACCACCTCCTCCGGAAGACCTGCCTTTCCTGTCACATCAATAAAGTTGTTTGCCACTATCTTCATCACACCCTGAGTGGAGGAAGCAAACCACATATTTCCCTGATAATCAGAGGTCATCATTTCTATGCCGCTGTCCATGGGGAGACCTTCTGTCAGACGGAATCCATGGCTCTTATCAAGATATCCGAATGAATCATCTGATGACACCCATATCCTGCCGCAGTCATAGCTTATCCAGTGCACGGATGTCAGAGGATCAACGGGAATATATTCAAGCTTTGCCGCCGGATCACCGAAATTACCGTAATATACGGCAGAATTATCGGTCCCGAGATATACTTTCCCTGAGTTCACAGGATCAGCCTTCATAGTGGTGATCCTCCCTATCCCGAGCTCCACGCCTGTACAGATCTTTTTGACTGCTTTATTCTCGATCAGAAATACATATCCGCTTCCGGTCTGACCGTAGATCCTTCCTTCTTTATCAGTATCCAGCCTTAATATCCTGTCTGCGTTAAGACGTCTTTCATCTATGATATGGATATTAAGATCATGATCCGCATAGCAGACCCCTGACGTTGTCCCGATGTAAACATTTCCCTCCGGATCCTCCGCAAAAACCCTGATCGAGGATGAAGGAAGTCCCTCCTTATAGGTGAGATGGATCCTTTGGCTGCCGTCAAGGATCACTACTCCGTTATCATTGGTCCCAACCCAGATCCTGCCTTTGCTGTCTTCAAAAAGTCCCCGTCCGTTTGTAAGACCGTCCGCGGTATCAAGCCTCCTGAAGGTATTGCCGTCGTAACGGATTATCCCGCTGTATCCGCCGATCCAGAGATATCCGTCAGATGAACACAGGATATAATTGGCATCCGAGGAGGGCAGTCCGTTTGTGGCATCATAAAGCTTTGCTGTGATACCTGCGTCGGTGATCTGTCCTGTGGCCGCATATCCTCCGCCATAAGGCATCTCTACGGCATTTTCCGCCCGGGCAGGAGCTGCGCTCAGACCGGTCAATGCGAAGATTAGCGTCAAAAAAGCTGTAAAATATACGGTTTTTTTGCTTCTGATCCTCATAAACTAAACATCCTTGTTATACTTTCTCAAAACGACCTTTACTTCCGGAAGCGCATCCATAAAAACTTCCACGCATTTCGGATCGAACTGTGTGCCTTTACCTTCTTCCAGTATTGCCAAAGCCTTCTCAAGAGGAAATGCCGGCTTGTAAACACGCGGTGAAGTAAGAGCGTCAAACACATCTGCGACAGCCATGATGCGCGCTGACAGGGGTATGACCTCGCCGTGTATCCCTTCCGGATAGCCCTTGCCATCCCATCTCTCATGATGGTACGCCGCCATGTTCCTTGCTTCCTTAAGATAGTTGTCGCCTTCCACAGTGCTTATCGCATTTTCCATGATCCTCTTTCCGGCTATGGTATGGGTCTTCATTATCTCATACTCCTCGTCCGTGAGTTTGCCCGGTTTGTTTAATACCACATCGGGAATATTGATCTTACCGATATCATGAAGCGGGGCAGAACGGACCACATCAGACATGAATTTAGGCGTAAGCTTGTGGGAGTAATATTCCTTCTTTTTAAGTCCCTCCACTATTATCCTGACATATGCCGCAGTCTTCTGGACATGAGCTCCCGTATCCGAGTCACGGCTCTCCACAAGATCTGCCATAGTCACTATAAGTCCGTCCTGCATCTTGGCGGTGGAGTCAGATAATCGCCTGATGCTCCTCATCTGCTCTGCCTGATTCTTGGTCATGCTGCAGGCGGACAGAAAGAGGTTCTCAAATTCGTCTCCGGTACGGATATCCAGATTTCTGAAGCGTTTGACCTCCTCATCCATGCTCTTCTGGGTACCCGAGGTACGGGCCAGCTCATCCAGTCCCCATGCTATGGAATTGATCGGATATATGAGGTGATAATTCGCAAGACTGATGGAGATGGTACAAAGCAGGATGAAAAAGCCGAAAGAGATAAAGACGGATTTCATGATAAAGCTTCTTTGCATTGACTTCATCTGCATCATATCGACATCTGCGCCGACATAGCACACACATCTGCCTTTCGAATCGTATACAGGCTGATAGCAGGAAAGAAGGTATCCGTATTTATCATCGGTTATCACGGGCTCCACCTCGCGTCCGGCAAGCAGATCCGGGATATGCTCTGAGAATCCCTCATCAAAAGGAATGACAGCGCCGGTCTCTGCCCCTTCCTCCTCTTCCGTATCAATATCAAATACAACATGGCATCCGTCTTCTTCTATCCTGTAACCATACAGATACGAGATATCTGTGGAGCTTTGAAGGATATTGCCAAGTCTCTCCTTTATCTGACGGTACTCATCCGAATTTCCCCTGGTTTCAAGATAATCATCAATATGATCAGGATTAAGCACCCCTGCCGCGATCTCAGCCGTCCCCCTGGCGATCCTCATATGATCCCTTATCAATGTATCTTTGTAGATCACATAGCTTGCCGCAGCTGTGGCAGTCGATACTGTTGCCAGTGATATGGCCAGAACCAGAAGTGTTTTTTTCTGAAGTGAGATCACTCGGACCTTATTCTTTTCGACAAATACAGTATCTCCACCGGTCCTGCTCTGCATCCAGGCGCTATGTCTGATATTACGGTAGAATCCCTCAGGAACAATACGTATGATCAATAATGACAGTGCAACTGAGATGGCTTTATCCGGAAGATCAATAATTAAGCTGGCCAAAAGACGGGATAAACCAAGGCTCGCAACCCCTGCTTCATGGATCATGAGGCTTAAGGGTTCGTTGTCATAGGACACCCCCTCCATAGCCCAAGGGATAAAGGCTCCCAAACCGCCGCCGATAATACAGAACACAGCTGTCATGCCTATGATGCCGGATATCTTTTTGTGCCAGTTACGGTCTGCAAGAAATGCAGCAGTAAAAGCTATGAGAATGTTTAATACTCCATAATACAGTGAAGCCTGGACAGTTATGGATTTTATGATATTGGTGGTAAATCCGACTATTACTCCCGGAAGATATCCCCCCATTACAGCGACAGCAATAGTGCCTGCCGTATCAAGATAAAACGGAAGACGGAGCCAGCCGGATATCGCGCTCAGCAGAATATTGAGCGCGATGCCTGCTGCGCACATTATCAATGCTGCAATGTTGGTTCTTCTAAAGAACTGTTCTTTATCATGCCTGAAGCTCATTTACATTTTCACTCACTTTTCGCAGTTATTATATCGGACTGTCATTTACCTCAAGCAGTATACTTGTCATATCATCAAACTGGCTCGCATCCCCGACATAATCATCCACATCTTTTATCACGGCATCAAGGAGTCCATTTCCCTTTTCAGATCTGTGTGCATTAAGGCAGTCAGTCAGACGGTTAAGACCGTACATCTCATCATCCTGAGAAGTAGCTTCCGGTATGCCATCAGTATACAGATACACCTTGTCCCCGCTGTTGAGCTGGATCTCACGCTCGGTAAAAGCATACTCAGGAATAACACCTAAAGCAATATCATGCTCCTCTTTTATCATTTCTAAGCGGTCCTCAGATGCCCGGTAGAGCACAGGATATTCATGACCCGCATTGACATACTCCAGTTTCTTTTCGGATACGCAGTATATGCCCAGCCATACAGTAGCAAACATAGCCTCGGAATTTTTTTTACAAAGCTGTCTGTTTACCCTCTCTACAATACCTGCAGGTTTCATTCCTGTCTGTCCCGCCGTCTTGATCAGGATCTTTACCAGGATCATGAAAAGCGCTGCCGGAACTCCCTTGCCTGAGACATCGGCTATCACCACCGCTACATGGTCGTCATCTATGGCAAAGAAATCATAGAAGTCACCTCCCACTTCCTTTGCAGGACGTATGAAAGCAGAAATATCAAAATCGCGGATACCGTTATAGTCAGTGAGCTCATCAGGCAGCATACCCATCTGTATCTTGGCTCCTACATCCATCTCTGCTGCAGTGTACTCCCGATCGGCTATCATGACCGTCAGGTCATTCATATAATTTTCGATATCCTTCTCCATGCTGCTCATGGAATCCCTTAGGATCCTGACCTCGTCATTGGTTTTAACCCGGACATTCTCGAAATAATGACCTGACTGATACTTGTCCTTGTCAGCCACATAATTTCTTGCCGCATTCGACAATTCCTTGATGGGTTTGGAGATCATATATCTGATCGTAAGACTTATGACAGAAAGGATCAGTATCAACATGACGATCATACAGATCATAAAGATTAAAGCAAATATTCTCCTGTGCTGATAATATGGAGCTACATCCGCACCGAAACCGATACGCCCTATGTCCTCGCCCGTATATGGATCAAAATATGGAACCTCTGTCACAAACTGTGAGTTTGGAAGAGACATCATTACTATGACATTATGGATGCTGTTAATAAATCCACTTATTAAATCAGTTCCATCGGCTGTATCTTCATCTGTATCTGCGCCTGTATCTGCATCATCATCTTCCGTATCCGAACTGGAGAAGATCGAATAGATCTGGACTGCTTCTTCCTCTTCCTCCCAGTATCCCACTCCATATTTGTGATCACCCTGCGGATCAGTATCCAAAAGATAAATGATACGTCCGGTATCGGGATCTTCTAAGCGGAGATCGATCCACCGGTAGCCATGACGCCCACAAAGTGTTTTCAGAAGATCGAATACTTCCTGATACTTGGGTGTTACAAGCTCATCGTAGTATGAGCGATACTCCTCAGAGAATCTTTGCTGTCTGATCTCCTCAGGTATCCCCTGATATATTTCCATCCCCCTGGAATAAATCCGAACCATTTCATCCCTGTCCGTAACATCTTCCACCAGCTGTCCCAGCAGGCTGCTGTTCTCGATATCAGCAGCAACATCCAGATACATATGCAGTTCAGAAGCAAGAAGCTGGGTAATACCAAAAGTAAGCACCACCAGAAGGGCAACAAGCGCACCGATCTTCCTGCCAATGGAAAAAACCGGTTCAGATGCCCTTTCTTTGGTATTATCGTTTTCTTTTGTGACCTTTTTTTCAGCTGATGCCATTCCCAGTCCCTTATTCTGATCGACCAATACATTCACTCCGAGAGTCTGACCGATATTCATTGACCCCTCGCCGGACGGCTGAGCTCTGAAAGTCTTTTTCTTTTCATCATAGCTGAGCCCCTTTTTCCCATAATCCTTAAGCAGCTGCTCCTTATCCTCAATAAAGCTGCTCAGTGAGAATTCATTTCATATATTGCTGCGCCGTATGGATGAAGCACGCCTGCTGCCTCATCTGATACCGTGCTCAGGATGCACTCCGCATCCTTTATCAGACCGGGATCATATGATACTTCTTTGTCAGTAAAATTAATAAGTATCACGGCCTTTTTGCTTCCATTATCCCGGCTATAGGCATATATGTCCTCGTTTTCAGGGATCATAACCTGATATTTCCCGTCTATAAGCTCCGTGTGTTTATTGCGAAGATCCGCAAGCTCTCTGTAAAAGCTCAGCACGGAATCAGGGTCATCAAGCTCAAGGTCACGGTTGAATACTGAATAATCAGGATACACAGGAAGCCAGGGAGTACCGGTGGTAAATCCTGCATTCTCCGAAGCAGACCATTGCATCGGTGTGCGCGAGCTGTCTCTTGAGAAACGGTGCACTCCTTCCATAGCCTCCTCTTCCGAATATCCCTCGCCTATGGCAAATTCATAATGATTTTTTGTAGAAATATCCTCATAGTCATCGATCGAGGGCCAGTTAACATTGACATATCCCAGCTCCTCTCCCTGCATGATAAAGGGTGTGCCCCGCATTGTAAGAAGCAGTGCAGCCAGTGCCTTTGACCTGGCAATGCGGTCCCCTTCCCCGGGCATAAAATGATCTACAGACCTGGGCTGGTCATGATTTTCCAGAAAGACCGGAAACCAGCCTTCTGCCGCGTCGGCAGCCGCCAGACTGTCATCAAAAAAGGACTTGAAATCAAAGAGAGTCCATTCACGTGTTTCACACCAGTTAGTCTCGTCAGGAAGATCTATCCCCGTCAGACCGAACTCAAATACCATATCAAAGACGCCGTCTTTCCCGACCCATTGGCCAAGATCCGAAGCAGATACTCCGTTCGCTTCCCCGACTGTAAAGATATCGGTGCCTTCCTGCACAGCAGACTTGAATTCATGCAGATAATCAAGTATCCCGCTGGTATTCGCCGTCATCGAATGGATCCCCACCATACCGTCTCCGGCATCCGGCTTACCATCCTCAAAGGTCTCCGGCTTCTTAATGTAGGTAATGGCATCCATCCGAAAGCCGCCCACGCCTTTGTCCACCCAGAATTTCGCAACATCCTGCAAAGCCTTGCGCACTTCGGGATTTGCCCAGTTAAGATCCGGCTGCTCAGGAAGGAAGGTGTGAAGATAGTACTGTCCCCTGGTTTCATCATATTCCCAGGCCGATCCTCCGAAAATACTTCTCCAGTTTGTGGGCGCGCTTCCGTCTTCTTTCGGATCTGCCCAGATATACCAGTCGCTCTTTTCTCCGTCCCTGCTCTTCCTGGACTCCTTGAACCATTCATTTTCATTTGAAGTATGATTGAATACCAGATCCATGACGATGCGGATATCCCGCTTCTTCGCCTCGGCTATAAGCCTTTCCATATCCTCCATGGTGCCATAGGCAGGATCGATATTATAATAGTCTGCTATATCATAGCCGTTATCAGCCTGCGGGGAAACATCGCATGGTGTAAGCCATACCGCTCCGACTCCGAGCTCCTTAAGATGATCCAGCTCCGATGTGATGCCGTTAAGATCCCCTGTCCCGTTTCCGTCAGAATCCTTAAAGCTTTTAACATATATCTCATAAGCGATAGTCTTTTGCCACCACTTCATATCCGGGCTGATAACCGCCGCCTTATTCATGTCCGTACCACATCCTTCAATAAGAAGTATCAAGAACAATATTAATGCAAATGTTTTCTTCACGATCTCAAACCATTAAATCCCCGGTCGTCCCGCTCAGCTCCTCAGGCTGTCCGGCACTCTCACCGTAAAACACATAAGTATTACCGGAATGCTTCTTACATTCATACATCAGTGAATCCGCCTTTTCGTACATTGAAGAGAAATCTTCTGTTTCTGTGATAATGACCGCTCCAAGGCTGACGGAAATACTATGCTCTCCGATCTCCGGTATATCCATTGACTCTATATTGCCGAAGAATCTGTCCAGCACTCTCTTTCCCAGATCCACATCCTGTATCCCGAGCGCGAATACCACAAACTCATCTCCGCCAAGCCTGATAAGGATATCGGATGTACGGAAGGTCTTTTGCATGGTCCTTGCCAGAGCCACCAGTACGGCATCACCTGCAGCGTGTCCGAAGTTATCATTCACGAATTTGAATTTATCCACGTCAAAGAGACAGAACATGCCGAACTTTTCATTTTTCATGCTCTCTTCTATCCGGTACTCCCCGCTTCTTCTGTTGCATATGGAGGTAAGGAAGTCAGTCTCTGAAAGAATGAGAAGACTCTCCTCAAGTCTCTTCTGCTCGGTGATGTCAGTGAGGGATATTATTATGACGCGGTTTTTGTTTGACAGCACCACACCCTTTGCACGTGCCAGGAGATTTATACTTTCGTCCGAACTCTTTCTTACAGTCTCCTCAAAGGTTATCTCATTGTTAGAGTTGCGTACTTCATCAAGCTTTTCTTTAATAAATTCGTTATCCTCTTCCTCAAATTTCGAACGGATCATGGCTATATTGAGCCAGGAGCGGTCACTTTCCGAGAGTCCGAAAAACTCCATTGCCGTACGGTTGATAAGTACGATATCTTCTTCCTCTGCGGTCAGTACCAGTATACCGTTGGACTGCGACTCCAGCATCTCAAAGAACAACTCATTCTGGCTCTGAAGCACAGAATGCAGCTCCACAACAGCTGTGGCTATGGTTCCGAATTCATCTTCCCTCTCCCTGTATGCCCTTACCTTGGGATCCATGGAATAATTGCCTGCCTTAAGACGCTCTATAGCCTGATTGATATCCTTGATAGGTTTCATCTGGCGGTCCACTCCCGTCACGCAGATAAGGACCATGGCTATCGTTATCGCAAGGCATATGGCTATCAGTATGGTCCTCACTACAGGGATCACGGCAAATATATCAGACTTTGTATCGCTTTCCACGAATACCCAGTCCCTGCCTTCCATATAATAGCAGCATACTATCCTGTCGCCATCGGCATAGCTTATGCAGTTATCAGTGCCCTCGCCGTTCTTAAATCTTTTAATGGTGTCAAGAATTCCCGGATCGGTACACTCAGCACCGACCACGCTCTTATCATAATCAAATATATATACCCCATTGGCTGCATTCAGAAGAGAATATCCGACTCCGCTTTTATCTCCGTCAGACAGACTATGCAGCAGATTATCAAGGTCATTTGAAAGAAATGCTGCTCCGGCAAAGCCTATGGCCTCTCCCTTGCCGTCATATATAGGCGCATATACAGGTATGACCATCTCCTTCGTAACCGGAGCCTGTACGATACCGGTACAGAAGGGACGACCTTCAGCCTTTATCATATCTTCAAGTGTTTTGGCAGATTCGGCATCCCTGAAGGTCTGGTCCACAGAGTCAGGATTGGTATGAGCCAGTACATAGGTATCCCACTGTGCCACATAAAGACCTTCTATATCTGTATAGCCCTCAGCATAGAGCTTTGTATAATCCCTTGAAGCCTGTATTTTTTCCTGATCTTCCGGATGCAAAAGGACTTCCCTGTTCTCAGTGGCCTTTGCATAGCCGTTAAGAAAATCAACACAGTCATCGATATAGACTTCGACAATACTGGCTCTGTCCCTCGCAATGACATTCATGTCATCGATAGCCTTGTCCTCAAGGATACGGGTAAGGCTCTGATTCATGACAATAAAAAGGATCACCATGGCTGCGATCTCCACAAGACCTATCAGCAAAGCGATCTTTATTCCGATACGTTTATTTTTCTTCATTCAATCCCTTTCGCAAGAGTGCCGGAACGGATAGGCGCCCGAACGTCTGATTTCAGACGATAAATAATGTTTATTGTATATAATTTCCTGCATTCCTGTCAATTTGGAATAACAGCAAAAGGCGGGGCTTTCGCCCCGCCTTCACTCTATTATTTCTGAGTCTTTACTCTGGCTCTTCTCCTGCGTCCTGCTTTCTTCTTACCCTCTTCGCCCTCTTCCTCATCATCATCCGAGTATACAAAGCTCATCGCGATAAGTCCTGCTGCGCAAAGCACCATGATCCAGAAATTCAAGGTCAGATCATCGCCCGTTACTGGTGACATCCTTTCTCCCAGGACTCCCGAATCATCAATCTTCCTGGTGCCGAGGACTCTGGACGGCACACCGCCCTTTCTCTCGCCGAGCACTCCGGTGAGATATGTTCCGTCGGAG
>JAEEGL013310368.1_pt1 | contig 20163 bp, 14 predicted proteins | sample 9134231 | NCBI WGS metagenome assembly JAEEGL01 (sample SAMN16246548, study PRJNA631951) | gut metagenome | biome: gut microbiome; feature: rumen; material: fiber-attached | host: Bos | place: Iran: Karaj | collected 2018-10
ATTATATTATATCATAAAAAACAGCAGTATAATAAAAAAGTCGAAAAAAAAACGACACGGGCCGGGCGCCGGGGGAACAGAAAAAAAACGGCGCCCCGGCAGCGAAACCGGGACGCCGGGCATTCCCCGTTATTTGCCGGCTTTTCTGACGGGCAGGCTGTCCCGGAGGACCCTGATCTCCTTTTTCTGGGTCTCGGTGGCGAAGCCGTCGCACAGATAGTCCGCCCACAGGATGCCCGCGGCGTGGCCCTCCTCGTAGGCTATGCGCCAATAGGGATAGGCGGCGGCCAGCACGTGCATCATCATGCCCTTTTTGTGGGGGGCGTCCTCCGGCAGACCGTAGTGCACCGAATAATCGTTGCCGTAGGAATCGTTGAGGACTATGTCCCTCATGTGGTCAAACTGCATCAGATACCAGGTGGCCACCCCGGCTTCCCGGGCCTCCCGGCAGGCCTGCCTGAACACGGTGGGCGTGTAGGCTATGGTGGTGTAGTCCGTAAAAAAGTGGAGCACGTCCTTTTCCTTTACCGTGTCATACTTCAGGGCCTGGCGCCTCTGGGAATAGTATATATGCCTCAGGTCGCTGTCTTCCCCTTCCGGGTCGCCCTTCGCTATAAGGTTTGCCCCTTCGGTCCGCACCGAAAGCTCCGCGTTGGGCAGATACTTCTTTATCTCCCGGTTGCACCTGTCCAGAAAGGCCATACGCTGCTCCGTGCGGAAGGTGTCCAGGTCCTCCATGGCGGGGGACCAGTCGTAAAACACCGGATCGGCCGATCTCCACTGCGGATCGCGGTTGTGGTCAATGGCGTCCTGCAGGAAGGCCGAGGGCTTGATCTCTTCAAAGGTTTTAAAGCCGGACCCCCAGGCCTTGTTCACGGCTTCTATTGAGCCGTATTTCTTCCGGACCCACTCCCGGAACAGGGCGTCGGTGTCCGGGGCTATCTTTTCAAAGCGGTCGTTGACGTCATAGCGCATCCACCCCCAGCTGTCCTCCATCTCTATGGGCATCCTGCCGTCCTTGGTGGTGATCCAGTTATCGCCCCAGCGGTCATAGCAGAATTTCACCAGAGTGGCTATCCCTTCGGGGATATGCCCGTCGCTGTAGGTGCCGTCGGAGGTATATTCGGTGCCGTTCAGCAGGTTATGTATCTCCAGGGCAAAGCCGTTGAGCCCGGGATATACGCTCCAGCCCAGGCTTTTGAGGCCGGCCTTCTGCATGCAATAGTCGAACCAGTAGCGGTAGCCCACCATAAGGGGCTCTACGATCCCTTTCTCCTTATAATACGTCAGTTCGCCGTTCCAGTAATGGGCCGCCGTATTGGAGATCACGTTGACGCCCATCTCCTTCATCTCCAGGGCTTCCTTCAGCATGCGTTCCTCCGCATAGGGGCCCAGCTGGAAATTCATCCTCATCCCCGGCATGGCCTGGGCCGCGATCACCGGCGCCTCCATACCGTCCTCCTCCACCACGAGGGTGTTCTCCGGGTTGTAGGGTATCTTCAGATGAGCCGTTTCCGTTTCCACCGGGATACGCGCGCAGGCTATCTTCTGCGGGTCCGTGAGCATCAGCCTCAGGGTGATGCACTCCGTCCAGGGAGCCGGCTGCAGATACATGGTCTTTTTTATCACTCTTTCTTCGCCCGCCGGCCTGTAATAGTCGAAGGAGGTCATGAATTCCTCAAAGGAAGACACGTAATCCGGCATCTTCTCCGAGGTGTCCGGCTTCAGGGTCTCGGTCTTTACCTTTGTCTGCCGGGGCTCCTTTTCCCACCTGAGATACACCTTCAGGGTCTGGAAAGGCATGGCGCCCCATACGTTGCATCAGTAATCGTAGGTCTTGTTGATCCGGTAGCCGTAGTCCATGGTGATGACGTAATTGCCCTCCCTGAGCTGCCTGCCGGGCCAGCCGAAGGGAGTGGAACAGTCGAACTGGGTCCAGAACTCAAAACTCTCGCCGGGATATATATAGTCCAGGTGCCGCTCCATCAGGTTGATGGGCCGGCAGCGCTCCTTCCACATATCCTTGCCTTCGTCATCGACCTGCATTATCCAGGGCATGAACAGGCCCGCCCCGAAGCCTTCCGGATCCAGAATGGTGTTACCCGTATTGGTCAGCCGGAACTTGAACCACACGCAGTCGGCGGCCCTGAAGACTCCGGAACGCACCAAAGGGTCCCGCCTGATGGGGGCGGCCGTCACGGGAAGAGCGGCCTTGGGGTCCTTTTGCATATAGGGGTAGGTCCCGGGCGTATAATCGCCGCTCACGGAGCCCAGATACTCCAGCTTTACCCGCATATTTCCCGGAACGGCCATATCGTAGGTGGCTTTTTTGCCGGTCCGTTTCGGGTCTTCAAAGGCAACGGCTTCAAAGGCGGCCCGCCTTTCCCCCGCCGGCAGAGTCAGGGTGTATTCCACCGGCACCATGTCGTAGGCGCGCACCCGTGAAGGCACGGAATATTCCGCCCTGTATTTCCCTATCTTCAGAACGCCCTCCGTTTTCGGCGCATCGTCGTAGGAGTGATACCACCCGTTTTTCAGAGCGTCCTCCGAAAGCTTGTTATAGGAGATCAGCTCCCCGCCGGAGGCTTCGCTTTCCTCCGCCTTCCCGCAGCCTGTACAGGCAAATACCAGCAGCGCCGCAAACAGCAATAATACCATGTATATCCTCATGAACCCTTGTGTTTTCATTTCCTTCCGCCAAAAAAAAGCAGGGCGCCGGCGGCAGCCCTGCAAGTATCGTTATTTTCTGCTCAGTTCTTCGGTAAGAGCGGCCATCTCGCTCACCTTAACGTTGTTGTAGCCCGCAAGGGCGGTCTCCAGAGTATCGTTCACGGGCCCCGTCCAGCTTTCGGGGATGGCCTTTCCGCCCAGCACTATGCCCAGCACGCTGCCGGCGGTAGCGCCGTTGCAGTCTGTGTCGAAGCCGGGGAACACGCTGTAGAACACCGTTTTGGAGAAGTCCTTTTCACCCCACAAAAGGGCGGCCGTCACTATCTCCGCGTTGGAGATGGTATGGCACCAGTGATGCCCGTGGTTTTCGTTCCAGCGGGAGGCGATATCCTCCGCCGCCTGTTCAAAGCTTATGCCGCTGTCATACAGATCCAGCATGCGGCTGACGGCCCTGTGAAGGCGGCTCTTCGGCGGCACCGTTTTGAGCCCCGCCTTTATTATTTCCTTCATATCCGAAAGAGAAAAAGCCGCAGCCATCATGGCGGCCGCCCACATCTCTCCGTAGATGCCGTTCTTCACGTGGCTTATGCAGGCGTCCCGCCAGGCGTATCCCGCTGCCTGCTCCGGTTTGCCGGGAGACACCCAGCCCCAGAAGTCCGCTCTTATCTGGGCGCCTATCCACTCGCGGTAGGGGTTCCGGAAGCTTGCGCTGGCGGGAGGCTCCGTCATATTGCACAGGTTCTTATACGCCACCCGTTCCGCCGTGCAGACCGCTCCGAAGGGCACGTAGCCCAGCCAGGTGGCAGCCACGTCCTCGGGAGTAAAGTCTTTGCCGTGGTTTTTGAAGCATATCAGGTTTATCACCGGATAATTGAGATCGTCGTCGGTTATGGCGCCGTTCATATTTTCATGGCAGATACGGTCGGTCCAATCGGGTATGCCGCATTCCTTTATAAGCTCCGGATCCACTCCCCTGTAGCTTATGTAATGGACGGGAGGATAGTTGTCCGTCTCCTTCAGATATTTGGACACCATCCACTTCCGCCGCCCCTCAAAGGGCTTTCCGAAGGTGCAGCCGCAGATGCGGCCCAGCCACGCCCCCAGAAACTTGTCCGAAAGGGCTTCGCCTGCGGGGGCAGGCATATCCTTTATGCCTTCCGCCTCTTTTTTTATCTCTTCGAGACAGGAGGGCTCCCGCAGCTCCGGATCGAGACACAAAAGCGCGGCGCTTTTGTCCAGAAGAGCCTCCGCGTCCTTTTGGGCCTCCGGAGTGAACAGATCGGTTTTTTCCAGCCGGTCGAATTCCTTTTCCAGAGGGGTTATATCCTTTCCTTCATCCTTGCACTGCAGCCTTTCCACGGCGATATCGCCGCAGCCGATATATGCCCACACGTTTCTCTCTAACCAGGTTTTTTTCATATCGTTTTTCCTTAAATAATATTTATTGTTCCGTGACTTTTTCCGCCCGTTTGCGTTTTATGGCGCGTAGAAGAAGAAATATGATAAAGGCCATCGCCGGAAGCATCAGGACCTTCCCGGCGGTATAATGCCAGGTCTCCCCGACGGCGGGAAGCCATTCGTTCACCAGAAAATTGAAGCGCCCTATAAACAGGGTCATACGCCCCATCACCGTGGCTCCGAAAATGGCGCCGAAGCCTATCATCAGAAACCAGCGTCCCCAGGCGGCGGAACGGGCAAGGAACCTGTTCTTGCTGTCGAAACTGAAGAAAAAGTATGCCATGGACGTAAACAGCAGCGCGTAGAACACCAGCACGTTGAGGGTGTCCCACACTGTCATACCGCTTCCCGCCAGGGGCTTCATGGATTTCAGGATCTGGGGCATATATATCTCCGCAAACTCCCTGAACAGGCCTCCCGCCGCCATTCCCATGAACAGGCCGAATATCAGACGGGATATCCAGACGTGCTTTTTGGAATAGGTGAAATAAAACATACTGCCCAAAACCAGGGCAAAGACCCAATACCACAGGCCCTCCACGGTCATTTTGTCCCACCACATGGGCTTCAGCACCTGGGACCAGGTGATATAGACACCCAGCCCCGCTGCGGCGCCCAGGAAAACGTGTTCGAAAAACCTGTAGAACCTGTTTTCCGAAAACAGTATGCTGTAAACGGCAAAGGTGGAAAGAGCCCCCAGCCACACTATGATCAGCGGGGAATGCGCCTCGAGAAACTTCATTTCGCCTTTCTCCTTTTTTCCAGCAGATACGCAAGGTTGCCCAAAACTATAAACACAAGTATGACTATATGGGCCAGGGAAAGGCTGAGGCTCATGGCTCCGGCGCTGGTAGGCCCGGGATCATCGTCCAGCAGGGTCTCATACTGGGCGGCGCCCACCACCCCGTTGAGCATGCCGGCCACCTGTCCGGTATCCAGAAAAGGATATGCGGAGGCCGCCAGCACCGCGGCGGGGCAATATACCAGAGGCACGTGATAGGGTTCGCAGAAATAGGCTATCCAGCTCTCCAGGGTGGCGGAGGGGGTGATCTCCACCACTGCCCCTATATCCCTGGCGCTTTTGAGCCTTGCTCCCAGGGGAGTCTCTTTCAGGCCGTTTCCTTTGTAATCGGTTTTGAAGGTGCCCTGAAAATCGGTGCCAAAGCCCCGCAGCATGGTCTGGAGATTCGGTATCCTGTAGCCCAGATGCAGCCAGTCGGAACCGTATTCCATATTCATTTCCCTTGCGATCTTCTCGGTCATCTCATAGCTCAGCCGGTTGCCCGCCTGATCCCAGCTCACCATGACGAAGGGCTGTTTTTTCTTAAAGAGATGCCTCACTATAACGGCGGTCTGCTCGCCGTTTTCAGCCTGTGTGCTGCCGCTGAAGATGGTGGATATGAATACCACCTTGTCCCGGGGCGTTTTTTCAAGCACGTCGTAGGCGCGCTTCACCTCGCTGAAAACTATGCCGGGGTGGTAGTCCGGCTTGACTACCAGGGGCACCGATATTATAAGCGCCACTACGACGTATAGTATGCGCCTGTCTATATTCTGAAGAGCGCTCAGGATGCGGTCTGTTGCGTTCATTTTTGCAGCCGTCTGATTATCCGGGGAGCGTGTAAACCTGATCGTCGTAAACCGGCTGGGTATAAAGCTGTTTGCCGGCGGAATTGACGACCTCCACCCTGACGTAGCCTTCGTTGCCCCTTATGACATACGAGGCTTCCAGGTCGTATACGGTTTTGAGGGTCTCGCCGTGTCTGCCTATGAATCTGTAATAATAGTCCTCGTAAAGCCCGTCTGAGTTGCGGACTTTGATCGAAAGCCTGTCATCCTTCAGGTCCAGATATTCCAGCACCAGCCCGGTGGACACGTAGAAACAGCCCTTCTTGATGGAGTCCAGTATGGCACCCTGCTCCTTGTCGGCAAAGATCATGTTCCAGGCTATGCCGAAATGGCACCAGCGGTGAAAATCGTCGTGGCCGAAGCACCATATTATCCTGTTCTCCTTGGACAGGGTCCAGTCGTAAACGTTGGAGGCGTTGCTGCGGCCGTTGGGCCTTTCGCTCCGGCTCCGGATGGGGCCCCTGTCCACGGAAGCGTTGACTATCTCCATGCCGTAATAGCCGTGAATGGAGTTGAGGAAATCCTTGGTCACGTGCCATTCCTCCGGCCAGTTGGGATGGCAGACTACGGGCACGCCGCCGTCGGCCAGGCAGCTGTCGATGGCCTTCTGGTAGCCCTCTTCCTCGGACATCTCGCCCTTCAGCACCACCCTGTCGGAGCCCAGGGATACCATATGCATATTGTAGGTGTATTCGTAACCGGGGATAAACACCATATCGTATTCCTTTCTCAGAGGCTCCAGATCGGTGACGCAGTTGTGGTTGGAAAGGCACAGGCAGCCGTAGCCCAGATACTGATACCAGGGGAGCAGCTCCTCAAAGGTGTGGTGTCCGCAGGTGTTCCTGCCGGTGCCTACGTGGGTGTGAAAATTGCTTCTCTGACAGGGATCAAGATCTGTCTTGCCCTGAAGCGGGTTGATAAACATTATTTATTATTCTCCTTAAAAAATTCCGTATCGTAAACGGGCTGGGTGAGAAGCACGTTGCCGCCGGGGCAGTAGACCTCGACGCGAACGTAGCCTTCGTCTCCGCAGAGCATATAGTCTGCGGAGGCGCTTTCCACCGTTTTCAGCAGGCGCCCGTGCCTGCCCACGAATCTGTAGCGGTATTCGTCCACGTATCCGCTGGGGTTGCACACCTCCACGTGGAGCCTGTCCTCTATAACGGACAGATCCATGAGCCTGAGGCCCGAGGACACGTAAAACTCCCCGGCCTTAAGAGCCTTTATTATGGCCTCCGGAGTGTTGTCGGCGTATATCATGTTCCAGCCGGCAGCCAGGTGCCACCAGCGGTGGAAATCGTCGGAGCCCACGCCCCATACCAGACGCCCCCGGGAAAGCAGGTAGTCCTGGGCGTTCATACAGGCAGTCCGCCCTTTGGCGCCCACGTCCCTGTCGGTGGCGGCGTTGAACACCTCTATGCCCTCAAAGCCGAAGGTCCTGTCCAGAAACTCCCGGCCGGTGTGCCATTCCTCCGGCCAGTGGGGATGGCAGAGGATAGCGAAGCCCCCCTCGCTCACGCAGGTTTCCGCAGCCTTCTGCAGCGCCTCGTCGGAGGTGTCCGCAGGGTCGAAGGCCATGGTCTTCGCCCCCAGGCATACCAGATGCTTGTCGGAGGTGTATTCGTAACCCGGTATCATATTCAGCCCACGGTTGTCAAAGGTGGCGGGATCCGTGAGCAGGTTGTGGTTGGACAGGCACAGGCAGGTGTAGCCCACCGCCTTGTAGTTGCTTATCACGTCGTCTATGGCGTAGGCGCCGCAGGTGCCGGGCCCCGTGCCCGCGTGGATATGGAAATTGCTGCGCTGACAGGGCCCCCGGAGCTTGTTCTGAAGCGTGTTGACAAACATATTATTCCTCTATACTCAAATATTCGTCGTCATAGACCGGCTGGGTGTAGAGCTTTCTGCCGGCGTTGTTCATGACCTCTACCCGCACGTATTTCTCGCCGCCCTTCAGGCGGTAGGTGGCGGTCTCCTCGTTGACCTCCTTCAGCAGCCTGCCGTCGGCGCCGAAGAACTTGAAATTGAACTCGTCGCGGTAATCGTTGGGGTTGATGACCTCTACGGATATCTTGTCGCTTTCCAGGGTCAGGCTCTGCAGCGCCAGCCCCGTGGAGGCGTAAAAAGCCCCTGCCTTCAGGGCCGCCATGATGGAAGGCTTGTCCCTGTCGGCGTAAACCACGTTCCAGCTGCGGGCCAGATTCCACCAGCGGTGGAAATCGTCGGAACCCACTCCCCAGATCAGGCGTCCTTCGGACAACACGTGATCCCAGGCGTTGGAGCCGCAGGAGCCGTTGTGGGCCTCAATGGCCCTCATGCGGTGGACGCTTGAAAGAAATCCTTTTGACAGGGCCCATTCCACAGGCCAGTTGGGGTGGCACAGGATGGGGAAACCCCCGTCCGCGTTGCAGCCGTCGATGGCAGCCTGATAGGGAGTCACCGGGTCTTCAAGAGGAGCGTAGGTCTCCGGATGGGGCACCAGCACCTTGTCGGTGCCCAGGCAGACCATATGCTCCCATTTGGTATATTCGTAACCGGGGAACAGCAGGATGCCGTGCTTCTTCTCGTATTCCGCGGGATCGGTGTAGAGGTTGTGGTTGGACAGGCACATGCAGTCGAAGCCCAGCTCCTTATACACGGCGAGCACGTCGTCTATCTCATAGGCGCCGCAGGTGCCGGGCCCCGTGCCCGCGTGGGTGTGGAAGGTGCACTTAAGGGGCTTTTTTTCAAAACAGTCTTTATAGGGATTTACAAACATTTTACTTCTCCGTGAAAAAAGCGTCGTCATACACCGGCTGGGTGATGAGCTTCCAGCCCTCGGGGCTGGTGACGTCCAGCCGTACGTAGGCTTCGTTTCCTTTTATTCTGTACGAGGCTTCGGTATCGTTGGTTATTTTGAGCACCCTGCCGTCTTTGCCGATGAATTTATATTCCATATCTCCCTCGAAGCCGTCGCCTCCCATGACCTTTACGTGGATACGGCCGTCCGAAAGCTCCAGCCTCTGCAGGCTGAGGCCCTTGGAAACGTACATGGCCCCGCTGCGCATGGCTTCCAGAATTCCCGCTTCGGTGGGCTCGCCGTAGATCATGTTCCAGCAGACGCCCAGGTGCCACCAGCGGTGGAAATCGTCGGAACCGGTGCACCATTTCAGGAGCCCTTTGCTCAGGATATGGTCGTAGGTATCGGAGGTATTGAGGCCGTTGAGTATCTCTATGGCGTCATAGCCGCCGACGGCGTCGATGACGTCGCGGGAGACCCCCCACACGTGGCAGTCGGGGTGGCAGATGATGCTGTAGCCCCCGGCGCTTTTGCAGTCGTCTATGGCCTTCTGAAGGTTTTCCACGTTCCTCTTGCGGTGGACCGGGCCGAAGGGCCCCTCCTCCAGACCGTCTCTGCCCGGCCGGAATATCACGTCCTGCGGGATGGGGGTAAAGGCCGGGGAACCCAGACACAGCAGGTGCTCCCGGGTGGTGTATTCATAGCCCTGCAGCAGCGCTATGCCGTATTTTTCCCTGTAGGGAGCGGGGTCCGTCAGGAGATTGTGGTTGGAGATGCACAGGGCGCCGTAGCCGCAGTCGCGGTAGGCTTCGATAACGGGCTCGATCTCGTAGGCGCCGCAGGTGCCGGGCCCCGTGCCCGCGTGGATATGGAAATTTGACTTGACGGGCTTGATATCAAGCCTGCCGGCGTAGGGATTGATAAACATAAAAACTCCTTTAGCCTCCGGCGAGATAATTGCCTGCCGAAAGCAGAATTATGGATACAAATACTATAACAAGAGCGATGATCATGGTGCGGCGGGCTTTCGGGCCGGCGTTCTTCCATTCTCCGGAAAACACTCCCAGAAGCTGGCTGGCTATGATCTGGAAGGAGGTGGAAAAGCCCGCCCCCACGCTGCCGCCGAAGCTACCCAGAAAAATGACTCCCGTAGCGTAGACCCCCAGGCACACCGAGGTCTGGATGCCCGCCAGAAATACGTATATTATCTCTGCGGGGGCCTGTATTATTTTTTTCCATTCCCGGTGAACGGTCATCCTGGCGCCGGTTATCAGCATAGCCGTCACCGGCACCATGGGGAACACTATGCCCCACACTATGATATTGGCGATAAAGGGGGTCTGCCCCGACCTTGTCAGCAGCTCTATCACCTCGCTGCCGCCGTAAACCAGCACGAAGGTGGCAAAATTGCCCAAAAGGCCGTTGAGAAAGCCGCAGAAAACGTAAAAGTTGCGCCGCCCCCGGGAAATGGTCTCGTCCTTTTCGCAGGCGGACTTCACCATAGAGGCGTTCTGTATCAGCATGATGGCGGTGCACATGCCCGCCACGGACAGCATCACCAGATTGGAGGGCAGGGTGAGAAAATCCGGCGAATCCGCAAACTGCCCCGTCCCCTTGAAAAGGATGGGTATCATGACCCCGGTGATATTGGCAAAACAGGAATTGATGCCGTAGGCTATGCCCACTCCCAGGCGCGCCGCCGTGTACCAGCCCATATAGCAGCCCACGGTGTAAAACACGGCCATCACCGAAAAGAAAACCATCCGTTCCCGGGGTATCCGGGCGACGATATCCATGATATCGGGGCAGAATATAAAAGCCACCGTCCAGGGTATTATCAAAAAAGAAAACAGTGGAGCAAAAAAGTATATCTGATCGAAATTAAACACTTTAACGGCCTTCAGGGGCCATACTCCGCTTCCCGACATTGCGCCGGCAAGGGCCACCAGAGCTATACCAAGATACATTAACGGGGGTTTCTCCTTTTGAACAGACGCCGTATATTTACCGAAAGGCGCATAACGCACCTATTAATAATTATACTCTATTTTTGCGCCGGATACCCTTGTTTTTGAACAAAACCGCAAAAAAACATGAGAGCGCGGATCCTCACCTCAGCCCGGGAGAAACCGTTTCGTTCTTTCCGCCGCCGAAAAAAAGCGGGGCCGCAAGACCCCGCATTCACTGGCTGCGCAGGCAATCGAACATCTCATTCGGGCGCTGTAATTTGAGTCTTGCCCTCCGCCACGGCGCGCAGGGGAGAGCGCCGTATGGCCTCTATCAGGGACTCCGACTCCCGGGTGTCCGGCAGGCTATCGCACAGCTCGCAGGTGTCCGGGGTGGAGAGCCTGACGCTTTTGCCCCGGGCCTTTTCGGTCTTGTCCGCATGCACGTAATAAACGAGATACTCTCCCTCCGGAACGAATATCCGCGCCGAGCAGGCTCCCGGGCAGTCTATGGTCAGCTGCTGGCTGCGGTTGGCGTCATAAACGAATTCGTAGTTTTCCAGCCTTTCCCTGTTCCAGAGAGCCGCGGCAAAACCGCTCTCCGTTTTGTACACGTGACAAGAGGCATTCCGGTTTTGTGAAAGCCGGCGGACCCCGAGAGCATTTGCGAGAGGCTCCAGAACAGCCCTGTCAAAAGCGGGATCCTTTCCGACGTTCCAGCCCAGATAATAAACGCAGCCCTTTCCCAGCGCTCTTTTTGTGACAAGGGGTATGCCGTCCGCTTCCAGAAGCGTTTCTCCCTTTACCGCCAGCAGCCCGCCCGGGATATCCGGCAGTAAGGTCCCTTTTGGAAACGCGTCTTTGAACATTCCCGCCGATTTGGTGACTGCGCCGTTTTCGGAAGCTTTCACAACAAAAGGCTCAATGCCGAAGTCCCTGCCCAGAGCAGGGTCGTCTATACGGTTGCGTTCCGTTGTCTGCCAGATGGAAAAATGCTTTCCGTCAGCCCGGGCAAAGGGCTGGGTGCCGTTGATCACAAGCGTATTGCCGTCTTTTACCCATTTTACAAGACGCTCCGCAGCTTTTTTGTTTATATCCCATACGCCGAGAAACAGAATATCATACCTGTCCCATGGAGCAAAACGGGATTCGTCCGTCAGGTCAAAGCCGAAGCCAAGGCTCCCCAGGCTCTCCGCAGGATTCCCCTCCAGTGGATCCAGGCTGTGGAACAGCGAAGACCGCAGCCGGTTCACGTTGCGGCCGCCTATAACTGCGGTCTTGGTCTCCGGCCTGACAGGCTTATTGTCGAGATAGTCCTCAAAGGCGTATTGCTTGACTGCAATATCCGCAAACCGGGCGTAGGCGTAGGAGTTGGCAGGGTCCAGCATAGGCTCTATGGCGTCCCCCTCAAGAAAATCGTTTTTGGTAACGTTTGCCTGCATGGCAGCATACAGGTCGAAGGCAGTCACGAAGGCCACCCACGGGTCGTAATACGGCAGCCCGTGGCCCCCGGCGTTGGTTTCAAAAACCGGGCCTTCAAGAGCGCCGCCCCGGTCGGAATTGCTGCGCAGATAGGGGCCGCTGTGATACGCCGCGTCCAGAAAACCGGGATTGCCGAAATATTCGCACAAAATACCGCCCACTCCGGCAAGACGGCAGGCCCATATATAGTCGGCTCCGTCGTACACGTCCTCGGGGTTTGGTATTATCCACAGCTTGCCTCCGTTGAGAGATGAATAATAGTTTCCCGTTTCGTTCAAAAGCTTCAGCCAGCCGTAGTGGCACAAAGCGAGGAACAGGCTGTGCCTGAGGCGCATAGCGTCTGTCTGTTCAAACACTCTGTCGGGCTCTTCCGGCGGGGTATAATCGTCCCATGACCCAAAGCCGGCATCCCCGGGAGACGGCATAAAGCCGGTATAGTCTTCGTAATAATCCCGGAAGGACACGTTTTTTATTTTGCCGTCCTCTATGATATCCAGGCCGCCGTCGGTCCCCGAAAGAGCCTTGCGGTAGGCGGCTATATCCGCATCGGCATACCCCCATCTGCCGCCGAAATAGGGGGTTATATAATCGATCCACGTTACGGCCTTTATGCCGCAGTCCGCCGCGGCCTTTATCCGCCGCTTCTGCATATCCAGATAATCGGGGTGGTTGAGGCAGGCCGTATGCCCGGTATCGTAAGCCCCGGGAGTCAGGTTGTTGGAGGCTCCGTCAAAACGCACTCCCCAGGCGTCTTTCAGAGAAAGCTCGGTGGCAAAGGGATGAGCGTCCTGGGTCTCCATCATAAGGGGGAGCTTCAGCCTCCGCAGCCCTTCGTTGAGAGAAGCAAGGCTTTCCGTTGCCTGATCGTGGCTGCTGAAGGAGGCGCGGGGGAAAAGCTTTGCCAGGGCTTTTATGAACGAAAGGTCGGAGCCGTCCCCCCAGCTGCGCATGTCAGCGGCGATAAAGGCTCTGTTTTTAAAGGGATACGGATTTACGGTATGCTTTGCCACAGGCTCGGAGTAAGCAAGAATAAGCGAAGACAGAGACAAAAGGTCTGCGGTCTTTCCGTCCTTTTGCCGCAGGATCATATTTGAAACGTATATCTCACAGTCTCTGCCCGAGGGCTCTATGTGAAAGGAAACCACCTCGGCAGGGTCTTTTGTGTCGGCCCCCTGGCTCAGAAACGAAAGGTTTTCAAGGGTATATTCGCAATGCAGCCATCTACCCGCAGGAGTATCGGCGGCGCGGCGCACCGCCACCCACCTGTCGCCGTCCTTTTCGGAAACAAAAAAAGCAACGCTGCTTTCGGGGCCCATGCTTTTAACAAAAACATCAAAGGAAAAGCCTGCAAAGTTTTTTACGTTAACGCTTCTTGAAAGGGCCCAGAATCCCAGCTCCGAGGAAGGATCGTCCTTCCAGACCAAATGCGCGGAAGGGCGCGAATCGAATTCCTCCACCGAAAGGGTCCCGCCGTCGCCCCAGCCTCCCCACTGCGAGGCAAGGGCCCGGAACTCGGCAGTACCGGCCATAAGGGATCCGCAAACGAGGAAAACCGCAAAACAAACAAAGGCCTTTATCATACGCCATCTCCCAAAAATCAAACTTTACACCACTATTATAGCACACAAAAGCGGCGGAAGGCGCCGGCGCAAAAAAAGCAGGCCTCAAAAAAGACCTGCTTTGAGCCGTATCAGGAAAACAGCCCGGCAAAAAAGCGTTTGAAAATGCTTTCCGTCCGAAACCGAAGTTTCCCGCCGGAGGAAGGCGGCGCATTTTTATGCCGCCGGTTGTGCTATAATAGTATTGTATCTGCGGCGCTTATGCCGAAGCGGGCCGCGTTATCCGCGGCGGGGCCTTGGCATAACGGTCCGGATAATAATAAAAAAACGGAGAAAAAAGTGAAGCTTGTATTAATGGCTCTGATCCCGGCAATCATACTTTGGGCCATGCCGGTATTTGCCGTAAACCTATCGGAATTTGCCGACAGCGCCTTCGGCGGCGGAAAGGCGCAGAAAGAAGAGGGCAAAAAGTATTTTGAGATACTGCAGGAATTCGAGCCGGGCAAGACCACCAAGATCAACCGGTGCGTCCACGAGACCAACCAGCCCATCTGCCTGGGGGGCAGGGAATTCGACCGGGGCATCGGCACCCACGCCCCCGGCCGCCTGAAGATCAGCCTTGACGAGCCCATAAAGGCCTTTCGGAGCAAGGCGGGCATAGACAGCCAGATGGCGGGCACTCCCGCCTCGGTGCGGGCCTATATCTACGCCGACGGCAAGACCGTGTGGCAGACCGAGGGAGCCGTTAGGGGCGACAACTCGGTGCTGGACATCGCTCTGGCCTTTGACGGGGCGGAGTCCATCGAGCTGGCCCTGGACAACGCGGAGGACGGCCCTACCTGCGACCAGTGGGACTGGGCGGAGGCCTACGTGGTCGGCGCCTCCGGCAAAAAGTATTATCTGGACGTTCTGGCGGGAGGCTCCAAAATTGAACCCGGCTATCCCTTCAGCTTCAAATACGGCGGGGTGTCTTCCGACGTTTGTCTGCCGAACTGGAGATTTGAGGAAACCGAGAAGAAAACGGGGGACGCCACGGAAAAGACCTACGTTTACTCCGACCCGGACACGGGGCTGGAAGTAAAGGCTATAGTAAAGATCTACGAGCCGGAGCAGGCCCTGGACTGGACTTTATATTTTGAGAACAAGGGGAGTGAGAACACCCCGGTCATATCCGACGTGAAGTCCCTTGACCTGCGGGTCAATAACCCCGAAGAAGCGCCGGCGGGCAAAGGCGCCCTGCCCACGGGGCTCATGTTCGCCGACACAAGCGGCCCCAACGACAAAAACGACGTCATAGTGCTCACCACCGCCGGCTCCATCGGCTGCGCCAGGTTCAACTGGGACGAGTTCAAACTCACCCCCCGGTTCCTGCAGGAAGAGAAGCCCATAGAGATACGCCACGGCAGCCTTTCCGCCTGCGGCGGCGAGTATTCCCCCTATTTTGCGGTGAAGTGGCCCACCGGCGGCATAGTCAGCGCCCTGGGCTGGTCCGGCACCTGGGAAGCGGATTTTTCCAGAGAGGGCAAGGAGCTCTTCATCAGCGCCGGCCGCAGCAGCGTCAACACATATCTGAAGCCCGGGGAGACCCTGCGCAGCGCCAGATCTCTCACGGTGTTTTACGAAGGCACGGGCCTGCAGGAGGGCTTCAACTGCTTCCGCCGGGCCATGATACGGCATATCATACCGAAGCTGGACGGCAAGCCGGCCTTCATTCCTCTGGCCTACTCCACCTCCGGCAAGGAAGCGGTGACCACCACCGAGGATATAGACAGAGCCTACATCAAGTCCTTCAGGGATATGAGCTTTGAGGTCAGCTGGTTCGACGCCTGGTACCACCGCAACGCCTTCCCGGCGGGCATGGGCAACTATCACTTCCCCGTGTCCGACCTTCCGGACCCGGTGAGGTTCCCCCACGGCATGAAGCCCCTTACAAACCTTATCACCGCCTACGGCAAAAAGGTGATGATGTGGTTCGCCCCCGAGAACGTGGTGGCGGGCACCTTTTTGGCTGAGGAGCATCCCGAATGGGTCATGACTGCCGACGGCAAGCCCGGCGGCGGCAGCTTTGCCCTGGTGGACCCCGAAGCCTACGATTATATGAAGCGTTTCCTCCTGACCTGCTTCAAAGAATGGGACGTGAGCATCTTCCGTACGGACTCCGGCACGGACCTGCACGCCCTCATGACATATACGGGAGAGACGGCTCCCGACCGGCAGGGCATTGCCGAAGACAGGTTCGTCACCGCCCTCTACCGTTTCTGGGACGACCTGAGAGCGGAACGCCCGGGCCTGCTCATAGACAACTGCTGCGGCGGCGGCACCCGTCTGGAGCTGGAGCTCATGAGCCGCTCCATCACCCTGTGGCGCTCGGACAGCAACGTGTGGGTGCAGAACGACGACCTCAAGTCCGCCCGCCTCAACCAGCTGATCACCAGCAATCTGAACCACTATATCCCCTGGAGCACCGGAGGCACCCTGGCAGTGACGCCCTACTCCCTGCGCAGCGGCTTCAACACGGGCATATCCTTCTGCGGAGACACCCGTCCCGCCGACTATCCCAAGGCGGAGCTGGAGAAGGGCCTGCAGGAGTGCAAACGCCTGCGGAAATACCACCTGGGAGACTTTTACTCCCTGTTCAACGCGGACAACACGGCCTCCTCGGTGTGCGCCTGGCAGTATCACAGGCCCGAAGAAGAGGACGGCTACGCCGTGGTGTTCAGAAGAGAGGAATGCCCCTGGAGCGGCATCGACGTGCCTTTCAAAGCCATAGACGAGAAAGCCCGCTACCGCATAAGCCTTTACGAGACCTACGACCTGAAGGAGACCAGAGAGGTCTCCGGCAGGGAGCTGCAGGATCTCAACGTAGTGATCGCCGACAAGCCCGGCAGCCTGCTGATAGAATACGCGCGGATAAAATAGAGCTGCCTTCTCTGCGGGGGCTCTCCCCGCAGAGAAGGCCAACAAAACGGAGAACAAAGCCGTGAAGACCATCATCTGCATCATCCTGCTCCTGCTGCCGGCGGCAGCCTTTTGCGCCGGCTCCATAGCCTCCGGACTGCTGGGCAGCGCCCTTTCGGGCAAAGCCTTTGCTCCGAAACGGGACGCCTCCTATGAAGTGACCGAAGGCGCAGCCAGGGTCAACCGCTGCATACACAACACCGGCATGCCCATACGCCTGGGGGACAGGGAATTCCAAAGAGGCATCGGCGCCCACGCCAACGGCGCCCTCACCTTTACCTTCCGGGAGCCCATAGTGTCCTTTGCCTGCTCCTACGGCATAGACGGACAGATGACCGGCTCCCCCGCCTCGGTGCGGGGGCACGTCACGGCCGACGGCAAAGAGGTGTTCACCTCCCCCGTCATGAAAGGGGACGGCAGCTTTTTTGACCTGGAGATGACCCTTGCCGACGCCCATACCCTGGAGCTGCGGGTGGACGACGCCGGCGACGGCATAACCAGCGACCAGTGGGACTGGGCGGAAGCCCGCTGCACCGGCCGCTCGGGAAAGGTATATTGGCTTGACGAGCTCATGAGCTCTGCGGAATACGGGGCCAGGCTGCCCTTCTGCTTCACCTACGGAGGCAGGTCCTCCGACGAGCTGCTGCCCGGGTGGGAAAAAACCGTGGCCGACAAGCGCGTAAGCGCCTCCGAAAGCCGCAAAACCGTGACCTTCACCGACCCGGAAACGGGCCTGCAGGCGGTTTTTGACGCCCGTATCTACGAAGACTGCGACAGCCTGGACTGGACGGTGTATTTCACCAATACCGGAACGCAAAACACCCCCGTGATCTCGGATATCTCGGCTCTGGCCCTGGACGTAACTTCCCCGGGGGAAGCGCCCCTCATTAAGAGCAGCCTCCCCGCGGAGCTGCCCAAAAACTCCGCCATCCCCTATGACGAAGAAGCCAGGAGCTTTCCGGGCTCCATGCTGCTTTTGAAAACCAAGGGCTCCATAGGCTACAGGGAGTTTTGCTGGGACGAGTTCAAAATGCTGCCCGAATACCTGCAGCCCGGCAAGGCCGTCCGTATAGGAAGCGTAGGCTCCATGCCCTGCGGCGGGGAATATTCGCCGTATTTCGGACTGGGGCTCCCCGGCGGGGGCCTGGTCTGCGGCATAGGCTGGACCGGCAGCTGGAAGGCCTCCTTTGACAGAAACGGCGACACTCTCGCCCTGAGAGCCGGCAGAGACAGGGTGAACACTTATCTGAAGCCCGGAGAGACCCTGCGCAGCGCCAGGATACTGATATCCCTTTACGACGGGCCGGACGTGCAGGCGGGCTATGATTCCTTCCGCAAGTGTATGATAAACCATATCATCCCCCGGGAAAACGGCGAGCCGGCCTTTATCAAGCTGTGCTGCGCCTCCTGCGCCAAGGATACCAACGCCGCCACGGAGGCCCTGGACATAAGCTACGTCAGGGCGTTCCGGGGCCTGGGCTTTGAATGCACGTGGTTCGACGCCTGGTATCTGAAGGACGGCTTTCCCGCCTGCATGGGCAACTACCGCCTGCCGGCAAAGGATATAGCGGACCCGGTGAGATATCCCCATGGCATGAAGCCCGTAACGAGGCTGGTCAGGGAAAGCGGCATGAAGACCCTGCTGTGGCTGGCTCCGGAGACAGTGCAGCCCGGCACCTATATAGCCGAGGAGCATCCGGAGTTTGACATGGAGGGCAGCTTTGCCCTGGTGGACCCGGAGGGCTACAAATATATGCTGGAGGTCATGACCGGCATATTCCGGGAATGGGGCGTGGATATATGGCGCACCGATTCCATGACGGACTACGGACGCGTTGCCCGGTTTCTGGGGGAGACCGCGCCGGACAGGGAGGGCATAGCCGAAGACGTGTTCTGCACCACCCTCTACCGCTTCTGGGACGAGCTGGTCCAAAACAATCCGGGGCTGCTCATAGACAACTGCGCAGGCGGGGGGACCAGGCTGGACCTGGAGCTCATAAGCAGGTCTCTGCCCTACTGGCGCAGCGATTCCTACTGCCATATAGGGCTGAACACTCTGAAATACGCCCGCCTGAACCAGCTCATCACCTGCAACCTGAATTTCTATATCCCCTGGTCCATAGGGGCGTGCATGGCCAAGACCCCATACGACATGCGCAGCGGCTACAACACAGGGCTGGATTTCGTGGACGACCCACGGAGCCCGGACTACCCCCGGGAGGAGCTGAAAAAGGCCCTGGAGGAGTGCAAACGCCTGCGCAAATACCACCCGGGCAATTTTTACGTCCTCATGAGGCCCGATACCGGCACCGATTCCGTCTGCGCCTGGCAGTACAGCAGGCCGGAAGAAGAGGACGGCTACGCCGTGGTGTTCAGAAGGGAAGACTGCCCCTTCTGCGGAGTGGAGCTGGCCTTCCGTGACATAGACGACGATGCAGATTATGAAATAAGCCTGTACGAGACCTATGACCTGCAGGAGAAAAAAACCGTGAAAGGGAGTGAGCTGAAGCGGTTCACCGCCCTTATCCGGGAAAAGCCCGGCAGCCTGCTGATAGAGTATAAAAGGATAAAATAATAATGGATATTTTTGCCGACGCCGCGCAGCGGATAATAATAGCGGCCCACCGGGGCGAAGCGGGAGGCAACGTGCCCCCCAACACAATGGCCTCCTACGAGGCGGCGGCGCGCCACGGCGCCGACATGATAGAGGTGGACCTCAATTACAGCAGGGAAGGCACCCTGTGGATACTGCATCCGGGGATGGAAAAAGCGCACCTGAACTATGAAGGCAGCATAAGGGAGCTCTCCGACGAAGAGATAAAACAGCTTCGCTACGTCAATTATGACGACACTCCCACCCAGTTCGGCCTCTGCACCTTTGAAGAAGTGCTGGCGCGTTTCAAAGGGAAATGCTATTTGAATACAGACAAGTTCTGGGAGAACCCCCGGGCCATAAGCGATATGATAAAGGCGTGGGACATGACCGACCAGACAGTGGTCAAATCCGCGCCGCGGCGGGAGCTCTTTGACATCATGGAGGAATACGCCCCCGACGTAGCGTATCTGCCCATACTGGGGGAAACCGACGGAGGGATCCACGAAGAGCTGAAAAAACGGCGCATCAACTACGTGGGGGCCGAGGTTTGTTTTGCTTCGGAGAACTGCGAAACAGGCAGCGCGGAATACGCGGAAAGGCTGCACAGGGACGGCAAACTGGTTTGGGCCAACGCCATCATTTACAACTGCAAAAAGCAGCTTTCCGCCGGCCATTCCGACGACGCCGCTTTTACCGAAGGCCCCGAATACGCCTGGGGCTGGCTGGCGGACCGGGGCTACGACATAATACAGACGGACAGGACCCTGGCCCTTTCGCTGTTTCTGGAGCAGACCGGCAGGAGAAGAAAAAAATGATCTTCAGCGAGACTCTGCTGACCCCCGCCATAAAGATCAACGCCGTCCATACGGCCTTTATAAAAACCTATTCGCATTACGTGTTTCTGGGAGAGACCCATCCCATGTGGGAACTTTCCTACTTTCTGAGCGGCGAATGCATAGTCACCACCGGGGCGGGGGTCTTCAGGACGCGTCCCGGCATGCTGGTGCTCCACAGCCCGTGGCTGCTCCACGGCATGAACGCCGAAAACGGCTCCGTGAGCATCATGACGGTGTCTTTCACGGGAGA
>JAEEGL013642749.1_pt1 | contig 20163 bp, 15 predicted proteins | sample 9134231 | NCBI WGS metagenome assembly JAEEGL01 (sample SAMN16246548, study PRJNA631951) | gut metagenome | biome: gut microbiome; feature: rumen; material: fiber-attached | host: Bos | place: Iran: Karaj | collected 2018-10
AAGCATCGTGATATCCGTTCCCCGAAAATATCCGGAATTGATGCCAATGAGAGTGACATTCGCATAGGATGTCCCGCGCTTCACCTGCCCCTGTCCGAGGGAATCTGTAATGGAGATCGCCTTGATCTCATCCGGAAAAGCATTCATATAGTCTTTCAGCATCTCTTCCGTAAAGTAGTCCTCTTCCCTCGGCTGTCTGTTCCTGTCGGGTCCGCGAAATGCCATACCTGATTCCGACCGTTCTTCTTCCGAGCCTCTCTGCTGAATATTCACCATGATATTGTTGGCACCCATGGATTCCATGGAAGAGGAAATAGAATTGGATAAAGAATTGCCCACGGTAACGATCGCGATCACGGAGCCGATACCGATAATGATCCCGAGCATGGTCAGAAGGGAGCGCATTTTATTGGAAATGAGCGCCGTAAAAGCCAGCGCGATATTCTCAAGAATCAGCACGTTTGCCACTTCCTTTCCGCTCACCGGTGATCCTGCCATCCTTCAGTGTCAGGATCCGCTGCGTCTCATCGGCAAGTTCCGGCGAATGCGTGATCAGGATGATCGTTTTTCCCTGTTCTTTATTCAGCCTGTGAAAGATATCCATGATCATCCTGCCGGTCTCCGAGTCAAGCGCCCCGGTCGGCTCATCCGCAAGAATGATCGCAGGGTCATTGGCCATGGCTCTTGCGATCGCAACCCTCTGCTTCTGTCCGCCGGATAATTCATCCGGAGAATGCTTCATGCGTTCTTCCATATCCATCATCCGAAGCAACTCGAGGGCGCGTTTTTTGCGTGCACCTCTAGAAGTCCCCGCATAAAGCATCGGGAGTTCGACGTTCTTGAGTGCCGTGGTCCTTGCCACGAGATTGTAAGTCTGAAAAACAAAACCGATCTCGTTGCAACGGATCGCGGACAGATCCCTGTCATCCGCGCGGAACATGTCAACGCCGTTTAAGCTGTACTCACCCTCGGTGGGGCGGTCAAGAGCGCCGATCATGTTCATGAGAGTGGACTTTCCTGAACCGGACTGCCCGACGATCGCCACAAACTCCCCCTCGCGAACCTGCAGATCAATGCCGTGCAGCACTTCCAGCTCGTTGGGCTGTCCTATAAAATACCGCTTCACGATATGCTTCATATCGATGATGACCTTGTCTGCCATGGTTGCTCCCGTGTGTTAATCTGTGTGTCAAAAGTACTATGGCACGAAGTGCCATGTATTATTTGCGCACAGGGCCGGAGTGGAAAGTACACTTTCCATCCCGGCCTGATGCGCAAATCACACCATGCGTCTTATGACGCATGGTGCTTTTGACACACGCCGAATATTTAATACCCCGGCCCGAACATATCGGCAAACTGTTCCATGTTAAATTCCCCGCTGTCGGGGATCACAACAGTCATGCCCGGTTTCAGTTCGTCCGAGATCACCTGCGTATAATAATCACCTTCCATGCCGATCTCAACAGGGATGTCCCGTCTGTTCTTTGCCGGCATGCCCGGTTTGCCTTTTTTATTATCATCTTTTGCAGGGTCTTCCACTGTATTCACATCCTGCCCGTTGACCTGCAGAACAGGCATGCTCTCATCGCCTGCATTCTTTCCCGGCATGCCGCCGGTCTGATCGTCTACAACCGTGACATAGTATCCGCCCTGCGCATTTGTCTGGATCGCATCATAAGGAACCGTCAGCACATTGGAGACCTGATCAATGATAATGTTCAGTTTTGCCGACATACCGATCTTCAGACGCGGATCGACCGTACGCACGGTAATCGTCACTTCATATTCCACATTTCCCGTGGACTGGGTTGCTGCCGTAGTTGTTGTAGACGTGCCGCCTGCGGCCATGGTTGTAGAAGCAGGCGCGATAAAGGAAACATATCCGTCCAGCTCATCATCCCTCGTTGCATCCGTCTTGATCACGACATGTTGTCCCAGTTTTACGGAAGGGATATCGTATTCGTCGATTTTTGCAATGATCTTCATGGTGTCCGTATTCTGGATGACCATGACTCTGCCGCCTGCAAAGCCATTCCCTTCTTCGACATCCACCAGCGTAACCGTGCCGCTGATCGGTGCCGAAATAATATAGTTTTCCAATTTATCCTGATAGTCTTCGATCTGTCTCTGATACTGTCTGGCCTGATCGCCGGCTTTAATCGCTGCGATCTCGTGATCTTCATCCGCTTTTGTCAGTGTGTTGCCGCTGGCACCGACCAATTGTCCCTGAGACTTTACGGCCGAATCGTAATTGCTCTGCGCAGTTTGTTCCTGCTGGTAGGCAAGTGAAACATCGTTTTCAAGAACAGAAATTGTAGCTTCGCTCGCGCCGGACTCCTTTGCTTCCTGCAGGGCTCTCTTCGCATCGCCGTATCCGTCACACGCTTCGTACAGGGCTTTCAGTCTCGCTTCAACTACATCTGACTGGTTCAATAATTGGTTTGCCTGATCCGCATAGGTATATAGATAGGAACGGTCGCTTGCCCTGGATTCCACTGCCTGCAGGCGCCTTGCCTCGGAAAGATCTTCTTTTAACTGTTCGATCGTCCGGTCGATCGTTTCCGTCGAAAAGATCACAAGTGTATCGCCCTTATTGACATGGTCCCCGACATCCGCGAATACAGCGTCGATCGTCGGATCTTTGGCCGTACTCGTGATCGTTCTGACATCGCTCGCTTCCAGAATGCCGGTTGTGGTGATGGAGTCTGTGATATCGCGCAGTTCCACCGTGTCGGTCGTCTCGTTCATGGAACTCAACATCGCTTCCGCGGTTGCTTTGGCCGGTTTGATCACACGGAAATAAAAAAACAGACCGCCGCCGATCAAAAGCAAAAGGATCACAAGCGCTATGATCCGCTTGCGAATGCGTTTCTTCTTATACTGATCCGCAGGATTGTACTTTGGCGGTTCCGAAGCTTTCTTCTCCCGCCTTCTGACCGGTTTGCCGGACATTTCCGCAGCTATCCTTGCACTTGAAGCGCTTTCTGCGTTCAGATTGACCGTTACCAGATCCTCATCGGAATCATCCACAGTCGGTTTTGCCTGCGTATTTGTTGTTGCCTGCGGAGTTTTTACGTCCGTTTCTTTGCCGGTATTTGAGTTCTCAGATGTGATATTATTTGTATCCTGATTTTTCTCCTGATCCTGATTAGCCACGGGATCCTCCCACCATATACAAGAATTTCATAAAAATGCCCTATCTTGTATATACTAGCACAAGACAGGGCCAAAATCTACTATATTTAGTGTTTTGAAAAATAAAAAATTTATGAAATCTTCTTTTCCGCCAGATAGGCGCGTATTTCCTCACAGATCATTGCGAACTGCGCATTGGTCTGCGCATTTTCCGACCGGAATGCAAGCATTTTGTCAAGATATCCCTGCGCGCGCACCTGCTTAAGGCTGTACGGATAGACCAGTTCAAACACCAGCGAGATATGGCCGACCAGATGGTCGATCGTGGTGTGTTTGAGGCTGTGTTTTACCGCGCTCCTCTTCGGAAACGCCTCCATCACGGAAGGACTTACCACATCATGCATCAGGACTTCCCTTGTAGTATTGTAGATCTCTTCCATCGGCACCTCGACATTCACGCGCAGAATATCGACTTTATCCGCATCCCGAAGGATATTGCAAAACAGAAGCTCCCTCTCCGTGCAATCCTCCGGCAGCCGGAACGCGCTGTGAAGATCGATCGCTTTCAAAAGAAGACCGACCTCTTCCGAGCTCTGCGCCGCTTCCGGCAGATACGTTTCCAGCAATCCGTCCTTCAGCAGTTCCACGCCAAAATGTGCGTGATCCACGGATTCCGAATCCCTAAACGTTCCGAAACGCCTTACCTGTTCGAACCGCCCGATATCATGCAGCATCCCCGCAAGCCAGGCCAGGTCGCAGTCCGCATCGGACAGGGAAAGCGATCCGGCGATCTTCTCACAAAGGCCGGCCACACGGAACGTGTGATCATACTTCAGTTTGATCTTCGGATCCGACATATCATATGCGGCCGTGTATGCGCGAAACGTATCGACGACCCTTGCTCTGTCAACAGAGAACCCCTCAGATCTCATCATGCATGCCTCCGATGATCGTGATCAACTCTTTCAACGTATCACCCGTAAACGCAGCCAGGATCCGCCCCGCACTCATTGAAGAGCAGTGCCGCTCGAGCGCTTCCGAAAACGAAATCTCCTCTGCGATCGAGGTTTTGACCGCGTTCGCGATCGGGCTTAAATACTGCATGGCGTCAAAATCATCCGAGCGCACTCTTTCAAAAAGCGCCGACAGTCTCGCAAACTCCTCTTCAAAGCGCGCGTCATCCGAAGAAACGGAGGAGACATCCGCCGCTTCCGGTTCTTTCCGTTCATTTGATTTTTCCGTATCATAGTCTGACACTGCAGCCTCAGGGGTCTGCAGTGCCAGGAAATCCGCGAAAGACATCTGTCCTTCGACTTGTTTTTGTTTTGCCATAGAAATTATACTTCTTCGTTTGATTTTTCCGCTTCAACCGTACCTTCTTCGGCCGTCTCTTTCTTCATCCTTCCAAGCCAGAGCGACTGGATGACGTAGCCCAGAAGATAGATGTCCGCCGCAACGCCGATGATAAATCCGAGGATCGGGATCAGACGGAGAATTTCAAGGACAGCGATGCCGATCGCTGCGGACGCGAACCTGTTCATCCTCGGGAATACGAGACGGGACAGGGATGCGCCGGCAAACGCAAGTCCCGCGCACAGCAGAAGAATGTAGGCAAGTGTCAGCATGCCCGCAATAGGGAAAAGGATATACGTAATGGCAAGAAGAAGTGCCGCTACGGGAATGCCGGCCCATGCGATCGCGCCTGTTGCGATCATAATACCGGGATTTTTCTTGACCATGGTAACCGCTCCATCAAGATGCCTGTCAAACAGCCAGGTAAGCAGCATGCCGAAAGCAGCCATGGCAACGATCCAGTAGAGACCTTTGAGAAGTTTTGCGAGGATCATCGCACCGATCCCTGCTGCGGCTACAGCCTTTGCAGCATCCTCTTTATCCGTCTCGGCTTTTTCAAACTGATAATCGCCGACCTTTGCACCGGAGGACATCTCGGGTTCTGCGGGAGAAGTAACCTTCAGTTCACCGGTGACGACAGCGCTGTCTTTGATCTCGACTTTATCTGCCGTGATGACCGCGTCACCGTTAACGGTACCGGCCAAAACAACCTCGGATCCGGAAACAAAGAAGCCGTTGGTCGTTCCCTCAAAAGAGATCAGGTTACCGGTTGCATAAACACCGTTGCCTTCCGAATCTCCGGTGATCAGAATGCTGTTACCGGCGCAGTAGATGTTGCCGTTCACTTTGGAATCCTTTAAGGATATGCTGTTACCTGCCAGATAAACGCTCTCGCCGATCTCGGAATTCTGGATGGTGACATCCTGTCCTGCCGCAAATACGGAACCGTCGGCCTTTGCGTTCTTGGCTGATACGCTCTGTCCGGCAGCCACCGCACCGAAGAACGGATTGGACGGAAGGCTGACCAGATTTCCCGTCTCAAAAATATTGCCGGCACTGTCGATATCTGCTGCAAATACGGGAACACACATGCAGATCGTCAAAAGCGCTGCGATCAAAAGCGATACACCTTTTTTCTTTCTCATAATCATTCCTCCTTATCTAAAAGCCGCTTCAATACAACGAGTGACTTGTTATGCACGAGTTTTGCATTGCTGTAGGACATGCCGAGTTTTTCGGCCGCTTCCTTCAGCGTCAGCCCATGGTAGTAATGCAGGACCACCAGATCCCGGTCCCGCTCGGGCAGCGTATTCAGTGCATCGGCAAGTTCCTCAAGCATCTCATTGTTCAGCAGGTCGTCATCCACATCCCCCTCTAACGGGAGTTCTTCGGGCACCTCGGAATACACCTTTCTGGTGCGGAAAAAATCGATCACCGTGTTCTGCGCGATCCGGTAGATCCATGTGGAAACCGATGCCTTGCTTTCATCAAATGTGTCGAGTTTGGAGCAGACCTTCACGAACACATCGGAAGTCAGATCCTGGGCTAGCGCTTCGTTACAGACCTTCCCCATGATCAGATGGAATACTTTTTCATGATATGCAAGATACAGTGCTTCCTGTCTCTCCTTCAGCTGCTCGTTCATAGCTCATTCCCATCGTGATTTTTGCCAAAACAAATGCCAGATTATTGTATCATTTTTACAACAAACTGTCTACGACCCCTGTTCATTCCGCATCCGGATTCACTCTCTGGCGTTCCACCAGATCCGCAAAGAAACCTTTCTGTGCGATCAGTTCTTCATAAGTGCCCTCTTCCACGATTTTTCCGGCATCCAGTACCAAAATCCGGTCACACTGCCGGATCGTGGAAAGCCTGTGTGCGATCACGATCCTGGTGCATTCCAGTTCCGCAAGCGCATCCGACACATGCTTCTGCGTGATATTATCCAGCGCGCTGGTCGCCTCATCCAAAAACAGGATCTTCGGTCTCGGCGCGATCGCCCGCGCGATCATCAGACGTTGCTTCTGTCCGCCGGAGATACCGCCGGCGCCTTCGGAGATCATCGTGAACATACCCATCGGCATTTCACGGATGTCGTCCGCCATGCCCGCGATCTCTGCGGCCTCCCATGCGTCCTTTACACTCAGCTGCGGCGCGGATACAACGATATTCGAATAGATGTCCCCCTGGAACAGTTTTCCGTTCTGCATGACAACGCCGATGTTCTGCCTTAACGATTTCAGATCCAGGGAACGGATGTCTTTCTGGTCATAGTAGATCGATCCCCGCGTCGGATTTTCAAAACCGAGCAAAAGGCGCAGCAGGGTTGATTTTCCGCAGCCGGTCTTCCCGACGATCGCCACATACTCTCCCGGAGTAATGCGCATCGACAGATCATCGACGATCAGCGGTGAATCATCCTCATAACGGAACGATACATGGTTCAGTTCGATCGCACCGTTCAGCCTGATCACGGCACTGCTGTTTGTGCTCGTTTCCGGTTCCGCTTCCAGGATCGGAGAAACCATTGTCATGACGGTACGGACCTGCGCCAGGGCGTTTGCGATCCCTGCAAGCGACAGAAACGCGCCGCTGACCATGCTGTAAGCCACATTAAAGGAATAGTAATCGGCAACGCTGATCCCGCTTGTCACCGCGCATGCATAGATGGCGATCATTCCGCCAAGAGAGATCGCAAGGGAAATGACCGGATTCAGTTTCAAAAACCAGGAGAGGTTGTACATGATGTTGGCCGTATGCGCGTACTTATGCGCCCATTTGGAAAACGCACGCTTTTCGGCGCCGGCCAGACGGATCTTCTGCACGCCGTTGATCAACGCGTAACTTAAGCCTCTCTCTTTTGCCTCATGTTCCATGATCTCGCGTTCCGTATCCGCTTCCACGATCGTAGTGAGGATCGTGAACACCAGCGTGATCAGAATGATCGCGATCGCAGGCGTTACCAGTGCAGGCGCGTAAACAAAGATCTGTCCGATATAGGACAGGGAAAATACAGCGGTCAGAGCCGTTGTGAACAATGCGTTTAAGATCGTCGAGCAGAGCGTGTTCATGTGATCGGCACGGTCCGCAAGTTCGCCGGCACTGTATTTTTTGAAAAACGAGGTCGGAAGCGACAGGATCCGCATCATTGTCGCCGCCTGCACGGACACCGTCATCTTGCTGTTGATGCGGCTTAAGGCAATATTCTTTGCACCCGTGAAAAGCAGCGAACTGACGCTCGTACAGCCAAAGAACACAAACAGTGTTATCAGGAAGATCATGCTCTTGTTCTCGTTCTCATTGCTCATGAGCAGATTGGTCAGTTTCGGAAGCAGAAGTCCCAGCCCCGTGATCACAAGCGTTGTCATGACCATCAGAGCGATGTCCGCAGGGGAGAGGACCGAGGACATATAACTCAAAAGATCCCTGGTCTTCATTTTTCTGAGCGGGAACGGTTTATAGAAGCAGATCGCGTCGGTTTCGTAATCCGATTCATGTGCCCTCATGTGGCGAAAATCACCCGTCCTGTTCGGAAGCAGCGCCACAACGGCTCCGTCCGACTTACGCTTCGTCAGCATCGGCCCGACCGCGTCCTTATGCCAGCCTTCCTGCAGCTTCACGGGGCGGTACATGATCCCCGTAGGCCGCATGATGTATTCGAGCGCATCATGAAACTTCGTAATGGAATCCGGTATCCGTTCCGTTTTGATCTTATAGTATTTCAGGATCTGCGCGAGCGCCGATTCCGTCTGTTCTTTTTCGTCCCAGAAGCGCTCAAAATCACGCGTGCCGAGTACGGCGCCCGCCATGCGCATAAATGCATCCGTAAAGTTTTCCTGATCCAGCCTCTCCCTGTCTCTCAGCTGTGTATCAAACCAACCCATATATATCTCCTACTCAGTAGTAATCAATTGTGTGTAAAGGCCGCCTTTTGCGTAGAGGTCCGCGTGTTTTCCGCGCTCCACGACCTGTCCTTTGTCCATGACGATGATCTCGTCGCAGTCCCTGATCGTGGACAGTCTGTGTGCCACAACGATGCAGGTGATGCCTCTGTCCCTAATGGATTTCACCACATCCGCCTCCGTCCTTGCATCCAGTGCGCTTGTCGCTTCATCCAGAATGATGATCGTCGGATCCTGCGCAAGGACTCTCGCCAGCTCCATTCTCTGCCGCTCTCCGCCGGAAAAATCACGGCCGCCTTCTAAGATCACGTGGTCGTATCCGCCGGTTCTGAGCGCGATCGTATCGTGGATCTGCGCATCTTTTGCCGCCATGATCATTTCAAAATCTTCTATGGAACGGTCCCACATCTTGATATTGGAACCGATCGTGTCTTCAAACATCGTGATCTCCTGATCGACGACCGCAAGAGATCCCGTGAACACCTTCCGGTTGATCTCAGAGATCGGCTTGCCGTCAAAGAGGATCTCGCCCGACCACGGCCGGTTCAGTCCCGAAAGCAGCTTGGCCAGTGTTGATTTACCGCATCCCGAAGCGCCCACAAACGCGACTGATTTTCCCGGATGTAATTCCAGATGGAAGTCGGTGATGAGAGGCGGTGCCAGTCTGGAATAACCGAAGGTCACACCGCGCATAACGACTTCTCCCGACAGTTTCTGATAATCTTCGTTTTCATCGAGCTCATCAGTCTTTGCGTTCGGATCATCCGGATAGGACATGACGTCTTCGATGCGTTCCATGTCCGTCTGCATCTCCTGAAGGCTCTGTCCGGCACCGATCAGGGACATGGCAGGTTCCGTGAAGGTGGCGAGCAGTCCCTGGAACGCCGTGATCTTACCGATGGTGAATTCGCCCTGTGTCGTTAAGTACACGCCGATGAATAGGATCGACATATTGGCAAGCGAGGAAATGAATGTCGGGATCATGCCGACCGTCTGGTTCATGCCCGTGTATTTCACATCCTGCGCATTCACGTTCGCCTGATAGCCGGCCCATTTTTCAAAATAGCCGTTCTCCGCACCGCTGCTCTTGATCGTTTCGATCATCTCGATGCCGGAGATCGTCGTGCCGGTCAGTTTGCCCATGTCGCGCATCTTGATCCTTGCGATATTGACACGTTTTTTGCTGACATAGTTGGACGCGACCACATTGATCAGTATGGCACCGACGCCGATCATGCTCAGCATGACATTGTACCGAAGCATGACTACAAGATAAAAGACCATCATGATGCTTTTGATCAGAAGCGGCGCTAAAATATTCACAATCGAAGATGCGATCGCGGCGTTGCCGGCCTGCCGCATCTGGATATCACCCGAAAGACGCTGTGAGAAGAATTCCATCGGCAGATGCAGCACTTTCCAAAGGTAGGTCGTGTTTCCGACAACGGCCAGTTTTCCGTTGATCCGAAGACTGTAGACCGACTGCATATAGGAAGTGATCAGCTGCAGCGTGGTAAAGATCACCAGCGCCGCAAAGAAATACGGTACCCAGGACGGCGCTTTCTGCGGAAGCAGAAAATCCATGAATACCCGTGTAAATCCGGGGTTTATGATCCCAAGAAGGGATGTTAAAAGCGTTGCGACCGCCATGAACGCCACAGCGCCGCCCGCGCCTTTTAACCGCTTTGCGGCAAAAGACAGGATCGACTTCTTGTGACCGCCGGGTTCAAAAGCGTCCGTCGGTTCAAACATCAGACAGATGCCGGTAAACCCTTCGTCAAACGCCTCCATGGAGAGCGTATAATTTCCTCTGGCCGGATCGTTGATATAGACCTTGTTATTCTTGAATCCGTTTACGACGATGAAATGATCGAATTCCCAGTGAACGATACAGGGGAACTGCCCGTTATCTCTTAATGCTTCAGGTTCCATCCTGTATCCTGCCGCTTCCAGTCCGTAGTTTCTGGCTGCAAGCAACACGTTTTTCGCATTGGAGCCGTCTCTGGATACGCCACAGTCATAACGAACCTGTTCGAGAGGGATCCACTTCTGATAATACGCCAAAATCATGGTCAGGCAGGCAGCGCCGCATTCGAGCGCTTCCATCTGCATGACAACCGGAACTTTGGCCACGCCTTTTTCGACCGGTTTTTTCAATTTCCCTTTCCTGCTCATAGTTTCCTCTTTAAACTAATTCGTGATAAACGAGATCGGTGTATATTCCTTCGTGACGACTTTGCAGTCATAAACACCGTCCGGATAATCGGCGTTTCCCTTAAAAACAAAGATCCAGTCGCCCACACGGATGTTGCCTTTATAAGCCGTCAGCGAATCAATGTTGCTGATCTCTTCTTCCGTGATCTCCTGCGGCTCGATATTCTGATCTGAAAGATCCATTGTAAAAGGCGCATCTCCGATCTCATACCGGAGCACCTCCGGCACCTGCGCATTGTCCAGCTCCGCATAGGGCATGTAGATCTCGACATGTCCGTTATTCACCTTGGCGACCGCGTCCCCATAAACATCGATGCGCCCTAAGATGCCCCAGACAAGCGCGCCGATCAGAAACACGATGATGGCAGCCATCATCATCCATACGCCCGCGTTTGACACCTTGATATATGTGTTCAGCTGTTCCGGGCTTTCGATCTTTTCCATGCTCTTTTCACGAAACAGCGGTCTCTTTTCTTTTTCTGCCATGATACAGTCCTTTCTTTCGCCGGTTTTGACACCACATCATTCTTATTATAATATATTTTACTATGAATGGTAACATTGAAATAAAGGAGTGACGAAATATGTGGGCCTATGAAAGTGTTTTTTATCAGATCTACACGCTGGGATTTTGCGGCGCGCCTTACGAAAATGACGGGCAGCTGCAACACCGGATCCTGAAAGTCCTGGATTTTATTCCGCATCTGAAAAAGCTCGGCGTGGGAACCGTGCTGTTCAATCCGCTCTTTGAATCGGATACGCACGGATACAACACGAGGGATTACAGAAAAATCGATGTGCGTCTCGGGACAAACGAGGATTTCAAAAAAGTCTGCGACGCCCTGCACGAAGCCGGGATCCGCATCGTTCTGGACGGTGTCTTCAACCACGCCGGCCGCGGTTTCTTCGGTTTTCTGGATGTGAAAGAGAAGAAATGGGACAGCCCCTACAAAGACTGGTTCCATTTGAGTTTTGACGGAAACAGCGCCTGGAACGACGGTTTCTGGTATGAGGGCTGGGAAGGCAATTACGACCTGGTAAAGCTGAACCTGCAGAACGAAAACGTGGTCAATTACCTGCTGGAAAGCGTAAAAATGTGGATCGATGATTTTGACATCGACGGACTCAGACTTGATGTGGCCTACTGCCTCGATCCGAATTTCATCAGAAGACTGCGTGGCGCGACCGCTTCGTGGAAAAACGACTTTTTCTTAATGGGAGAAATGATCCACGGCGATTACAACCGGCTTCTTGCCGATGACCTCTGCCACTCGACGACCAATTACGAATGCTACAAAGGCATGCATTCCGCCTTTAATTCCATGAACCTCTTCGAGATCGTCCACTCGCTGATGCGCCAGTACGGACCGGAGCCGTGGACGCTTTACAAGGGCCGCCATCTGCTCTCTTTCGTGGACAATCATGATGTGAGCCGCATTGCAAGCGTGCTGCAAAATCAAAATCATCTGCCCCTCATCTACGCGATGCTCTTTGGCATGCCCGGTATTCCGACGATCTATTACGGAAGCGAGTGGGGTGTAAAAGGCGATAAGTCCCAGGGCGATCCTGCGCTGCGTCCAAGCTTTGATGCGCCGGAATGGACGGATCTTACGGATGCGATCGCTGCGATGGTAAAGGCAAGGCAGAGTTCCCATGCGCTGCAGTATGGTGCCTTCAAGTCACTGGTGCTGACCAACAGACAGTGTGTCTTTGAACGTGAAAGCAGTGAGGGGCGCGTGATGGTTGCCATCAATGCGGATGAAAATCCGTTCACCGCGCACTTTGACGCAAGGGCCGGCAGGGCGCGCGATCTCATTTCGGGTGAAACGATCGATTTCGGCGGAGGCCTTGATCTGCCGGGCTATACGGCATATCTGCTCGAGCCGTACTAAATATTTTGATCCGGTTGATCGTGATTTGCGGTTTATTTCCAGGGGCGGGCTTTCGAAAGCCAGCCCTTTTTTTCCCAATGTTTCATGTCCGTCGGGTTATACCCTGTCTTCTGAAGCATGCGCATGATGAGAAAATACATGCGGGTCTTGATCGAAGAAGTGACTTTTCCGTCTCTGCGTCTGATCTTTGCGGCAAGCTTATCCGTTTTCTTTTCGATCTTTGCCCGGATCTGATCGCTCACCTCCGCCCAGCAGGTCGCGCGGACGGCGACCCCGTACCGGTAGACCTTTGCGATCCCCCAGAAAAACAGGCTGTCATACATATCCTTCATGGCGCATTTCATGCCGGCGCCTGCTGCCGTTGCGATGCAGACCGCCTGCTTATGAAACATCGCCTCCTCCGGGCGGTGGACCATGAAACGGTAACCGTAATGATCCAGCAGGGTCTTCATGGAGCCGCTTACATGCATCACATAAACAGGGCTGTCAAAGATCAGCAGATCCGCACCATCAAGCGCCTCCGTGATCGGTTGCAGCTTCCCGTAATGCGGGCACTTCTCCTCCGACTGCATAAAGCAGGTCGTGCAGCCTACGCAGAATTCGTCAAAATCACGCGGCAGGAAAAATTCCGTGATCTCGCCGCCAACTTTCTCTGCCAGCATTTTTGCGATATGATACGTGGACCCCTGATGGTTCACGCCGTGAACGAGTGTGATCTTCATGTTATCTCTGTCTGATCCTTCCCGCCGCAGCCTGTGGCAAAAATCACAAGAACAGCAAAGATCAGGGCGATCCGAGTCTTTTTCATTGGATATTCCCTAAACGTGTTCCTTCCGGGTCATGGCAACAAACGCGATGACCACGCCGATAGCGCACACGGCACTTCCGACAATGAGCATGATGCGGATCCCGAGATTGTCAAGGATCACGCCGCTGATCAGATTGGAAAATACGCCGCCGACCGTGATCGCGCTGTTGATATACGCCTGCCCTTTGACCTGGTCAAATTCTTCCATATGGGTGCTGACATAATAGGCCGATGCCGGCACAAACACTGCATACGCAAACAGCTGGAAGCCCTGGCTGATAAAGAGTCCGCTTAAGTGGATCGCAAAGACCAGGATCAGGATCTTCACAAAAAACGCCGCACCGGACAGCACCAGCAGTTTGTTGACCGTGATCTTTTTATAGACAAAACCGATCAGAGCCATGACCGGCAGTTCCAGGATCGCCTGCATGAAATTGGCATAGCCGAGCTGTGTCTCGCTGCCGCCGAGATGCCTTACGATCTGGATCATGAAATCATTGATCATGTTGTGCGCAAAGAAGAAGCAGATGGTCGCGAGCAGAAACAGCATGAAGGCAGGATAGGTCCTGGCAAAATCGATCACGTTGTTGTGCGCTTTGTCCGCTTCCGGCAGCCCCGCATGGTCATCTTCTGCGCTATCCGATCTTACGGAAGCGGACGTCTCAACGGCCGCCTGCTCAGGCTTCTGAAACGTCGCGATCACGACCGCGGAAATGACCATGGCGATCATCGTCACGATCAGCAGGATCGATACGCCGTTTGCTTCCACCGCGCTGCCGATAAAGAATGCCGTGACCGCAAAACCGGCTGACCCCAGTCCCCTGGCCAGTCCGAAGTAAATATCGCAGCCCGCTCTCTGGTATTCAAAGCAGATCGCGATCATCACCGGCTGGTAGGCAAACTGGATCATATAGATAAACGCATAGATGATAAAGATCGCCGCAGGGCTTTCCGGCAGAAGCAGAAGGGCCGCCGCGCCGGATAAGATCAAAAGCACAGAGATCAGAATGAATCTCCGGTTGGTAAGCCATCCGGGCTTATCGATAAAGCCTGCGATAAACGGCTGAAACAGTGCGGATGTGATGTTGGCAACCGCTAACAGGATCCCGACCTCCGTATTGGAAAAGCCGTGCGCCAGGAGATACACGGCCGCATAGGCATGTACAGTACAAAACGCCGCGAAATACGTTACATTCAGTAACGCATAACGCAGCGTCCAAAATTTCGGTGTTTTGTGTTCAGACATCCGTCTTTACCTTTTCCTCAAGTATTATCCGCTCCCCTCCGTTGCGGATGGGAGCGGACATATACAGTTTACTGTACCTTGGGAAGTTTGGCAACAGATGCCGCGATGTCTTCATCTGTCGGGATCACGTCTGTCATTGTGCCGTTGTGATACTGTTCATATGCAACGAGATCGAAGTATCCTGTTCCGGTCAGACCGAAAACGATCGTCTTCTCCTCACCGGTTTCCTTGCATTTCAGCGCTTCATCGATCGCAGCACGGATCGCATGTGAACTTTCCGGTGCAGGGAGGATACCCTCCACTCTCGCGAACTGTTCAGCCGCTTCGAATACAGATGTCTGTTCCACACTTCTTGCTTCCATGAGTCCGTCATGGTAGAGCTGCGAAAGCGTGGTGCTCATACCATGGAAGCGAAGTCCGCCCGCATGGTTCGGAGAAGGAATGAAACTGCTTCCGAGTGTATACATCTTAGCCAGCGGGCAGATCATGCCCGTATCGCAAAAGTCATATGCAAAGGTTCCGCGAGTGAAGCTCGGGCAGGATGCCGGTTCTACAGCGATGATGCGGTAATCCGCTTCGCCGCGAAGCTTTTCGCCCATGAACGGTGCGATCAGACCGCCCAAGTTGGAGCCGCCGCCTGCGCAGCCGATGATGATATCGGGCTTGATGCCGTATTTATCAAGTGCCGCCTTGGTTTCCAGACCGATCACGGACTGGTGCAGCAGTACCTGGTTTAATACGCTGCCGAGTACATATCTGTATCCGGGATTCTTGACTGCCACTTCCACTGCCTCGGAGATCGCACAGCCAAGACTTCCTGTGGTACCCGGATGCTCGGCTAAGATCTTTTTACCTACATCCGTGGTTTCCGAAGGGGAAGGAACGACCGACGCGCCGTAAGTACGCATCACTTCTCTTCTGAAAGGCTTCTGCTCATAAGAGACTTTAACCATATATACTTTGCAGTCCAGGCCGAAATAGGAACATGCCATGGATAATGCCGTACCCCACTGTCCGGCGCCGGTTTCCGTCGTCACACCCTTTAAGCCCTGTTTCTTTGCGTAATAGGCCTGTGCGATCGCGGAATTCAGTTTATGGCTGCCGCTTGTATTGTTACCCTCGAACTTGTAATAGATCTTTGCCGGTGTCTGCAGTTTTTCTTCCAGGCAATATGCACGTACCAGCGGAGAGGGTCTGTACATCTTGTAGAAATTGCGGATCTCTTCCGGGATATCGATGAACGGTGTTGTTTCATCCAGTTCCTGCGCTACCAGTTCTTCACAGAAGATCGGGTTTAATTCTTCCGCCGTAAGCGGTTTACCCGTTCCCGGGTTTACGAGCGGCGCAGGTTTATTCTTCATATCCGCTCGCATGTTATACCATTGTTTGGGCATCTCATCCTCATTCAGATAAATCTTGTACGGTACTTTCTGTTCTGACATTTTTTTGTCCTCCTTCTTGAAAGGTGAATGGTTACCGCGTGAAACCGGGACCGTCGGATCTCCTTATGCATCCTTTGGTTTAGGGAGGAAACCGGAGAATAAAAAAAGTCCCAGCAATTTCTTGCTGGGACAGGATATCCTGCGGTGCCACCCGGCTTGGTATGAGATCATACCCACTCACGCATACTATCATATGCTGATCTTTGATTACGGGGGATCTTACCCCGGCTCGGATACTTCGGATCTCTCCATTTCCCCTTGCCCTCAGGAGTCCATTCAGTTTCGCTTGATCCACCGCACTCTCAGCACCGGCGGCTCTCTGTAAGGATCATAGGTAAAACCTACTCACTCTCCATCAACGGTTTAGACAAGCATACATGACAAATCTTCGTCTGTCAATCACTTTTTTGATTTTATAATTGCAAAGCAAAGCGCCACAAAAAACGGGCCCCGAAACGGGGCCCGCAATACTTCGCGATACTTCGCAACACTTCTGGCATTTCGCCTGTTCATGCAATTATTTCTCTGTCCTGACGGCCTCTACAAGTCGGCAGTCCCTACACGTTGAATCTTCCGGTCGTGTCCTGCAGCGATGCAATGCTGTCCATGACATCCTTTGTCTCTTCCGATACATTTTCACTTGAAGTCATGATCGTCTGCATATTTCCGGAAATATCATGGATCGCACCATTCAATTCATTCTGCGTTCCGCTGATGGAAGCGAGTACGCGGTTGATCTCGGCTACGGAAGCACTTAATCCTTCAGCGCCCTCTCCCAGATTCTTGCTGACATCACCGTAGTAGTTCGCATCATCCATATAATTGTTGGCCAGTGTTTCCAGATTGTCATAATCCTTTAACACGCTTTCCGTCAGGAAGGATACGATCTTATCGCTGACCTTGGAAAGCTCCTTGATATTGGTGGTCACTTCTCTTGTCAGACCGTCGACCTTTTCGATCTCACTGCCGGTCGTCGTACTCAGACTGTTGATCTCATCCGCAACAACGGCAAACCCGCGACCGGCTTCTCCGGCTCTTGCTGCCTCGATCGAAGCATTCAATGCGAGCAGGTTTGTCTGGTTGGCAATGTTCTGGATCGCGCCTGCGACGTCCACGATCTGTTCGATGACCATAATGCCTTTGATCGCTTCTTCCAGCTCCGATTTTGCCTGATTGGTGATCTCTACGGCGCGTTTCTTATTGTTCAGAATATCCGGAACCATCGCCTTCACTCTTTCGATGATCTCGGATGTTCTTGTATTCATCTGCTTGGTCTCATCCGTAAAGGAATCCGTTGCATCGGACGCATGATTGCAGATGTCCTCGATGTTCCGGATGCTTTCCGTCTGGCTTGCGATCCCGCTTTCCGTGATCTGCATTGCCTCGTTGATCTCACCAATGCTCGCGTTGATCCCGTCGATCTTGTCAGATGCGGCTACCATCTTATCCCTGATGGTCTGCGATTCATCCTGTGTTTTATGGATCGTATCGATAAATCTGGTCTCCAGTTCCGATAACAGATAACGGATCTCCTCTACTTCCGAACCGGATGTTCCAACGCTGTCACGGCCGATGATCTTCTCCCTGATAAAGGTCTTCATGTTTTCCATGGGCGACAACTGCTGTCCGATCAGACGCGTCATGACAAAGATAACGACTGCGATCGCAAGCAGTGTAATGATCAGGCTTAAGAGGATCAGTTTCAGGATCGTTGCGTTCATGTTTGAACTGGGCATAGCCAGTCCCAGCATCCAGCCGCAGCTTTCAACGATACCGGTAGCAAAATAATTCTTCTCTCCATCGTAGTCGTTGGTCTCCACAACGGAAGATGCGGGAGCTGTGATGATCGAAGCGATCCCCGGCATCACATCGGTAACCGCTACCGCTGTATCCTCACCGGGCATAAACGCTGCATTTTCATGCATAACGTAATTGCCGCTCGAATCCACAAGGAAACCGTATTCACCGGATGCGTACGGAATTCCGTTCACAACCTCCGTGATATAGTCAAGTGTAAAGTCCGCGCCGAGTACGCCGGCCAACTGTCCGTTCCTGTAGACGGGGGAGGCGATCGTAATACACATACCGCCGATCAGCACGTCCATATACGGGTCGGTCACGATCGTTGTGCCTGCTGCTTTGGCCGCCTTGTACCAGCCTCTTGCCGTCGGATCATATCCTTCCGGTGTTTCCGCATTCGGATCCGTCTGGATAAAAGCCTTATCCTCCGTACCATAATACAGATTCAGCAGTTCTTCACGACCCTCGGATTCCGTCGAGACGATCGCCTGCATATGCTCGTTATCATAGTGTTCGTCCGGAAGAGCCTTCAGAGAAGCTGCCGCTGCAATGTTCAATCCTCTTTCCAGATCGATCCAGCTGTTGATGGAATTAGCATATTTATCCGCATTGATCTGCAATTCCGCCGACAGTTCCTGTGTCAGGTTGCTGCTGGATGTTCCAACGATCACGGATGTTGAAATCACCATGGCAATAACCACGATCAGGATCACAGCCAAAGTCAGTTTTCCTTTGATTGTTTTGTTCACCTTTCATCCTCCTTTATTTCAACCATTATTTTGTCATTTATGATCACTTCTGTGATATTATATCATCATTTTTCAATAATAAAAATAAGAAATTTTGCATAATTATTTATCCATTGTATCTTTATTTCTGCTGAAGAAATGCCTGACGGGCTCCTTCACTTTTTCCTGCATGCCCTGTTTCATGATGTTTTTCAAGGTTTCAAAAGACTCCGCATAGGACTTTTTACGGAGTTCTTTTCTGGTCATGGACACATCGGCGTTGAGCAGATAGTTTTTCGTGATCGAGGCCATGCGAAGCGTCATGAGCGCATTGAGCGCACCCTGTGTTGCGGATGCAGCGACAATGCCAAGTGCCTTGCCGAGTGCCCCTTCCGTGACCGCGGGGATCAGTTCCTCGATGTTCATATCCTCGAGGTTCCCTGCCAGAAGCGTCATGCCGAGCACACGAAGATACAGGCGCAGAACCTGCGCATTGTTCGGGCGGAACCCGCAGATCTCCGTGATCCGCCTGATCAGGCTGAAATTGGCCGCAGCCATGCCGAGCATATCATAAACCGAATTCTGGGATACGGCCGTGATGATAAATACCTTCTTGGCCGTGTCGTAAATCTCATGATCCAGTTCCGGCCGGATCTTGCGATCGAAAAACTCGATCAGCTTGTCATCCGTTTCATCTTCCATCTTCAGATAGCCTTTGACTTCGACCAGTTCCTCGTCCGTCAGGTCGACATTTTCGATCAGGTTATTGACCAGCCTTTTGCACCATTTCTGTCTGGCCGTTCCGTCGGCATGGTGAAGTTTTTCCAGGGAAAAGATCGGTGCAAAAAACACGCCCACCAGCGGATAGACGATCCCGCCAAGCACTACCACGGCGATCAACACATAGAACGCTGCCTCCAGGATCGGGTGCACGCCCTTCAATCTGTCCCCGATCTCGAGAGCATTGCTGGCAAGTGACATAAATACCAAGATCAACAGGGAAATGAGCAAAATGACGGTCCATACGCTGACCTTTCTGTTTCCCGCATTTTTCTTCTTTGCAGACACTCCGTATCTCCTTCCGTTTCCCAAATACTGTCAAGACTTCCGGATCACCGGAATGCAACAGCCGCTCTTCCCAAGCGTCGAACCCATCAGTTCTTCATGATCACCGATGCCTGGCTGCCGCGGTTTCCGCCCGTGTAGCGGTGCGACCAGTACTTTTTCGGCAGGCACAGGGTACAGTCAGGGATCACATCGATGTTTTCCTCCAAAAGCCCCGTATTCATCAGGCACCTTTTGACCACGCCCTTCAGATCGAGCATGAATTTCCCATTGTCTTTCTTATCGTAAAAATCATCCGCCGCGCCCTGCAGCAGTTTCTCAACTTCTTCGATCACTTCCGATCCGACTTCAAAGCAGTTTCTGCAGATCGCAGGGCCGATGCAGGCGCGGATATTTGATTTTGACGCACCGAGACTTACCATCGCATCAATCGCATTCCGCTCTATGTCAAGCACCGTGCTGCGCCAGCCGCTGTGCACTGCTGCGACCACGCCGGCTTTAGGATCCTCCATCAGAAGCGGAATACAGTCCGCCGTAAAGATCACAAGCGGCACACCTGCTTCCGCGGTAAC
>JAEEGL013731200.1_pt1 | contig 20163 bp, 16 predicted proteins | sample 9134231 | NCBI WGS metagenome assembly JAEEGL01 (sample SAMN16246548, study PRJNA631951) | gut metagenome | biome: gut microbiome; feature: rumen; material: fiber-attached | host: Bos | place: Iran: Karaj | collected 2018-10
AACTAGGTTATTCTTAATATATTTTACCTACTTAGTCACTAGGAAATAGCCACAAGATGGCCCTTTTCCCACAGGCTAAAAGGAGCAGATGTGAACAAAAAACTCAAACTTTACCTTACAACATCGCTTCCGTTCTTAGCGGCAGCTCTTTCACTGGTGCTCTATTTTGCAATCCCAGAAAGCGGAAAGCAAAAGCAGATGCCTCATCCTTACTACATCGCCTTTCTTCTTGCAGCGGTAATCGCGCTGGCAGTCTGCCTTATTACAGGCATTTTTGCGAAGGACTTTGGCGCAAAGCTCAAAACAAAGCTGCCCCTCTACGCAGGACTCTTTACTTTCCTTGCCCTGCTCAACACTCTTGTAAGTAAAACAAGGCTTCTTCCGGTACTTTATTTTCCATCCCTGGACAGAGTCTGCGGCCTGATCTGGACACAAAAACTCTTTCTTCTAAAAAATCTGGTCTTTTCACTGGGTCTTTTAGCACAGGGCTTTATTTACGGACTAATTACAGGCTTTTTTACAGGACTTGCCCTTGGTTATAACCGCCACGTAGGCTACTGGCTCAACCCGGTCACAAAATTCTTAGGACCCGTTCCTACCACCGCCTGGATTCCTCTCGCCCTCAGTGTTTTTCCGACAACCCACGGCGCAAACGTATTCTTAATCGCCTTTGCAGTCTGGTTCCCAGTAACCCTAATGACAGCCAGCGGCATTCAGAGCGTAAATAAAACCTTTTTTGAAGTCAGCGAAACTCTGGGAGCCAACACCTTCTACAAGGTTTTCCGCGTAGCAGTTCCGGCCAGCCTTCCTCAGATTTTTCTGGGACTTTTCTACGGCATCGTTTCATCCTTTGCGACCTTGATGGCCGTTGAAATGAACGGAAACTCGCAGGGAATCGGCTGGTACATCAACTGGCAGAAGTCCGTAATGATGTACGACGGAGTTTACGCAGGCCTGATTATAATTGCAGTCTTGTGTTCATTAGTCCTCACACTTCTTTTTAAGGTTCGCGACAAAATCATGGTTTGGCAGAAGGGGGTTATCAGATGGTAAATATTGGAAACATACAGATTAATAATGTTACAAAAAATTTTGACGAAGTAAGAGTTCTTAACGATTTTTCGCTGAATATCGAGCCGGGAAGCTTTGTCTCTTTGATTGGACCTTCCGGCTGCGGAAAATCAACCCTTCTGCGCATAATCGGCGGCCTAGAAAAATCCTATAAAGGGGAAGTTTTTCTTGACGGCGAGCGTGTAACCCGGGCAGGAAGTGACCGGGGTTTTGCCTTCCAGGGCTCAAACCTCTTTCCATGGCTCACAGTTGAAGGAAACGTTTCCTTCGGCCTTAAAGCCCGCAAAATCTACAAGGAAAAAAAGCAGGATGTTCAGGACATCATAAATCTTGTAGGACTTCAGGGTTTTGAAAACTCCTTTCCACATCAGATTTCCGGCGGAATGCAGCAGAGAGCATCACTTGCCCGCGCCCTGGTTGGTCATCCAAAAGTTCTTTTGCTGGACGAACCACTTGGTGCCCTGGATGCCTTTACCCGAATGAACCTTCAGGATGAAATCCTCCGAATCAAAAACGAAAACAACATGACTATGCTCATGGTCACCCACGATGTAGACGAAGCCATCTACATGAGCGACAAGGTTGTGGTGATGAGTGCCCGCCCTAGCCGGGTAGAAGCAGTTATCGACATAGACCTGCCTCATCCCCGTGTACGCGTTCAGGACACCTTCACTCTCTACCGCAACAAAATTCTTGAAGTTTTGAACCTTGGCGGCAAGTTGCAGGAAGCAGAATACAATATTTAGTTTTCAGTAAAAAGAAAAAAATAAAGAGGAATTAAAATATGTCACTTAGTTTAGAATCAAAATGTCTTCATCTGGAAGAGAAATCAGATATCCGTGACGATGGAAAGCCTGCCTGTAATCACTACGGTTCGGTAAGCTTCCCAATCTATCAGACTGCAACCTATGCCCACCCGGGAGTTGGTCAGAGCACAGGTTTCGACTACAGCCGCCTGCAGAATCCTACCCGCGAGCAGGTTGAAAAGGTGGTCTGCCAGCTGGAAGGAGGCATTGACGCCTTTGCCCTTTCGACCGGAATGGCAGCCATCACTCTTCTGATGGAACTTTTCCAGCCCGGCGACCATATTATTGCAGACAGCGACCTTTACGGTGGGTCAATCAGACTTTTTGACAATGTTTCCGTAAAAAACGGAATCAACTTTACCAGGGTAAACTGTGCCACAGAAAATCTTGAGCCTCTGATTACCGAAAAAACAAAGGCCATCTACATTGAAACACCGACAAATCCGATGATGAACGTTACAGATATTGCTGCAACTGCAAGTCTGGCAAAAAAACACGGTCTTCTTTTGATTGTAGACAATACCTTTATGTCGCCTTACTTTCAGAATCCTCTTGCGCTTGGCGCTGACATCGTAATACATTCGGGAACTAAATATCTTGCCGGTCACAACGACACTCTGGCAGGCCTTATCGTAACAAACAGGGCTGACATTCAGGAAAAGCTGAGATTTTTAATCAAAACTACCGGCGCAGGACTTGCTCCATTTGACAGCTGGCTGGTTCTCCGTGGAATCAAGACACTGGCAGTGCGCATGGAAAAGGCTCAGAAAAATGCAGAAAAAATTGCGGACTGGCTTAAAAATCAGAAGGCAATCGTCCGCGTTCTTTACCCGGGCCTTAAAGAACATCCGGGCCACAAAATCATGAAAAATCAGTCCCGTGGTTTTGGAGCCATGCTGACCTTCCAGACTGATACGACAGAGCGGGCACTTTCAATTTTGAGTAAAGTCTGCCTGATTCAGTATGCAGAAAGCCTTGGCGGTGTGGAAACCTTAATCACCTACCCGACCACCCAGACCCACGCCGACGTTCCGGAAGAAATCCGCCTTAAAAACGGCATCACCCCGGCAACACTCAGACTTTCAGTCGGAATAGAAAATGCTGATGATTTAATTGCAGATCTTGAACAGGCTTTGAAGGCATAAATTAAGTACGTTTGGCGTAAAGGAACAAAATGCGTGGCAAAAACATTCTACTTGTGGAGTACCGCGAAAGCGGTACGGCTAATAGTTACTTTGCCACAAGTAGGATGTAGTGCATTATTGCGTGGTTTTGTCACGAGTTTTGTGACTGGAATCCAGTTTTTACTTTTATGCAATTTCTAAAATAGAATCACAATCCTTAAGTGCATTCTTATCGTGACTTACCAGAATGACAGTTTTTCCACTGTCTGCTAAGCCGCGGAATATCTTTACAATCTGCTCCGTGCGCTCATCATCCACCGATTCAGTCGGCTCATCAGCAAGAATGATTTCCGGCTCGTTCATAAGGGCACGGGCAATCAGAAGGCGGTGATTTTCGCCGCCGGAAAGCTGACGGGGCAAGCTGTCTGCAAGGTGGGCTATTCCAAGGCTTTCTAAAAGCCTGAGGGTACGGGCGGTCGGGTCAACGGCATCGCCAGACTCCCCTCCCAGAAAATATGGCAGGCGGACATTATCCAGCACAGTAAGGTTTTCCAGAAAGCTCTGCTCCTGGGAAATAAAACCGATATTCTGATTTCTGAAGGCACTCAGTTTTTTATCATTGAGGGAAAAAATATCCACCGGATTTCCATTTTTGTCATCTATCAAAATCTGGCCGCCATCAGCCTTCTGCAAGCCTGCAATCAGAGAAAGAAGGGTGGATTTTCCAGCGCCAGATTTTCCACTCAGACCGAGAAAAATTCCCTTCTTCACAGTCAGATTAAAATCCTCTAGAACGGTGATTTTTCCCCGTGGAGTGATAAAGCTTTTTGTAAGGTTTTTAATTTCAATCATTTTACTTCTCCGTAAGGCTCAAATCTGAAAATGCGGATTACACTGCCAGCAGAAGAAAGCAGACAGACCACAATGGTAAGGACAAAAACAAGGGCAGAAAAAACTACCAGCTGCAAGGCTCCGCTCATGGCAAAAGGCAGGGCAATTTTTTCAGAAATCAAAAAATTGAAAGGAAGGATTATCAAAAGGGAAATAAAAATTCCTGACGCTCCTCCACCTGCTGCAAGAATCAAAGCCTCATCAAAAATGATTTTTCCTAGTTCCCTATGACTTGCTCCCAGTACCCGCAGAATGGAAAATTCCCTGAGCCGTTCGTTGAGGGAAAGAGAAAAGACCAGAGAAAGGGTCAGCAGCGAAATCACCAGGACAAGAAAGCAGAGGACATACAAAAAGACCAGAATCGAAGAAAGCTTTCCCATTAAATCGGAAATAAAGCTCTGACTCTGAATAATCTGCACCTTCTGACTGCTGCCGGCATTTTCCATCGCCCGCCTGATTCTAAGGGCAGTGCTGTCTGGCCGCTCGCCAGGGCCAAGCTTTACATAAATCACGCTGACCTTGCTGTCAAAATCATCGCCGGACAAAAAGCCGTAGCCTTTTTCCCTGGCATCAAGATAGATTTTTTTCAGCGTAACCATATCGGCATAAATGACGTTATCCATGCCGGAGCCGCTTTTTGCAAGCTTTGAAAGGATTTTGTGATACTGTCCAAAAAATTTTACAGATTTCTTTTTAGCTTCAATATTACAGCCGGCAAAAAGGATTTCATCCCCCTGACCATCCTTAATCAGCTTTTTATTAAAATGTTCTTTTGCCCAGCTTTGCAGGATAAAATCACTTTCCGGATTAAAACCGATAATCTGCACGGGAAAATCGCAGCAGCTTTCGGTAAGGGTTGCAAGAAAAACTTGACAGGAAAGCTTTTCCACACCTTCCACCCCGGCCACAATTTTTTCTACATCTTTATCCATGTAAAAATAATTTGGACTTCCGTTAAGAAGCAGGCCTTCCATTTTCTGCTCAGAGCCTTCCGGCACAATCATCAGGTCTGCGCCAATCCGGGACTGAATGCCCTTCACTCCATTTTTCAAGCTGGAAGTCAGAATCAGACTGGCAAGAAAAAGGGCAGAAGACAGGGCAATCAAAGCCAGCAGGGCCGCCGTCCTGTAAGGCTTTTTTTTGAGGTTAGAAAGTGCCAGATAAGAAAAAGTTATCTTTTTTTCCATAAAATTACGCTTTGAATAAGGCTGACTACTAAAATCAAAATTCCAAAGACTACTAAAACAGGCTGAGCAACCGCATGGCAGTGCATTTTTTTCATTGCGCAAACGCCAATTAAGACAGTTGGTGTAAGGAAAACGCCTGCCGCATTCAGGATGATTCCAATGTTCAGTCCCAGCTGAAAGCCATTGTCACGGGCAAAGACTTTTACAAGCCCCAGAATGGCAATCGAAAGTCCCAGGAAAAGTTCAATTCTGGCAGTCCAGAAACATTTCATGATTTTTTCACCGTGCTCGCAGACATGAGCAAAGGAATAGGGTGCGATTGCCGTCAAAAGGCCCAGCAAAACAAAGAAGAAAGCAAAAATTAAGTTAGATTTTTTCATATAAAATCATCTCCTGAAAAAAATATTATTACCTATTGATTTAGTAGGTAATGTAAGATATACTATTTACACCTACTAAGTCAATAGGTTAATTAGGAGATTATATGAGTTTTAATTTTGATAAAGTTATAGACAGAAAAAATACCTTTGCGGCCAAAACTGACCTGGCAGAAAAGCGCAATAAGCCGGTTGACGCAGTGCCTCTCTGGATTGCAGACATGGATTTTCCAACCTCGCCTGCAATCAATGAAGCAATAAAAGAGCGCGCTGAACACGGCATTTACGGTTACAGCCGTCCGGACGACCGCTATTACAAGGCTGTTAAAAAATGGCTTAAAGAACGCCATGATTTTTCTGTTAATGATGAAGAAATTGTAAACACTCCGGGTGTAGTGTTTGCCATTGGAACTGCAATCCGCGCCTTTACTCAGAAGGGTGACGCAGTTTTGATTCAGAGACCGGTTTACTATCCATTTTCCAACGTAATTAACGTAAATGAGCGTAAGCTGGTAAACAATCCGCTGGTTTTCAAGAACGGTCACTACGAAATTGATTTTGAGGATTTTGAAAAGAAGATTGTAAGCGAAAAGGTAAAGCTTTTTATTTTCTGTTCGCCTCACAATCCGGGCGGCCGTGTCTGGAGCCGTAAAGAACTTGAAAGAATTGCTGAAATCTGCTTAAAACACAAGGTTCTTGTTGTAAGTGATGAAATCCATTCGGACATAACCTTTGACGGTCATAAGCATACAGTTTATGCAAACCTTTCGGAGGAAGTGGCACTGAATTCGATTGTCTGCACTTCTCCAAGCAAGACCTTCAATCTGGCAGGACTTCAGTTTTCAAACATCATCATAAGAAATAAGGAGCTTAGGGAAGAATTCCAGAAGGAAATTGACCGCACCGGCTATGATGAGCCAAGCCTTATGGGATTGATTGCCGCCACCGCCGCCTATGAAAATGGCGGAGAATGGTTTGACGAGGTAAAAAAATACATTCAGTCAAACATTGATTTTACAGAAAAATATGTAGCTGAACACTGCCCTAGAATAAAAGTTCACCGTCCGGAAGGCAGCTATCTTGTATGGCTGGATTTCTCGGACTTTACCGAGCTTTCTGACGTTGAACTTTCAAAACGAATTTTGAACAAAGCAAAGGTCTGGCTGGATTACGGTGCAATGTTCGGACCGGAGGGAGAAAAATTTCAGCGCATAAATGTTGCAAGTCCCCGCAGCATTGTAGAAGAAGCGCTGAAGCGAATATGTAAGGAGTTTACTAATGTATAAAATTTCAACACGGGGTCAATATGCCCTGCTTGTAATGACAGATCTGGCAGAAAGTAAGGACGGCACTTACACACCACTCAAACTGCTTTCACACAGGCGGAATCTTTCGGTAAAGTATCTGGAACAGATTTTGATTCAGCTTGGAAAGGCAGGACTTGTAACAGGAAACCGCGGAAGTAACGGCGGTTACAAGCTGAACAAAGATGCCAATGAATACACAGCCGGTGAAATCTTACGCGCAATGGAAGGTGAACTTTCTCCAAGAAGCCCTTCTGAAAGCCCTTATCTTACTTCAAAAGCAACAGAAAATTTCTGGACAGACTTTGCAGAAACTGTAAACCACTACGTTGATTCTGTAACACTTGAACAGCTTGCCAAAAAAAACCGCGAATTTTCTGGATTTGAATACTGCATCTAAGCTTAGCATTTGCGCTACCTGATATAAAAATGCTAAAATCATTTCTATGGAACAGTACAAAAAAGAATTTATTGATTTTATGCTTGAATGTCAGGTTTTGAAGTTCGGGTCGTTTACGCTCAAAAGCGGACGACAGTCACCTTTCTTTATGAATGCAGGCGCTTACGTAACTGGAAGCCAGCTGGCACGTCTTGGTGAATTTTATGCAAAAGCAATTCACGACAACTTTGGTGATGATTTTGATGTGCTTTTTGGCCCAGCTTACAAGGGAATCCCTCTTGCAACAGCCTGTGTAATTGCTTATTCAAAACTTTACGGAAAAGAAATCAAATACTGCTCTGACCGTAAGGAAGAAAAAGACCACGGTGCCGACAAAGGGGCTCTTCTTGGTTATAAAATCAAGGACGGCGACCGTGTTGTAATCATTGAAGATGTTACAACTTCTGGTAAATCAATCGAAGAAACTTATCCAAAAATCAAGGCACAGGAAACAACTCCTGGCGGAATTAAAATTATCGGCGAAATTGTAAGCCTTGACCGCCGCGAAAAAGCTCCGGACACAACAAAATCCGCGCTGGAAACCATTACAGAAAAATACAAGTTCCCGGCACGTGCCATTGTAAGTATGGATGATGTTATTGATGCTCTTTACACAAACGGCGACAAAAAAGTTATTACGGAAGAAATAAAAGCACAGATAGATAAATATTATGAAGAATATGGTGCAAAATAAATAAAAATGCTCCCGCGGGAGCATTTTTTCTAGTTTTCATCATCTTTTTCTGATTCACGGAACAGAATTGCTACATTTCCTATAAGTCTTACTAATGTAGCATCTGTTTCTTCGCAAATCTTGTTTGTAAGTTCGATTTTTTCATCTTTGTATTCGTTAAACTTAATCTTAATAAGTTCATGGGCAGTAAGCGAGTTGTCTACCATTTTTACAACACCGTCTGTAACTCCAGCGCCGCCTACAATAACAACAGGCTGCAAATCGTGAGCAGCTTTTTCTAATTCTTTTCTCTGTTTACTTGTTAATTCAATCATGCCTATATTTTACTGAACTTTGCTTAAAAACGCACTACATTATTCAGTTTTTTTGCTTTAGGAGTCTTTTTGTAAATATACTTAAGCGGATGAATATCAAAAGCGTTTACAGCCCAACCGCCAACATAATTTAAATTTATAATATTAAACGAAACCGGATGATAAAGAGGAATAATTAAACCTTCATCCAAAAGTATAGTTTCTGCCTGAGCCAAAAGCTTGTAGCGTTCTGAGTCAGACACAGTTGCTGCAGTTTCTAAAAGTTCATCAAACTTTGAATTTACCCAGCCAGAATCATTCAAAGTGGAGTTTCCGTGGAAAAGTTCAAGGAACGCAAGCGGGTCTGCAAAATCGCCAATCCAGGTGTAAGCAAACAAATCAGAATCTGATCTTTTTACTCCACTAAGATAAGTTGCAGGATTTACCTTTTTTATAACAAGCTGAACACCTAGCGGCTCAAGTGCCTTCTTTAACACTTCAATTTTTTCTTCACTCAGAACGTATTCTGTAATTTCAAAAACAAGAGGGATTTTCTGGTCAGGAGGCACATCGTACTTTTTGCGTGCCTCGTTCATCTTGTTTACGGCCTCGCGCTCATCAGTATAATTAAAACCATCAACAGTCGGATAACCGCTCAAAGGATAAACAAAAGTTGTTGCAGGAACTACAGCAGTACCACGCAAAGTTGTCCATGGAATTGCTTCAAGTACAGCATTACGGAATTCAGGATAATCCCAGTATGAAAGTTTTTTTACACCGTATTCATCAAAAGGCTTACCTGCACTTGTCTTAAAAAAGTAGTAAGAAGTTGCAAACTCAGCAGAAACCTGCATTGCACTGCGGTTCAAAAGCTTATCTGGATTCAAGTCTGCAATTACCCAGTCAACTTCGCCGTTATTAAAACGAAAAGCTGTGTCTTCTGCATTTTCAGACTGAACAAAAGTAATCTGTTCAAGGTATGGAGCCTGAGAATCCCAATAGTAAGGATTTTTCTTAAGAACAAGAGTTTTTTCTGTCTGATTTTCAACCATAAAGGCACCAGAATAAACAGTCGGATTACGGTGAATTACACTGAACGCTGCATGGCACAAAACTTTAGGAAGATAATTTGCAGGGCTGTTCAAATAAACCGAAAGTGTTTTTTCGTCAGTTACGTAAATGCCTACTTCCGAAGCGTCAATTTTTCCTTTGCGGAACTCCTCTGCCCCGCGAATAATATCCAGCAAAGAAGCATAAGGCGCACCTTCTGTTGCAAGCAGCTGAAGCCATGAATCGCGCACAGAAGATGCTGTAATTTTTTCTCCGTTACTAAACTTTGCTTCATCACGGATTGTAAACTGCATGCGTTTTTTGTCGCGGCTGATTTTATAGTCACTGCAAATGGCATACTGAGGTTCAAGTGTTAAAGGATTGTAAGAAAAAAGCCCTTCGTAAAGGCCGTTCAAAACCTGAGCATCAGAAGAATAAGAAGTAACATGCGGATTAAGTTCATGAACACGTGCAGGTTCAATAACTATAAAATTTTTCTGAAGTTCTGAATTTACAGAAGCAGCCTCAGAACCTTCTTTTTCAAGTTCATCTAAATCAAGTTCTTCGTGCTGTTCTTCAGATTCCTGACTCTGGGCCATCAAAGAACAAGGGAAAACCACAAAACAAGCAAAAATCAGAGCAGAAAGTACAAAATTATTTTTCATTAGTCGACATTCCCAAATTTTTCATTTGTTCATGCTCTTCTTTGACCGCAAGATATTCCCCGCGCTTTTTGTTTATTGCAACAATCGAGTTACGAAGCGCAGAAAGTTCAATCTGCAAACCTTTTAACTTAGGACGGTTTATAATTTCAACTTCTTTTTTAAAGTGAATATCAAGCGCATTGATCAAAGAAAATAGCATTTTAGCTTCGGAAAGCTGTTTAGTAACAAAACCAAGAATTGACTCTTCGGTTGCACCCATAATCTTAGAAAATTCAGGTCCGCGCACAGCAATTCCATTATAAATGCGCGATTTTGACGCAATATTGTTCATAAACTCGTTTACTTTTATAACTTCACTGCGTCCAACTTCTGTTTTAGGGTCTTTTAAGGTAACAGTAACTGTAAGTTCCTTTTCTTTAAGTTTAAAGGCACGTTTAAATGCTGCAGCAAGAGCCTTAAAAAATCCCTGTTTTTTAGAAAAAAGAATCTTAAAATCTTCTTCCAGCTTTTGATGCAAAGTCTGAATTGTAGGTGCAAGTCCGCCAATGGCAAAAACAGTTTCAATCAGCATAGCCTTTGTATCAGGGCCTTTTTTCTTTGCAGTCTCATCTTTTTTTACGGCTGCCTTAATCTGCAAACGGGTGAAAATATCTGCACGAAGCTTATCGCGCTTAGAATCAAAATCTTCTTTAATCAACTCGCCCACAAGGTCGTTGTAAAGCGGTGTTTTGCCCATGATTTTTGGGAAAAGCCGTTTGATTTCTGCAAGTTCACCTTCAGAAGTACTTGCTGCTTCCTTATTAAAACCAGGATTTGCAATAATCTTCTGACGAATCTGGCCTTTATAGCTTTCTTTCTGGAATGAAACAAGTTCAGCCATCTCTGCATTAATCTTTTTAAGACAGTCCGAACTCTTCTGAATGGCATCTCCAAGCATACTAACCATAACAGGCTGAGCACCACTTTTTGCATTAGAAATAACCATTGCAAGAGATTTAGTATTTGGCTTAGCACTGTTAGGACTCAGATTGTCCCATTCGATGCAGGCATTAAATTCAACAAGTTTTTTGATTTTTGGAAGGGTAAGATTATCAAGAGAGAAACGGAAGTACGTACAAATAAAGTCGAGCATAAGCTCATAGTCAGAAAAACGAAGTCCCATTTCTTTAGCGATGTCACCTTCCGGAAACGGCTTTGTGTCCGGAATAACAATCTCAGAAATTCTCTTGTCCAGACGGTACGGATCGGGAATAATAAGGCTCTTTTTTGTCAGCAGCTCAAACAAATTCTTAACAATTGTGTGGAGCATACGGTAATCGCCCAACGTTTGCGGCAATTGCTGACCGTTAAACCATTCAGCCTTTTTAGAGAGAGCAGCCTGTAATTCCTGTTCAAAATTTCCAGATTCTTCCATATGTTGAATATCGGCATAAGGGGCGGAATTCTTAAGTTTTTTTAAAGGGAGGGCGGAGGGAGCGGTTCGTGATGCAAAAACACTTTTTTTGTGGTGGTCGCGGGAGCGACCAGTTCTATAGTTACTTTACCACAAAAAACGTGTAGCGCATTATTGCGCGGTTTTGCATCACGAACCGCGACCGCAAGCTCTTCTTCAAAAAATTTATACAATGCTGTAAAATTACTGCATAATGTCCAAAAATAAATCACTTTTAAAATCCGGGCTGGTGCTTTCGGTAATGACACTGGCCTCACGCATAATGGGCTTAGTCCGCGAAATGACCCGTGCAAGTTTTCTTGGGACCAGCATGTATTCGGACGCTTTTACAACGTCCTTTATGATTCCAAACCTTTTGCGCCGACTTTTTGCAGAAAACAGTATTTCGGTGGCCTTTATTCCGACTTTCAAAGATTATCTTGAAAAATCAAACGACGAAAATAAATCTGATGGTGAACGCCTTGCTGCCCGCCGCGAAACTCAAGAGTTCTTAAAGGCAACCTTTACTCTGATTTCCTTTTTGACCACCTGCGTTGTTGTTCTTGGAATTATTGTTACACCGTTTATTGCGCAGATTTTCTGTAAAAAACCGCTTGATTCATCTGCGGCAGATTTTGCACTTCAGATGGATGCATGGCTTTTGAAAAAGCAGGAAGTTACAATTCTTACACGCATCATGTTCCCTTACCTTCTGGTAATTTCAATTGCAGCATTTTTTCAAGGCATCCTTAACGGGTGTAAGATTTTTGCCCCAAGCGGATTTACCCCAGTTCTCTTCAACGGAATTGTAATTTTGGGAACTTACGTTTTGTCACCATTTACAGAAAATCCGGCCCGCGCCATGTCGATTGGTGTAATCACCGGTGGCTGTGTTCAGGCGCTTTTTCAGCTGCCATTTGTAGTGCGCACCGGCTGGAAGGTAGGATTTACTTCCCTTAAAAAGACCTTTTCAAATCCGGGAACAAAACGCGTAATCGCCCTGATTGGCCCGACCATCATTGGAATGGCCGCCTACCAGATTAATGATTTAATTTCCACAGCCCTTGCAAGCCGTGCAGAAGTCGGTGTTGTTTCCAGCCTTCAGTTTTCCCTTCGCCTTCAGGAACTTATTCTTGGCATTTTTGCAGTAAGCATTGGAACTGTAATCCTTCCTGACCTTTCGGGCCTCGCCAGCAAAAAAGAATGGGAAAAGTTTAATTCAATGCTCATTCAGGCAATCAAAATCATCACGCTGATTACAATTCCTGTTACTTTTTACTCGTTAATTTGCGGAAACGAGCTAATCACTCTACTTTACCGCAACAAACGCTTTGACGAACATTCAGTAATGTTGACTGCCGGAGAATTCCGCTACCACATTGCAGGACTTTTCTTTATTGCCGTTAACAGAATTATCTCACCTGCCTTCTACGCACAGGGGAATACAAAACTCCCGACTCTTGCAGGAATCATCAGCATGATCTGTAACATGATTTTTGCAATCATTCTTGTAATGCCGATGAGCGGAAACGGAATTGCCCTTGCTCTTAGCCTTGCAAGTGCCATAAACACAGTTTTCCTTTTCATCTTCCTTGGAAAAATGCACTCAATTAACATAAAAAAGGTGACTTTTGACACAATTATTTATATTTTTAGAATAACAGCACTTGCGCTTATTGCAGCAGCTCCTTGTAAACTTTTGCGTCCGGTTCTTCTGGAAAAATTCCAGAATTATCCGCGCCTTATTTCGCAGGGAGTTCCGATTGCCGTTCTTGCCGTGATTTTTGGACTAATTGGTGTTGTGCTTTTGATAATCACAAAGGATGACATGGCGCAGGCTTTAAAAAACAAGATTAAACGATAGATATTCGGATTAAGCCCGAATTTTACAAACGAGGATAAAATGAAAGAGTATTCAAAAGAAGAAATGAAAAATATTTATGCTGTACGCCGTTCAAAGCTTGCAGATTACCTTCGCGAGCACGACACAGGTGCCGCAGTTTTTATTGATAACGAAGAGCATCGTGACCCTTCTGTTCCGTATTACACAGGCCATCCAAGTGACGCAGTTCTCATCATTTTTAGCGACGGCTTTTCTTACCTTGTTCCATGGGATGAAAACCTTGCAAAACAGCAGGCTTATTACGACAAACTTATTCCTTTTACCCGCTACAAGAACAATGACATTGATGCTGTAAGGGCAGTTTTAAATCTTGGTTATACACATGGCGAAAACAGCAAGGTAGAACTTCCACCTTATCTGACATATTCAAACTATCTTAAGTTCATTGACGCACTGGCAAGTTATGACTGCCGCTGTAAAGAAGACGGTGCCTTTAGTTTCACAGTAAAAAGCCGAATGATTAAGGATGAATACGAAATTGAATGTACAAAAGAAGCAGCACGCGTAGGCGACTTAATCATCAATCAAATAGAAGAAAAAATTAAAACTGGCGAAATCAAAACAGAAATGGACGTAGCTCTTTTAATTGAACGTGAACTCCGCGCAAACGGATGCCAGAGAACAGGTTTTGATACACTTGCAGCAGGTCCTTCCCGCAGTTTTGCAATTCACGCCTTCCCAGGTTACACAAATGCCGAATGGCCTGCAGAGGGACTTTCTATTCTGGACTTTGGCGTTGTTTACAAGGGCTACACAAGCGACACAACTTTAACCGTTGCAAAAGGTCAGCTTACTGACGCTCAGGAAAAAATCGTGCGATTAGTTCAGAGTGCCGCTGATGAATGTCTTAAACTTTACACAAAGGAACATACAATTGTAGATGCCGCAAAAAAAGCTGATGCCGTATTTGCTGCAGAAAAGATGAAAATGCCACACACCCTCGGTCATGCCATCGGTTTCGAAAGCAACGAATTTCCTCGCGTAAGTACAAAAATGGATCCGGAACTTCACTTTACACCAGGCATGATTCTGACCCTTGAACCAGGATTGTATGACCCTAAACATGGTGGATGCCGTCTGGAAAACGACGTATTAATCACAGAAGACGGCAATGAGGTTATTACACATTCAAAGATTATAAGACTTTAGAAAATCTCGCTCTTTCTGTCTTCCAGCTCGATTTTTTCGAGGGCGCCGTCGGCACAGGCACGCAGGGCGGCAGAAAGACCAAAATCTTCAAGGCTTTCGGAAAGTTTTTTCATATAGGTAAGAACACGGCGGAGCATTTCGTTATTTAAGTCATCTTCACATTCGGAAATAAGCTGAACGCGGTATTCATTGCCAAGCACACCTGATTTTAAAAGAGATTTTGTTGTAAGCAGAAGACCTGGCTTTCCAGACATTTTTGAAAGAAGGTAGTCTATAAGCATACGGATTCGACCGGAAGCAAAAGCAACTTTTTCGTCGTCAGGAAGATATTCGCAAAGAGTTTTAAGACGCTTTAGCATGCTGATTTCGCTGCTGTATTTTAAGGCAAGATTATCGTCGCTTAAAATTGCTTCAATTTTCTTAAGCATTTCTGCAACTTCTGAAAGCTGCTGAGATTTCTCTACACCAGTTGCAGGACTTTCTGCAGGCGGCGTAAAATCTTTAGAATCCGCACCAGTATCATTTGATTCGGAAACAATTACTTCGCCACTTTCAATCTGCTGTTCCAGATTTGTAAGCGTTTCAGCAGCATCAATATCATCAATATCGCCGTAAGTTGCAAGAAGTTCGGCATAAAGCTCAATTACATTTGTAAACGGTGTAGTGTCCAGGTCTTCATTGATGTCAGAATCAAAAGCTTCGTCAAAATTTGAATCATCGGTTGGAGCAAGAGCAAATTCAGAATCATCAGCTTCTTCTACGACATCTTCTGGAATGTCTTCGTAAGTTTCTCCTTCTGAAACTACTGCATCCCCAGACTTCGCCACAGGTTCCGCTCCAGAGTCCGACCCAGATTTTACCGGCGAATCTTCAACAAAATCTGAAACCGCATTCTTTTTTGTTTCTGACTCATCTGGCAGTTCTTCTGCAGCTTCAAACGAATATGCATTTTCGATTACATCTTCTGAATCTTCAGAAGCTGCCGCTTTATTATCTGCATTAACAGGTTTGATTTTAGAAGCTTTTTCTTTTGCAGGAACTTCAAAATCATCTGGTAAATCTATACCGTCATCTTCTGTGTCGGTATCAACAATTTCTGGCTCATCATAAATAGATTCTTCTTTTGGCATATCTTCAAAAATATCAACACCGTCATCTTCCAGCTGACTTGCAATTTCTGAAACCTCATAAAGAGGTGCTTCCACACCTAAGTCGTCACCAAAGACTGACGGATCAAAATCTTCTTCAACAATTTCTTCAGGCTTAATCTGATCTGCAAGGCTCTCGCCAGAAGCAGCAAGGTCAATTTCTTCTTCCGCAGGCTCTTCTACAACGGCAGTAAGTTCTTCAACAGGCTCGCCCTGAATTTTTTTAATGTTTTCCAGCCCCTTTACAGCAGCAACGTTTGCACCAGTAATTTTAACGCCCTGTTCAAACGCATCTTTTGCCTTTTCATAAAGCTTACAGCGGGTAAAAATTTTACCAAGAAGATTATAGCCTTCCGGACGGTAACCTTTTTCTTTTATGTATTCGTTTGCATAACGCTCAGCGTCTTCATATTTTTCTGTCTGAACATAGCGTTTAGAAGCGCCAAGCATATACTCTTTGTAGCGGTCGTCTGTCTTTTGAATCTTATCAAAATACTGTTCAGCTTTTTCGTCCTGCCCCTGCGCAATATAATACTGACCGTACAAATCCATAACCTTAACGTCTTTGCCGTCAGATTCACTATCCAAAGAAGAAATTGTTTCAAAAGCCGAATTATAATCGTTTACAGAAAGCAGAGTGTCCACATACTGCATGCGGGCATCATTGTTCAACGGTTCAAGTTCGATGGCAGCAAGGATTGTCTTAAGCGCCATGTCAGACTCATCAGCTTTTTCGTAAGCAGAAGCAAGGGCTGTAAGGATTTTTACGTCGTTCGCTTTTACGTCATTTGCCTGACTAAAAGTCTTTTTTGCGTTGTCATAGTCAAACTGATTAAGATAAACATGACCAAGCGTGTACAAAAGTTCAGGATTATTCGGATGAACCTTAATCGCCTGCTTTACAATCCGCGCTGCTTCTACAGATTTCTGGCACTTTACCAGAAGTTTACTAAAATTGCTGATTGCCTCGGGCCAGTGCGGACGAGTTTTTAAGGCTGCTTCGTAACAGCGGATTGCATCTGGATAGTTTTTGAGTTTTGTAAAAGTACGCGCAAGATTGTAGTTCAAAATCGGATGATTAGGATCAATCTGAAGCCCGCGCTTGTAAGCAAGAACTGCATCCTCCAGTTTATTTTGTTCGTAATAGATTGAACCCAAATGATTGTGGGTAAGAACATCACGGGGATTCATTCCAATTACATTTTCAAACGCATCAATAGCATCATCGTAATGTTTAATTTCTTTGTAAGTAAAGCCAAGGTGGTAGTAAACATCAGACTTTTTTTTACCAAGATCAAGCGCTTTTTTTAAAATTATAATTGAATCATCATAACGACCAAGGCGGCGATAAATTGCGCCAAGAGCCGTCATAGAATCTATATCGTCAGGATGAAAAGAGTAAATCTGTTCGTAATAAGGAATTGCTTTCTGGTCTTCACCAGCTGTAACGTAAAGATGACCGAGTGCCGAAAGATATTTTACATTTGTACTATCTTGCTGTATTAATTGTTTGTAAAGACGGGCAGCCGTAGTAAAGTCGTGAGACATTTCTGCACTTTTTGCCCGTTCTATAATCAATTCGTTCGACATACGTTTTTCCTTTTTTAATTATACACTCTTTTTTCATAAAATGCTTTTTAAATTTAGTTATTTACTCTTTTTTTTAGTTATTTAAGTCTTGCTAAAGGACGGGCAAAAACTTCTTTTGAAAGTTTTCCTACAACACGATTATCATAAGCTGACCAGGCTGCAACCGCAAAATAGTAAATTCGACCATTTTCAAGGCCTGTGAGTGTAAAGGAAGTTGTATTGCCAACATTGATTGGAGAGTCACCTTCTACTGCCATGCGTCCAAGATATTCGCCAGGACGGCTTCCGTAATAAACGTAGTAGCCGCCGGCAGTATCATCAACAGAATAATTCCAGCTTACTGTTACAGTTCCGTTTCCTGCAACGGCATTTACAACAAAAGGAGGCACTGGTTCTGGCAGCTCATAGTAATCCAGAGTAATCTGAGTGATGCTTGGAGTGTGTTCGCCGCTTCCGTCAGGATAAAGTTCTGCACTTACCTGAAAGTAAAGCCCCGAAACTCCCTGAATATCTTTTCCACTTTCAACAGGCTTCCATTCCGGGTAGGTGTCTGTCCAGTTGTAATAGTTTTCGCCAGAGCGAACGTAGAATAAAACTGCAGTTTGAGAAGGTATATTCATTTCTGCTTTAAGAGAATTTAATTTTGACCCGGTAGAAACCATAATCGGTTTAGAAATAAAACTTCCACCGGCTGGAACATAAAGTGTATGACCAACTTTTCCTGCATTTTCTGCAGACTGAAAACTCTGAACCTTGTAAGGCCGTTTTTCAATTCTGATATCATCAATTTTTCCAGTGTAATCAGGGCAAAAATGAACTTCAGAAGGTGTTCCAAACTGAACAAGGCTGACTTCTCCGCCTTCCTGCCCAGTTGTAGTATGATAAAGCAAATCTTCTGTAACGCCGTTTACAAGATATTCAAGACAACCGTTTTCAGAATTGTAAGTAAGCGCATGCAAAGACCAGGTGTCTGGTACAATAGTTGTACGGCCTTTTAAAATCAAATCATGCGAATGATAAGGATTTACATCGTCATCGAAAAAGTTTGAAAGTGACCATTCAAGGTGACCTTTATTAAAACTGGCGTTCAAAAGCTGATAAACCAGCTGATTGTTTACAGTCTTGGAAGATTCCCATTTAAAGACTGTTTCGCCGTTTTCTGCAACAGACGGACAAAGCCAGAATTCCAGAGTAAAACTTCCTACAAGGCCTTCTGTACCAAAAAACGTCCCCGGCTTTCCTTTTACGCTAAGTCCGCCGCCAGCACCACGAGAAAGGCCCGCAGCTTTTTCCAGCATAGTCTGATCAGAACGCTTTAAAAAGTTTTTATTTATCTGGTAGTTTCCGTTAGAAATAGGATTTCCCGGGTCTTCAAAATCAATTAAAAGGTCGGTTTCCTCGTCGGCTTCAAAGGCATTTGGCGCAAGTTCAACGGCAGGATAACCAAAACGTCCAGTTCCAGTCGTAACATTCTTAGACGAAGCGAATTCTTCCCAACCGTCTTTTCCGCCAAGCACCACTTCTTTTGCAGAAAGCAAAGAAAGATGAGTACGTGGGCCTGAGCCTGATCCCCCGGCGCGAAGCGTTCCCAAAATCATCACTGTAAAAATCGCAATTTTTCTGATATTATTCATACCAATGACAGACAAAACCGTCTCAACAAGAGAAATCCTCCATCAGACAGCCCTGAAAGCTCCTTTATCCAGCGGCGTTTACCTCTGGCGCAATGCCGAAAACACCGTAATTTATGTGGGAAAGGCCAAAAATCTTAAGAACCGTCTGTCCTCATATTTTTCCGGTCAGAAAAACATCAAAACCCGGCTTTTAGTTTCCCACGCCACTTCTATAGAATATATCACAACAGCCAACGAGTACGAAGCTCTGCTGCTGGAAAACAACCTGATTAAAAAATACAATCCGCGCTACAACATAGACCTCAAGGACGGAAAATCATATCCTTCGCTCAAAATCACCCGCGAGGACTTTCCCCGCATTTTCAAGACGCGGCACATCGTTCAGGACGGAGCCCGATACTTCGGCCCCTACCCCGACGTTTATGCACTGGATACATTCATTGAAACCATTTTCAAGCTGTATCCAGTGCGCCATTGCAAGACCTTGCGGAATCGTGACGCACCATGTCTTTACTATCACATGAAACAGTGTAAAGCCCCATGCTGCAAAAAAATCGACAAGGAATCCTACAATGAATACATCGGTGAAATTGCAGCCCTACTTGAGGGAAAAGGCGACGAAACAATTACAAAACTCACCGCTCAGATGAAAGCCGCCGCCGCTGAACTTAATTTTGAAAAAGCTGCCCGCCTGCGCGACGGAATCAAGGCTCTGATGATTATGCAGAACCAGAACGTCGTAGAAACATTCGATTCCGACGACCGCGACTACATTGCTTACTGGTCAGAAGGCGAGCTTGTAAGCTTTACCGTCCTCAAAATCCGAAGCGGAAAGCTCCTTGCCCGCGAAAATTACCGCGCCGAATCGCTCAACGACGATGACGACCTCATAGGCGAGTTCATGGCGGTTTATTACGAAGAAGAAAATCTTCCGCCAGCCGTGTACATCGCTCCTACCGCACAGTATGAAATCATATCTCACTGGTTAGATGAATCCTTTGCACAGGCACGGACAAAGCTTCATCTGGTAGCAACAGAACACACTGCCAAAGAACTAATGGAAGCCTGTGCAAAGGCAGGCAATCTCCAGGGTGCCTTCTCCCAGCCGTCAATTTCTTCTGCGTCCCGAGATATAGCAGCCATTCAAATGGCGCGGCAAAATGCCCACGAAGACATTATCCGCCGCCTGCGCGAACGCGGAGACACCCCCGCAATGGAAGAACTCAAAAATCTTCTGGGACTGCCTAACCTTCCGGTCCGCATAGAAGGCTTTGATATAGCCCATATAGGTGGAAAATTCCCGGTTGCTTCCCTCATCAGCTTTTACAACGGCAACCCGGACAAAAAAAATTACCGCTACTTCCGCCTCAAAACTACAGACGGCCTCATAGACGATTTTCAGTCCA
>JAEEGL010472905.1_pt1 | contig 20162 bp, 16 predicted proteins | sample 9134231 | NCBI WGS metagenome assembly JAEEGL01 (sample SAMN16246548, study PRJNA631951) | gut metagenome | biome: gut microbiome; feature: rumen; material: fiber-attached | host: Bos | place: Iran: Karaj | collected 2018-10
CTTTACCTGACGATCTTTTTCATCATATTCATATGCGGTGAATAATGAAGGCATTTCAGGAGAACTGTTTAGCAAAGTATTTAAATCACCAGTTATAAATTCAGTCATTCCTTCTTTTATAATTCTTCCCATTAAATCGTATTCTACAGCTCCGCTCACATTCCATCCAGGCTCCTCATTTACAAAACCTGTTTTTGCTGTACGTACGGTTCGACCAAGTCCGTCAATCTGTAATACTGTATCTATAATAGTTTGATCACTTTTATCAAAAGATACTTTGTTACTTGTTATACTATACCACAGTTGCTTTGTACCGTCATCTTTTTTGTTTATTGAATGATACTCATAGCTTACTGCAGGATTTATACTGTCATAAGATGTAAATATATCGGTTAAACGCTGCCATGCATCATATTGATATATAAGAGAGTTCCCGTTGCAATCTGTTTCAGAACATTTTGTTTGTGTTATAGGGGAGTACAGTATACTGCTTGTATAACCCTCTATGCCTTCACCAGACTGTGTAATGCTTGTTACAAATGTATTTGTTTCTGCATCATATTCATAATAAAGTTTTGCTTTTCGGCTGTCAGTTATCGATTCAATGTTTCCGTATTTATCATAAGTAAGTGTGTTTTCTGTATAACTTGTCAAATTATAATATTGGAATAATTCTTTAAGGCTTCCGTCCGGGTTATAACTTCCTTCCCTATAGCGGAGGATATTATTATGAGTATCTTTTACGCAGATTGAAATAGGTAAATTTACTATATAGTTAATTCTGTCTGGTTCAAGATAAGTGATTTCTGCTGTAAGTTTTTGTCCGTTTCCTAAATCCTGGGAAATGTAGGTACAGTTACCGAATTCATAATCATAGGAATATTCAGTTACAGTACTAATGGATTTGAATACATTATAATCCATGATAGCATTTTTATATGTTATTGATCCTTCATTTTCATATGTTATTGATTCTTCTTTTTGAGGAAGTGCATAAGGACTATTATAATAGTATGTATTAGTTTTTGAAAGTTCTTTTCCTGTGGATGATTTTAGGATTGTTTGTAATATACAGCCTTTCAAATAATAATGCTGGTTGTCATAAATATCTTCCTGTTGTGTTCCGTTCGCATATGTTGTTGTTACGCTTGAATAGCCATAAAACTCCTTAAGATTTCTGTCATAATAACCGCTACCATAAGAATATGATGTGGTTACAGAATGAAAACCATGTTCAACTTTCGGAAGAACATCATTTTCATCGGTTCCATCATTAAGTATTACTTTGTTCATAACATATTTAAAGTTAGGATTATTTGGTTCTCCGTATTTTTCTGTATATTTGATTTCAATATTCCCCCCTTGTGGAAGATTTATTCTATTTAATAACCCAAATTTACCACCGAGATTTTGTTTCCAATAAGTTCCTATACCAGGGATACGAAGTACATGGTCTTGGAGGCCATCACCATCAAGATCTATCATTTTAACAGTAACCATATCTTGAGTTGCAGTGTATGAAGGACCTCCGCTTATATTACCGGTTATGTTTAATTTTGCAAAAAAGATTGGAATTCCAGCATTTAGATTAATTCCCCCAGTACCACTTAATGAAAGTGTATTTGAATGATTATATTCGGGATATGAGGCATATTGAATAAGGTCCTCAAGAGTAATTGTTTTTTTATCGATTGTTGCAATTATTATCTTTTTTCCGAATGACAATCCATTGAGAACATTTGAATCAAAGCCACCGTCATATTTAGGTTCTAAATTGTCTGCAAGAGTCCAACTAGTTCCCGATATTATCAAAGGTTCTTGGTCAAAGGTATTTCCTAAATTCAAATAAACGGTTATATTTCCATCACCTGCAGCGGTAATTCTGTCAGGAAGTCCGTCCCCATTAATATCTAAAAACATTGAAGTAGTGTAGGTATCAGAATCGGATGTACTGCCGGAAACAGAGATTGTACCACTACAGCCAATATAACTGGAATTTGTTGGATTACCATTTTCATCCTGTGTATATGGAGTTATTTCATCACCCGACGAACCATATCCTGTACCAAGTGAAATATTCCCTGCCAAAGCTTGTATACTTGATTCAGTTATATTATAAGATGAGAATTTATTCTTATCATAACTATTGAATTGATTACCAAAACCATATAATAAACTATCCTTTGAAATATAATCATTCAAACCATCCCCATTAATATCTAAAAACCCTTTTGTCATTTCAGATGTCCCAGACGAACTTGTGCTTCCTATACCATTTGATAATGAAAGACCTTTTGGAGCACCAGAGGCTTTAAGAATTAAACTAACCGCGCCATTGATATTAAACGAAACACAATCACTTGTAGTATTATTTGTGTTATATGTGATTTCTTTAATACCAGATATAATAATATTTGTATTTTCAAATGAAAGGTTTTTACTGTCATCAAGTTTTCCCTTGTATATTGTCATTCCATTGGTATCACATATCAGAAGGTCTAATATTCGGTCGCCATCAATATCCTGTAATGTCTGCAACATATAGCTGGCTCCGTTATTAGTATTATCTGTTTTGGCAAGTTCAAAAATAACAGCAGAGCCTGAAGGTCCTTTAGTAATATCAGTAGAAGAAGATAGTGTACGTGTAAGAGATTTTGTATTGGAATCTGAAGTAATATCATAATAACTGTAAAGGCCAAGACGTTCGCAGCGTATACCTTCAGATGTTATATAAGGGAAAGAAGTTATTTCTCTTTTTTCAACATATGGAGAACCATTGTTGTCAATCATAACAGATTCGAAACCCGTAGAAATGGTTCCTTCCAAAAATCTTGCTCCATTATTAATTGTTTCTGGTAAATAAAAATCAAGTGTTACAGTTTCTTTTTTTAAAGAATCTGGTTTTTTTGAATTTTTAATTTCATTTTCTCTGGATTCTGAACCAGCATTTATAGTGTCATTAACTTCATCTTCATTTAAGTTTGAGTATTCCTTTACTTCAGCGTTGTTAGTTAATGTAAGTTTCTCTGGAGAAAAAGGATTGTATTCATGAAGCCCATTCCATATACCATAAAACCAGTTATTATATCCACCATATAAAATATCTTCTGAGGAGACCTGAATATCTATTGATTCTATTTCCTCTTGGTTTGATGAATTAGTTATAATACGTGAATATGTACCAATTACAGGCATCTGATATGTCACGGTTGAAAAGTCTGCAAAACTATTATAAGAATAAGAATCTAACGGTATGTTTACAAGTTCAAAGTTGTTGGAATTATTGAGTTTAAGAATACTGTATTTTCCATTTGAATCAACATCATATGAACCTTCTTTTGAATATATGATTGTTCTTGTTATTTTGGTATATTTATAAAGATTATATTTTATACATATTTTTTTAAGTTCGTTTTCACCAGGACTTCCACTAGAATATTGCAGTTTATAACAAAAATCCCCATTATTCTCAATTTTTTGATAAAAAGGAAAAAATTTATTTATGAAATAGTTTGTGGAAAATGAATCACAAAAAGCTGCAGCAAGAGATATTTCACTAACCGAAAGTTCATCTTTAAGTTTAAAATTATTAGAATCAGACGATTCTTTTTCATAAACTGCATCAAAATAGGCATTGACTGTTTCTGAAGATTCATATTCTTTCAGAAAGGCTTTAACTTTTTTTTCAGTTTTCCCAGATCCAATTATTTCCTTATTAAGCAGTTCATCTAAAGTTTTGTAACTATATTCAGTTCTTTCATTGGTTACTATTTTATTATATTCTGCCTCTGTAAGAAAAGATGCTTTATAATCAGGATCTGAAAGTTTAAGAATAATACTGTACTTTTGTTCATTATCAGCTAAAGTCATTGCTATTCCATTGTCACTGTTTAATGAAACAAGATTATATTTACCAGATTGAGTTATAATACTTTTATTAGTACCAATTACCTCAATCGAATCTATAAAATCATTTCCAAGGTCTTCACCTATATATATTTTATGACCTCCTGATAATGAAAATACACTTCCTGGAGTGGATGAATTTCTATTTGAGCCCAATGATATTATATTTGAAGTTTGCTGGTATTTTGTAGTAAATGAATCTCCTGTCATTACTGCATAGGGCATTATTTCAGCCTTTTTATAGTTGTCTCGGGACATAATACCGAATATTTCTTTTATCAACTTTTTGTCTGCGTCATTTAGATTATTAGTGTTTAATCTATAGGTTTTTGTTGCGGCATCGAGGAGAAAAATGGATGACATTTTTATCTTTGTTTGGATTTCAGTATTCTTTAATTTTTCAAGAAAAGTTTGTTCTTGTATTTCTGTAGGAAGAATAATGTTATCTGTTATAATATTATACTTTTCTATATCATTATTAAAATAATTGGTAAGGACTGTACCTAGATTTTCTTTTATCGTATAATTAATTATTTCCCCTTCATCATTTTTATTTGCATTATACAAACAGGATATATCTTCTTCTGGTGTTTGTGTTATTGGCGACGGAAGATAATAGAGAAATTTGTCATTTCTATCCTTAAATGGTTTTACACTCTGATATTTGATTGTTATTGTATGTTCCGATTGTACACCTTCCCTTAAGTCTTCTGCCTGTGGAATAAAATAAAGATAATTTCCTTCAGATAAAGCTTTGGGCACAGTGCTATTAATAATGTCATGGTCATCATATACAAGAAGGGTAGAAGCACCTGCTCCAGAAATACCAATGTTAACAGTTCCATAATATGGAGATTTCCATGCCCTGAAAGGACGCTGCATCGGGTAAACAGTATTCAGGTTTTGAAGGTTATAATCTTTGCTTCCAGAAACCAACGGAATACCGCTTATTTGTTTTAAGGAGAAAGATTTATTGCCGTCATTATGAAGATATGATTCAGGACTGGTTATAATATCTGTGAGTCCATCTCCATCTATATCATAAAAGCCACTAGTTAACATAGATGTTGAGTCTTGATCTACTTTTGAATAAGAATATCCTGCTGCAAGGTTTATTCTGGAGCCGGCTCCACCATAGACGTTCCATCCGTCTGAATAATTTGAGCCGACAGATTTATTTATTATTGCCTGAGTTATATTATATTCATCATCGGCGGTCGATGAAAAACCTGCGCCAGTATTTAAATACACAGAAATGGACTCTCCGTTTTGTACAACGTTATCTACTTTTCCATCACCATTAATATCTATTAGAGTTGATGAAGTGTATCCCTGGGAATTTCCTGAGTTACTTGTTAATCCACCTGTAGTACGTACATCGACATTTGAAAAACCAATTCCAACACCACCAGAGACACTTACATTACTACCTTTTGTAGATGTATAGCTTTCATTAACTGCATGTCCGCCGGATTGCCATGGCGTAGTTTTGGCAAAAAGATTGAGAGATTCATCGTCGTTTTTTATAGGTTCTTCATAATTAAAGGTATAACAATATTCATTTTCTTGATTATTATCTTCCCCATTTGATTCGTATTGATTATTTTGTACCCTAATTGTTTTTAGCAATTTTTCATGAGCAAGACCATCATCATAATCGAATATGTATTTTCGAATAAGATTGTTAGTTTTTACATAATATGTACGTATTTCTTTAAGAAGCCAATCACATGAAACCATTTGTCCAGATCTTGCATCAAGCCGCACATCTTTTCTTGTTTGATCATAATCAAATAATATACGGTATTGTCCTTCTTCATTATCATAACCAGTATAAATTATTTCATTAGGATATACATATCCTTCGTTTTTATAATATTTATAAATCACATTATTTTTGTTTATATCTTCTATTTTTGTGAGATTCCATGTAAATATTTTACTTCCGGTACCAACACATGATTCTGTTGTCTTTCCGTAACTTCGTGTTGTTCCATTCTTGTCTGTAACTTCCCACCAATCATCACCATTTGAATCTATTAATCTTCTTATACGATTAAATGATGTTTCTTTACGTGGAGTATATGTTATGCATAATTTGTTGTCGATTTGGGAACGAACAGGGTTTTCTAGTAATATACCATCAAGCATATAGGTATCTTTTGTATCATATTCTGGTAAACTGTTTCTGGTATCTGTTGTAATTGAACTACCATAATTAATATCAAACCCTTTTCCCATTATTCCATTTCCAGCTCCAGAAGAATATGTTATGGATAGTTGTGGCTGCATACCAAGTCTTCCAGAAGGTATAGTTAAATCGAAACTAAATGTAGCATCTCCCATGTTTGAAGCTTTTGGAGGATTAAACTTAATAAGATGTGAATCTGGTTTTGCAGCTTCAAGATTCTTTATTGAATTAATGTTGATGTCTACAGGGGAAGCTGTTTCAGGTAGAGTTAGTGTTGCATTAATCATATCTGTAAAGTGAGTAGTAATGGAACGAACAAGACAGTTTTTAGTGTCTACATCTATTCTTTCAAGTTTTACCCATGATTTCTTTTGTGTATCATAGAAGTAAGTATAAAGATCTTCTAATGCTTGTGGTTTTGAATTGAGTTCAGGATTATATGGAAGTGTTACAGTTACTTCTTTCTGGAATTGAGTCCCTGCTGGAAGAAAACGATAACCACCTGCTGAAGGTATTGCATTATAAAGTGATTCACCGGTTTCGGCAACTTTGGAAAGCCTGGTTATGCTTATTCTGGTATCTTCTTTGAGTGCACCTTTTGGAATTTCGATTGAGACTTCTCCAAGTGTTACTGTTCCACCATTTTTTGCCGATACAAGTTCTTCAGCTTTTTCGTCTGTAGTTTCTACAACAGAAATATATGATACAGAAGGAGTTTCTGGTTGAGCATATAATAATATAGGATTAAATGTGTTTATAAATACTCCCAGAATGATAGAAGCCAGAAGTCTTTTTGGACCACTAATTTCATAATTTTTTAATTTTCTTTTCTGCATATTTATTCTCCTTGGACTTTATTACTCAAACGTTACTTTAACAGGAACGGCCGGGAAATCTTCATCAGGTGCAATTATGACTACAAAACCTGATCTGCTGTTTTTAAATGATATATTTTCTGCAATTGTAAATATGGAAATGACAGTATTATTTATCTTTATTTCAAATTCATTTCGTTCATAATTATAAGAAATAGAAATGGTATTATTAACTCCATACCCTCTGTTTATAAAAGATGATGATTTCCATCCTTCATTAATATGGCTAAAGACTCCGTTTTTAACTTTCCCAACAGAAAACATTCCTTTTGAATTAATCAGAACTGTAAGCATGAAGGGCACTCCATCTGTTTCTTGACAACAGAAAACAATTCCATACCCTGCATCTGGTTTTCCACTTTCCTTATACAAAGTATAACTAAGAGGGTTAAAATTATCTGATTCATTAACAAATGTTGCAGTCCATAATGTAAAACCTGTAGGGGAGAGATATTTATTATCATTAGTCTGAAAACAATAGCTATCATTGGTATTGTTTTTTACAAACAAAGTAGTTTCTTCATTTATTACAGATTCTTCTATTAATATCTGTTTTTTGTCCGTTTCAAAAGGCTCAAGATGACAAGAAGACATAATGATTATCAAAATAAATAAAATAATTTGAATAACTCTTTTCATTTTATTTTGCCTCCTTATAGTTTTAAATTATGTATCTGATTTAATGAAACTGTATATTCCACTAAAGTGGAACCAACTCCTTGAGAAAAGAATTCTGTCGTTTCTGGATAGATCTTAAAATAATAATTCTTTGTTTCATATGCTGTATTATTTATGACATATGCTTTTTGTTGTAGAACTATATTGCTTTCAAATCCTGCAATTTGAATTCTTAGCTGTGTTGGAGTTCCTTCAGAACTATTTGATAGACTGTGTTGATTAATTATTATATCTGCCGCTCTTCGGGGTGGAATAGTTACATAAAACCAATCACAATCTATTACTTCATTTTTTCCTGTTGTATATCTTATACAAGGTAAGTTACAAATTCTATCATATTCAAGAAGAGTTGCTTCTTCTTCTGTGTTGTTACATTCATATGAATCGTTTCTGCAATCAGATGAAAAACCAAATGCAATCTTTTGTCCTGTAAAATATTTTTCTCCTCTTGTTTTATCTAGTCTATAAATATAACGACCACCGTTGGTAAGATTAGTATCTATCCAACTTGTGTCCTTTCCTTCATAAATACATGTAAATGAAAGTTCTGTATTGTCATTGGACCGCATCAGACGGAATGAATCAGCACCTTCATCTTCTTTCCATGAAAGAAACACTGTATGTTCTAGTGTTAATGAGTCTGTTACAGGAACATCATCGAAAGGATCTTCTGTTGTTCTAAACAGGATATTTTCAAATGTATTGTTGTAGCATGAGAATAGACAGATGACAAACAACAACGAAATAATAAATCTTTTCATAATTATTGTTTCTCCTTAAATATCCTAAATGACAGTCCTAAATCTGGTTTAATTGATATACATTTATCAGGATTTAAATGAAAATTAAAAGCTAAACCTGTATGAAAATTTATGATTTCATTTATTTTAAAATCATATCCAATAGATGCTTCTAGAGAAAGAATATTCTGGTATAGAAATTGTTCTCCTTCGTATTTTGGTCTTATTTTTAAAAGTTCTATTTCGTAACCTAAGCCTATTCCTGTATAAATGGAATTGCGCTCATTAAAACATAGATGAATATAAAAAGGACATGATATAGAAACTGTATTTAAAAATAAAGGATATGTTTCTTTATGATTTATTGCACAACACCAGGAAAGATTAAGACCGGTAGAAAAACCAAATTTGATTTGTCGTAAGGTGATTTGTGGCAAAGGTGGATAGAATTCTATGCCTGTGGTAACTCCAGCTATTCCAAGTATTTTTGGACTCCATTTATTGTCGATTGGTGTCCAGTAAAATGAATAAAGTGGAATTCTTGCTTCTGCAGATCTGAATCTTTTATTATCAAGATATTCAGGATTTGTACCTGATAATTCTCCAATTCCAGTTATAATTTTTTTTGTAATATCTTCAAGCATTCTGTCATAATGTGCTGCATCATCACTTGCGAAAAATTCTTGAATTATCTTTTTTTCTTGTGCACTGTAGAGTTTTATATCTGCATACCAGTTAGTTTCATTATTCTTTATATAACCATATAATATATATTCCTTATTCTCTGTTGCGCAAATTTTATTGGCTTCAATAACAGTAGACGGAATACCATATATGTTTTCCTGAATTTGTGTAAAATGAATCAATCCCTCAAACCAGTTTTGTTCGAGCGTATTATAAATTTTGTCTGCCGGATTTTCGGTGACTGGTATTGATTTACCTTCATTATCAAATATACTCAGAGGTGCTACTGCTATTTCAGCCGCAAAACTAAAATTTATAAGAAGAAATAAAATATAAATAAATGATGTTCTTTTTTTATTCACTTAAACCTCCTTTTTCGGCCATTATTGCTTTTTCAATATTTAATGTTTCATCATCAATGTACCCGTTGTTTATGAGTATATTTATATCATCAAGAATTTCTTTATATTTAGTGCTATCGGCTTTATTCATATAATAAAGACTTTTCATTTTATAGCTGCGACTTTCAAAATCCTCGCCAGCCATTTCAAGAACCTTCCTATATTCTTCAAATGCAAGACCGTATTGATGTGATTCATAGTATAATAATCCTGATTTTTTAATTAATTGGATGGTACTATCTTTTTCAGCAGTATCAATAGTTTTCTTTTTTTGTTCGGCAAGTATTGAATCGTAAGTTTCTTTCATGTTTACTGTTTGTGAATATTGTTTTTTTGCAGTACCATTAATTTGAGATAATTCTTCGAGTATATCATCAGTATTCTGATTTACAAGTGCAAAATATCTTGTAGAGTCTGTTTGTGATTTTTGAAGAGACTCTTTCAATTCATTTATTTCAGAAGACAAATCAGATATGGCAGAATAGAAAATACCTGTTTCATCTAACTGACCTGACGTTTCTGTTTTAAGAAGTTGAACACTTTTTTCAAGCTTTGATATTTTGTTAAACATAATTATGAAAGAGAAAACAAGGAAAATAAATAATATGATTAGAAATATTTCAATAGCTTTTTTCATTTTACAATCCTTAATTCAATTACTTTTTTGAGATATTGATAGTCTTTCCTATCTTCTATTGCCAGAGCATGTTCAATTAGTTCTAACGCTTTATTGATATTACCTGAATCTAATTCTTTTTCTGCCATTTGTGCATAATACTCTCCATCATAAATACGGAAGTATAAAAGCTGCCCAGGAACAACTGTAGTTTCTAAACTTATACTTTCATAACCATTTTTTTCAACAAGGATTGTATGAACATTTAAGTCTTTCTCGTTACATGGAAATGTAAATCTTCCGTAAATATCTGTCGAACCCAAAACTTTGTTATCCAGGTATATTGTGGCATCCATAACACCACTGTCATTATTTTCATAAACCATAATATAAGCACTGTCTATCTTATTTTCTGGTTTAGAAGCGCAAGAAACAAATAAAATGATAAAAATAATTGGAAGTATTTTATTTATATATAAAAATGATTTCATTTTTTCACCTCATAATATTCATTATTAATTTTTGCTTTATATCCACTGTCGATTTCAAAACAACAATCTTCATCTGTTTCTGAATCATTAAGAAGAAGTTTGTAAATGCTGTTCATTTCTAAATCTTTTGCCATTATAAATGTTTTACCGTTGGTTTTGGTTATGCCTAAGAATTCCAGGGATTTCATTTTACTTTGAGAATTCTTTTGTGAATTATTGTATGATGAATCTGTATTTTTAATTTCCTGCTTTTGTACATTTTCTTTCTTTGCCGCGGGTTTCTTGTAAAAAATACTATCGATTTCTGAAGGTGAAAATTGAATGTCTTCGTATTCTGAAATCTTTAATTCATTGTCTTTCATTTCAATACCTGAATCAAAGCAAATTACTGTTTGAACATGATCTTTTTCTTCACTGTTACGCAATTTGAAGGATTTTATATATATAAGATTATCTTCTCCTTTTTGTATTTCGTTTATAAATCCAAGAATATTCCTGCTGGAAGAAAGAATCAGGAATTCTATTTCAGCAGAATTATCACTACCTCTAAGTTGTATATATTTCTCTGTACAATTGTTTTTGTGAAGTATATTTCTTATGGATGATATATATTCAGAAAGTGGTACGTTTTTCATTTTTAAAGTTCTTTCGTTCAAGTTATTAAGATTGTTTTCATAAAACTTAATACGCTCTTCTAACGCATTAGGAATATTAAAATCATTTGTTACTTTCGAAAAACTTCCAATATAAATAACAGATTCTTTACCACTACCTACGGTAGTTCTATTCATTTTTATTGATGAGAAAGAGTTGTTTTCTTCAAAGCCAGATAAAATTTTTAAAGCATCAACTGTAGTTACTTCTACAGAGAAAGAATCTCTTTCTATGGTCAGGTTTTCAATAGTTGCATTGCCATCTAGAACCGAATAAATGTGCTGAATATATGGATAGATTTTCTGATAGCAAAGCTTTTCCTGTTTTTCATATTCCCGTATTAATAAATTTAATTGTTCTTTTTTTTGTTCCTGTAATTGTTGCTTTTCTGTTATAAGTCTTTCGGCTTCTTTCTGATCTGTAATGACTTCTTTGTGAGATTTATATATAAAGGTAACAATAAATGATAATATAAGTATTAGAATAATTATGGAAACAGAAATAGTTATATTTTTTACATTTCGTCGTAAGTTCTTGTTTCTGTTTTCTGATATGTATACATCATAATATCCCTTCCGACCTGTCTTTTGAATTATTATTTTATCTTCGTCAATTTTATAAGGATAAATTCCATTTAATATACTACAAGCTTCTTTTATAAGCTTTTTGGAACTATGGGAATGAAGGAGTAAGGTAATGCTGTTTCTGTTTTCTGCAATCACATGCCGCCTCCTATAAATGAAATTTCTTTTTCAACTAGTATATACTTTTCTATTTCACGTTGATTATCTTTCCTAGGTATTGCAGCAAAAACAGTATTTATGTTGAACTTATCAGTTTTCATTGTAACATTCCAGAAAACTGTTTTTGTCCCTAACAGATTAAATAAATTATGAGAAGATGTAATACCAAGAAGTTCTGCTATGTCATTTATTTGTGTCACTTTGTTAATATTATCTTTTAATAATTTTGCTTTAGATTCAACATTTGTAAAATTGTTAAAAGAAAGTATTGCCTCAAGAAATTCCTGTGACATGTAAAAAATATTATAGGAAGGCATTGAGTTTACAAAAGGAAATAAATCATCAGTATTATATTGGGTTTTTAGACTATCCATAAACTGAACATTTGCATATGCGGAATTAATCCATCCATAAGAAGTCTTAACTTCATCTTCGTGTAAATTAAAGAAAGAGGCACATGTCGGATTATTAAGAAAACTATTGTTTAAAATGTCTTTATTTATGCCGGTGGAAATATCCGAAATGGATAGTTCATAGTCCGAAAACATAATTTGAATATTCTGGATTTCATCATTTTCGTCGAAGTCACAGTTCGTTTGACATAATAATTGCATCTGTTTTTCAACTTCGAGAATAAGAGAATCTGCTTTTTTATTTGCATTTACAAAATTTTTATATGCGTTAATTTTTTTTTCTCCAGATGCAACAAGCATAGAGAGTGATAATATTATAAGTGATAGAGAAAATATGGCTGTCATTGCAAGTGGACTTGAAAATCCATCATCATTTTTCTTCATTTATGATCCTCTGTCTTATATATTCTTGTGTCACATAATTATTATTTCCTTTGTTCCATTCAATACAAATCCCTTCTGAAACATTCTGTTCATCAACAACAGGATGTACAGAAAGAATATGTATTCCAATATTTTCTTCATTTAATTTTAATTGTTCCTCAATAATCGAGCATTCATTTGCAAGATTATTCCAGTAAGAAATTTTCCTTTCCCAGATTTTTTCTCTTAGAAAAGAATCTGCAGAAATAATGTCTTGTATAGATTCTGTTTTTAAGATAGCATTGGTAGCCCCGTTCCTGGTTATTACAAGAGTTCCTAGAAATATTATAGAAGCAAGAAGAAATAATGCCGTACATACAAGAATTTCAGTTAATTTCATTCGCTTCCTCCATAATTAATTCCACCTGTGTTATTTGATGTTCACAAAGTCGTTGAACAATTACAAAACTTGATATTAAACCTGCGAGAATTAATATAAACGCTGCAATTGTTACAATTTCTCTTAACACTATAGAATCTACTCCCAGCTTTTTATATCTGAATTTTTTCCTTCACCACCTTCTTTTCCATCTGCTCCAAAACTTCTTATCCCATAAGGGGAGCCGTCTGGAGAAGGAGTTGTATATTCATATTCATAACCCCATGGATCTTTAGGAGCGTCTTTATATAAATAGGGACCATCCCAAAAATCACTTACAGGAGATGTTTCAGGTTTCTTGCGTAATGCACTAAGGCCTTGTTCTTCTGTAGGATAATTTCCACAATCAATATAATATGCTTCAAGAGCCGTAGATAAACTTTCTATTTGAGTTTTTGCAGCTGCAGTACGTGCCTTTTCAAGATTATTTATCGCTATAAAACCTACCGTAGCAGTAAGAATAAGTATTATAGCAATGACAATAAGAGTTTCCATAAATGTCCAGCCATCTTCGTTGCAGATAAACTTAAATACTCTGTTTTTTAATCTTTTCATAATGTCCCCATAATATTAAATATAGGAATAACAAACTGTGCTATAACACAGATTATTATCAAACCTGTTATCAGAATAAATAGTGGCTCAGCAAAAGTAGTAATTCCTGTAAGTATGTTTTCATTTTCTGAAGAATAATAATCACAGATATTTCCAAATGCCTCTTGAATTTTACCATTATATTCCGCGGTTTTTATCCAGGTACAAAAATAAGGTGGAAATACTCCTTGTTTTTCAAAAGATTCTCCTGTTCCGTATCCTTGAGCAACAGATAAATATACTTCATGGACAGCCTTTGCCATCCGCTTATTTGATAAGACTTTTCCTGATTGTTCTAGTCCTAATGTAAGGGGGAAATGCGCATATGTTAGTATTTTCATTGCAAAAGAAAAATCATAAATCTGTATAGCGGTAATTGATTTGCCGATGTATGGAATTTTCAATATAATTGAATCTATACCAAAAGAAAACTTTCCTCCCACTTTATGTAACACTATGAATAGTATTGTTAATAATAGAATTACGGAAGATACAATGATAATGAACATTATATTAGTTTTAATTCTCTGCACTTGTAGACTTATTGAATTTGACGATTCCGTAAATGCCAGAAAAATATCTTCAAGACGTGGCAGTACAACACTCATGAGAATTATAATAACTACTATTGCTGTAAAAAGAACCATAATTGGATACGCCATCGCTTGACTCATTTTCTGATGAAGTTTCTTCTTATCTTTAAGATATTCAGCAAGTCTTCCAAATACTTCTACAAGATTTCCACTTTTTTCGCCAATGGCTACAAGTGAAATATAAATAGAAGGAAAAAGGGTTTTGTAATCTTCCAGAACTGTACCAAGTTTCTTCCCTTCATTTATTCCTTTTAAAATATGTTCTGCGATTGCTTTTTCTTTCTTACTTGTAAGAATCTCTGAGCATATGCGTAATGAATCTTGTAATGACAGCGAAGATTTTAATAGAGAATGCATGGTCTGTGTAAAAACTAGTATATCTGTTTTCATAGCAGTCCTTCTCGTAGTACTTCATTCTTAGTTGTAATACCTTCCAAAACATTTCTTTCAGCATCACTTTTAAGACAAACTAAACCTTGTTTTGTTAGATATTTTCTTATATCTGTTTCCGAAGATTGTTTTTCTATCATTTCAGCAGTTTTTTCATCAACAGTAAAAACTTCACCAACAACTGTTCTTCCTAAATAACCAGTATAGCCGCATTCTATACAGCCTTGACCTTTACACAATTTACATATTTTGCGTACAAGTCTTTGAGCAATAACGGTTTTAAGTGTGCCGGCAATAAGATAAGATTCTATTCCAAGATTCCTAAGTCTAGTAATTGCCGAAACGCTGTCATTGGTATGAACTGAAGAAAGAATTTTATGTCCAGTAAGTGCAGAGCGTACCGCAAGTTCAGCTGTTTCGCTGTCACGTATTTCTCCAACCATTATTACATCTGGATCTTGTCTAAGAACACGTCTAAGAATACTTTCAAATGTCAGACCTATTTCTTCATTTACTTGAATCTGTTCTATTCCATCAATAATTTTTTCAACAGGGTCTTCAATTGTAACTATTTTTAGATGTTCTCTGTCCATTTCTTTGAGCATTGCATGAAGTGTAGTAGTTTTTCCACTTCCTGTAGGTCCTGTTGCCAGAATCATACCATGGGGAATATTTAAGCTTTCCATTATGGTGTCAAAATTATTTTTTGAAAAACCGAGCTCAGAAACTGATAATTCCTTTATCTCTGTGTTAAATATTCTAAGAACAACATTTTGACCGCTTACTGCCGGTACTACAGAAACTCTTAAATCAAGTCTATGTCCTCCTGCCTCAACAGACATTCTTCCGTCCTGACAAAGTCGATTTTCCATGACATTTAAATTTGCCATTACTTTAATTCGACTTATCAGAGTTTCAAATATGCTTCGGTTAAGTGTCCTTACTTTTTGGAGAACACCGTCTATCCTGAATCTTATGCTTACTCCTTGATTTGAACCTTGTATATGAATGTCACTCGCTTTTCTTCTGATTGCTTCAAGACAAATAGCATTTATTATATTAACTGCAGGTGCATCACTACTAATGTTTTCAAGACTATAACTTTCATTATCAGAGTAAGAATTGTTTTCTTCCGAAATTACTTTTTCAACAAATTTTCCTATAAATTCAGCAAAATCAGAATCCTTAACTAATAATATTTTAAGATCTTTTGGAAAATGTACCTTACGTAGTATTTCTTCTTTGTCTCGTGAGCTTTCAGAAATTGCTGAAGTAATTATTGTATTGCTATCATATACTTTTACACATCTGCTAGTTTTTATAAACTGGTCTGTATATTGTTCTTTTACATCTCTGTAAGAGGAGAATTGAGTTATATCAAATTCTGTATTTTTATCCAGGTTCATGCTATTTAGCCTCCGGATATTTTTCCTTAAGACGTGTTAAGTTTTCTTCCTCATTTAAAACATTATCTTCAGTATTAGATACAGAAGGTACCAAATATATAACAAATTCACTTTCTGTCATTATCACATTACGAGTCTTAAAAAGATTTCCAAGCCATGGTATTGAACCTAGAATTGGAATCTTTTTTTCTGAAATATCTTCCTCCTGTTGAAATAACCCACCTATAACAACAGGTTCACCACTTTTCGTACGGACATTTGTACTCACTTTCTTTTCTGAAGTAGAAGGAGGAATTGTAGAATCTGTAATTTTATTAGATTGAGAAATGGCTTCTGAATTACCTTGTTTTGAAACTACTGCATCAACCTTTACGGTTATCATGCCATCTCCACTTACCCAACCATTTATTGAAAGAGTAAGACCGCTTGTAATTTCTCTTGTCGTGCTTGTATACAAGTCTCCTGATGTATCAACAATAATATCACGATAGCGATATGTATTTGTATTGGAAAAATTTAATGATTCACCGCTAATCCCATTTATTGTTGTATCAGCAAGTACTCTGGCTTTCCCTTCAGATAATTCTGCATTAAGATTACCTGCAAATTGAATTCCAAATTTAGAAATTACGTCAAAGTTAATATTGAAAATGTTTGAAAGCATGCCACTCCAGGAATAACCAGGTTGGCTAGTATTACTTCCGATGTTATAGTTAGTACCATAATTCAGTCCTTCATTCTTTTGCCGCTGAATTACAAAAAGCTGATATTTTATCTGTTTTCTAGGACTATCCATTATAGATAATTCTTTAGAAAATTCTTCATATTGTTTCTCAGTTCCAGAAAAGAAAAATTGAGAAGGATCATTTGTTTCTATGATGTTTTCTTTTTTAACAGAAGGTGGTAAAGATTTTAAAAGATCTTCAGACTTTATATACTTTAGTTTAACTGTTCGAGTTTGCTTTTTATCGTCTAAAAGATTAATGAATTCTTCAAGTTTAATTGAACTTTCTGAAGTAACCTGTGTAACAAATCCATTTGCATAGGGGAGTGGTATAATCTCAGAAAAAAGCATTGTTTTGGGAATTGCAGATGATATTTCTTTTACAGATACATTTTCAAGATAAAATACGTGATACATTTTATCATTAGTTGGAACATCGGTTTTTTGAATAAAATCTTCGATTGGATTTATTTCAGACGGGCTACCTGTTAAAATGATTGAGTTTGTGCTTTTATCTAGTTTTATGAATCCTGATGCATTTAAATCTGAAGGAAAAAGTGAAACAAGCGTATCAAGACTGAGATTTTTTACGGGTATAATTTTTGTTTCTTTAAATTTCTTAATAATATCCCTTTTCTGAACTTCATAAATATAATATACATTCTCTTTTATGGAATAATCAAACCCAGATTGGTCTAAAATAAGTGAAAGTAATTGATCAAATGTTTTGTCGGAATAAGTAAGATTTTCAATTGTATAATTTGGTTTTGAAAGAAGTGAATATTCTTTAGCGCCTTTCTTAAAAAGTGTTTCAATTACATTAATAAAGGAAGCTTTTTGAATATTACAAGAAAAAGAGCCTTCTATTTCAGATATGTTAAGAATATCTATATCCCTACGATTTAAAGTTCCATTACTTTTCGTTATATAATATCCGTCTGCAATTCTTTCAAGGCCAAAGTTTGGAAGCTTGACTATGGTAAGATTAAGAATATCCTCAAGGCTTGCATCTTTTGTTCGTATTGTAATAGTAGCATTGGGTAAACTATCAAAAAGTATTGTTCGGTTTGTATATCTGGAAAGCATATTTATAAATGGCTCAACTTGTACGTTTTCTGTATTTACAACCAGATTTCCTTTTTCATTTGTCTCAATATGAACTTTTGAGATATAGTAGACTCCATCGCTTTTTTCTACATAGAGTTGACAATGATTAGCAAATCGATTAAGTGCACTTTCAAAATCCTTGTCTTCAAAACGGAAGGTTGCGTTACCTGTAACTGTTTCATCAATAAGAACAGATTGCTCACAGACTTCAGCAACTGCGTAAATAATATCTGAAATTTTCTGATTACGAAAATCCATATAAATAGGTAAATTATTCTGCTGTGAAAAACCAGCAGTTGTTATGTGAAATAAAAGAATTATCAGTAAGAGTTTATTTTTCAAGAACCCCACTTAAACCCCCGAAAAGTTATTTCAGATATAATAAAGCCGGCTGTTGCAAGTGGTGCAAAAGGAAGTGATAAAAATTTCTTTCCTCTTGCACGTAAAAAACAAAAAATAATAATTCCAATAATAGATGAAGCAAAAAATATAGCAGAGGTTCTTATAAAACCCATACAATAACCAGTAAATGCAGCAAGTTTTATATCCCCATATCCAAGCCCACCGGTTATAATTTTTGCAATCAGAAACACAGTAAGAAAGAATATAGAACATGCAAGATGTAAAGGTATTTTAGATAAAGAAAAGATTAAGTCATGTATCAGTATTATTGCATATGCACTGACTGTAAGATAATTAGGAATTCGTCTGGTATGTATGTCATATAATGAGGCTGCTGTCAAATATGTAAAACAAATAAGACCTGCAAACATTTTAAAATTACTTCCCAATTAATATATAATATAGATAAAAAAAAAACAAAATGTCAAGAGTTGTGTCAAATTACTACGCTTTTTTAGTTTTTTAGCATAAAAAAGTATTTTCTTGTGTTATAGACTATCTGGTTATATAATATTTTTCAGGAGGTGCTTAAGTCATACAAATAGCAATTTGTATGACTACGCAGCAAATAACCCGGTACACTATATAGACCCGGATGGAAGAGCATCTATTTTACAAAGACCAATTAATAAAGGTTCCAAAACAGCCTATAATGTAGCTAACTGGTTTGGTATAAATTGGGGATGGTTTTTACATGGGCTTGTAGATTATGGTGATCTCACTTCAACAAAATCAGTTATCCAGTATTCAGGCGCACAATCAGGAATTACATCAACTGACATTAGTAATAAAGAAAGAGAATATAAAATTATATACACTGACATGGATGATGAATTAACTAAAAAAGCTGCAGATATAGTGAACAAAATGGAAAGATTTGGAGGTGGTGATCTTTCGGGTTTATATAATGATGAAAAAAGTACAAAAAATGCAGGTGCTAAATATAAAATCTTTAGCAATGATTGTAATGATTATACAGCCGCTGTTTTTAATGAATACAAAAAACTTTGGCTTGAAGATTTCAAAAATAAAAATCCTGATGCAAATGACAAAGAAATAAAAAATGCTTGGAAAAATCATTATAAAGATATTACCAAAAGAAAAGGAGAATGGATAAAAATTGAAAATTAAAAAATTATTAATTCTTTCTATTTTTTTGAGTTCATTAATTCTATTTAGTTCGTTTTCTAAAAGGCGTATAGATTTTACAGAATACGAAAAATTTGTTGAATCCTTTTATGCAAAGCAAACGAATAATTCTTTTGAAACTATTCAAAATTATTTTTATGACAATAACTGCTTAATAAGAGTTGATGTAAAACATAATATTAATGATTCTTGTATATATACTAATCAAATTATGGTGAATCAATTATTTGATTTTGAAGAAATCCAAGAATTAAATTCTTTTCTATACTCTTTAGGAAATTTTTCAAAAGCAAAATTGATTTCTGAATCAGTAGAAAACATATATGATGTTCCTTTATCAAATTTATTTTGTCTTGAATATAAAGTTAAATATGATAATTATGAGACAAATGAACAATTCTGGTTGAAACAAAGAGATGGAGAAGTTTTCATTTACCGGTATACAATTTATTTAACTGTTTATGAATAAACTCTTTTTATATGAAAGATTATTGATAAATCTAAAACACTATATATAGTGTTTTGGATTTATCATAAAACAATACTATTTCCTCCCACAAATAAGAATTTGTATGATTAAAATGAATCATTACAGACCTTGCA
>JAEEGL013970173.1_pt1 | contig 20162 bp, 14 predicted proteins | sample 9134231 | NCBI WGS metagenome assembly JAEEGL01 (sample SAMN16246548, study PRJNA631951) | gut metagenome | biome: gut microbiome; feature: rumen; material: fiber-attached | host: Bos | place: Iran: Karaj | collected 2018-10
CTTAACATATTCTTTTAAAAGTCTTTCCATGTAGGCTTCCTGCCACTCAGGAACCTTTTCCATGAACAATTTCCAATCTGCTTTTGTAATTCCATTCATGTTAGAATCCTCTTTTGAATTTAGTCTTGAAAAAGATTATACCACATATTGTATATCTTAATGCCAAAATCTAGGCTAAAACCACAATATACAGTTGTTATTTTTATGGGACTCTTGATTTTTTACAATTTAGGTAGAACAAACGAAAGTGAACTTAGATTCAAAAAGAAGGAGGAACCTCATGACAATGTTTTTATATCCGGAACAGACAATATGCTCCAATGTTACATATGGACTTCTTAGCACAACGTTCTTTGCTAACAAGAAGAGCCTGCTTGATCTGTCAGGTCACACCGTGATCATCGTCACAGATGAGCTCGCCAACGACAACCTGAGCAGGGCAGCTGCGGACATAATCCTGAGAAGAGGATGTAAAAACATCGTGTTCTGTGGTGAGTCATCAGAAGAGATGCAGGATATTTTTGATCTGGAGGACCGCGAGATAAATGGCTTTAACGACATAACAGGTTACGAGGACTTCGCGATTACAAGAAGATTTGAGTATATCGAAGATCTTCCTGAAGAGATTTCAATGTGCTGGGGAGATGTCCTGGTTCTTTGCAGCAACATGAGCCTCTTAAGAGAGTGCCAGAGAATAGTAAGTGAGGAAAGTTGAGGTAAAAGATATGTTTTTTGGAAAAAAGGATAAGGATGTAAGACTTACAGATAAAGAGTACAAGAACCTTGTAGGAGGCATGAGCAAGAAGGAACGCAAGGACTTCGATCGTCGCCAGGAACAGCTGCGCAGAGATAGGGAGGACGACAGGCTTGACGCATGGCTAGATTTTGAAAATGAGATGGATGAGGACTGATAAAGTATAAATATGATAAAAAATTCTGATAGGCAGGAAATGTATTATCCTGCCTATCAGCTGTTAAGTATAATTAATATCACACTGTTCTAGGATACTTTTAAAGTTGTTGACTAAATATAAGTATTGAGCGGGATGGGTATCTCTTAGTTTTTGAAAGCGATTAGGGGAATTTTCTAAATGGATGCCAAAGCCGCAGTACATACATCCATTACGGTTATAATTCATACCATATAATTTGGGAATGCGTACGTTATATGTGGCAATATATTCATCTATATCTTCGTTGGTCCAAAATGATAAAGGGCGAGATTGATTATCTTTATGTTCATAGAATACGTTACAGCCATATTCTAACCAATCTTTTTCACGCTGGTAGCTTTCAGATGCTAGAATCCCGAGAATTGCACATTTTAATCCTAGTTCTTTTGCTTTCCTGCGTATAGGTTCTTTTTTTAATTTTTCGCAACATTTATCGGATATTGGACATTCAATGTATGGTAAATATTTTTTGAAGTTTCGTTTTAAGTATTCTAAAGAGTTGCTTTTTGTTTGGGCACTAAGGGCATGCTGATAAGTACGGATAGCATTTGCAACACGTTTTGAGAACATTGGATAACCATAGTATTCAACAACTTTTTTAAATGTCCAGACTTCACCTTTTGCATCTGACGGAAAGACAGTTATTAAATTTGTATGGTTATGCTCTTTTTCCCAATTTACATGCTGTATTGTTTCCGGATATTCATTAGTGGTATTTGAGAAAATATGAAGAATATCAGGATATAGGTTTTTGGCTATATGAGAAAGAACTGTTGAATCTTTGCCTCCGGAATATGAAATATATACTCTTTCTAATCCAAATTCGTTAACTGCTGCTTTTATAAGTGATTCAGTTTGGATAATCTTTGAGGGCAGGTTCATATCACGCAATGATTTTAGTTTGTTGCGCCGGTAAAGAATATAGTTTTCGTGCTTTATTCCACACTGTATGCAATAGCGTTTGTCTTTTGTATATAAGTTATCTTCGGTTATTATGTCATAGCATTTTTTACAAATCATTTTTGTTTTTTCTCCTTTGTAATGAACAAACTAACGATATTCTTGTATTACATAATAAATACAAATATTCTGTTAGTCAACTATAAAAATACAATCTCCTATTGTAAAATTGAAGTTGGGTTTTTATGCCCTAAACTACTGTTTTTACTATTTCTACTATGAGGAAAGATAAGGAATGCAAATAGGAGAGAGATTAGCAAAAATAAGAAAAGAGCGAGGATTCACACAAAAAGATCTGGCAGATAAGTTGAATGTGTCGCAACAGGTAATTAGTAATATTGAGCGAAATGCTTCGATGCCAGATATTAATTTTCTCGAAGGAGTGGCGGACCTGTATGAGATAACGATAGATGAGCTCATTGGTCGTAAAGTGCTGCCTAAAGATGCAAATAAATTGGATCAACAAATAATGAGTATTATCGAACAGATGGATGATACAGGAAAGGAATTGAGCCTAGGATTGGTTAATCAAGTGGCTCAACATCAAGGAAGTAATAATGCAAAATAGTTATTTTAATGAGAATACATTAGAAGAATTGATTGATGAAATAAAGTATGTATATCAGTCTGATAATCGTCCGTGGGTTATTGGGTATAGCGGAGGAAAAGACTCTACGACGGTTGTAGAACTTGTGTATAAAATGCTTTTAAGTTTAACACCTGAAGAAAGAAAACATAAAAATGTTTATGTAGTATCATCTGATACACTAATTGAAAATCCGCTCATAAAGATATACCTGAATAAAATGAATGAGTTAATCGGAAAAGCTGCCGAAAAAGATAATGTTCCTATCATTTCGGCTATGGTAAAACCTGATCCTGATAAATCATTTTGGGCAAAGGTTATCGGAAAGGGTTATCCTACACCACGTATGAATGGAACATTTAGGTGGTGTACAGATAATTTAAAAATCAAGCCTAGTGCAAATTATATCAGAAGGATTATTCAAGAAGAAGGGAAAGAAGTCGTTGTTTTATTGGGAGTTCGTAAGGCTGAGAGCATTGCGAGAAAGCGTAGAATAGAAGGACGTGAACTAGCTAATAGACTCTTAAACAGGCATGAAACTATTCAAGAAGCATACGTATATAATCCAATTGTGGAGTTGACTACAGATGATGTTTGGGATGTTTTGCTTAGGCAAGATGGTGGAAAGACTCCGTGGGGATCAGACAATTCTGAATTAGTAAGTTTGTATGCTGATGCTGATAGTGGTGAATGTCCATTTGCTGGTATTTCAGCTGGAAATCAGACCCAGAGCTGTGGAAATTCACGATTTGGATGTTGGGTATGTACAGTAGTAAAAGAAGATAAATCACTAAACGGCTTTATAAAGAGTGGTCATAGAGAATTAATTCCACTTGCAGAGTTTAGAAAATGGCTTATGAGCATTCGCGATTTAGAGGAATACCGTGAGAAGAAAAAAAGAAATGGAGCCATATATGAAGATAAAGATGGAAATATTGGCTATGGACCATTTACTTGGGAAGCTCGTCAAATGATTTTGCGTGAACTTATAAAAACTCAGCAGCAGATGGGATATGAATTAATTACAGTGCAGGAATTAAAGGCTATAGATGAAATATGGGATGAAGAGTTAGATCTTTCAAGACGAACTTTAGTAGAGCTTTATTACGAACTCACAGGAGAGAAACTTCCTTGGTACGATTATAAGGAACCATTAGTAGATAAAGCTACAATGGACGAACTGGAAAGTTTGGCAAAAAAGAATGATATACATTTTGATTTGGTTAGAAATATTGTTCTATCCGTATATAAGAACAAGAATTATTCTAATCAAAAAATAATGCGTGATGGAATTAATAGATTATTAAATCAGCAGTGGCTTCATCACGACATTTTGAAGGAGATTGAAAATGAGAATTAGCAGTATTCGACTATATAATTTCAGCTCCTATGAAGGTGATAATTTTTTCGATTTTACAAGTAAGAATTCGAAGAAGAATATTGTTTTAATAGGTGGAAAAAATGGGGCAGGAAAAACCTCGTTATTTACGGCTATAAAGTTAGCATTATATGGTCCGTTAGCATATGGATATGTAGGATCAAATCCAATATATATATCAAAAATAAAGGACTTAATTAATTCTAAAGCTTTTCAGCAAGACAAGGTTATTTCAGAAGTTCAGATAGCTTTATCATTAAAAAATGAGCGCGAATACAAGGAATATGTTATCACTCGTCGATGGGAATATAGTAATCAGAAACTTAATGAGGAATACTATGTTGAATTAGGCGGAACAAAGCTTGAAATAGAAGAAATGTCATATTTTGAAAACTATCTAAAGAGTATAGTACCACCAGATCTTTTTGAGTTCTTTTTGTTTGATGGAGAGGAAGTAGGAAAAGTTTTTTCGACTTCTACGTACAATTCATATGTGAAAAATGCGGTTTTTACCCTTTGTGGTATGGATGTATATGACATTATTAGAAAGCATACTAGCAATTATGTAGCAAAATCTTCTGAGGATAACAGTGATAATCTTCATGTTGAGTATGATGCAGCCAAGAAAAAAGCTGAGAAATTGAGTATCAGAAAAGAAAACCTCGAACATGGAATAGAAAAGGCTGAGGAAGAATTGGAAGATATTGATGTTCAGCTTATGGAATTGGAAACATCTTTTAAGAATGCGGGAGGAATTACTGAAACTGACCGGAAAAAGCTTGAAGAAAAATATAAGCAGGCTGAACAACGTAAGACTGAAGCGGCAACCAAAATCAAAATGTTTGTAGAAGGACTGATGCCGTTTATTATCACATCAGATTTGATTGATGATATATCAACGCAGTTAGATTTTGAAGAAAAGGGAGAAATCTTTTCATACATTCAGAATAAATTAACTAGAGAGGATTTAAAATCTGTTGTTAATGATGAAGGTACATTAGATAAGATTGTTGATTTGATCAATCTTAAGTTTATGCCTAAGGGTTATAAAGAGGATAGTGGCTATTTGTTTGATCTATCAAAAGATGGAACAGTTTATGTAAATGGTCTTATTTCTAGAATAGAAAACTATAACAAGGAAGAAATGGTTTCAGTTATTGAAACTAAAACGAAGGCTGCTAAAGAAACTGAAAAAATAAATCGTACACTTAAAAATGCTATGAGTGATGATGATTCGATAAGATTTGCTGAAAAGGAGAATAAGCTTCTAAAAGATAAGGAATCTCTTACACGCAAGCTTTATGAATCTAAATCTGAGCTTGAAAAGATAAGCAAGGACTTAGAGCTTCAACAGCAGCTCAGAGATAGAACGATGCAAAAAATCAAGGAGTCAGCTCAGGATAAACATGTTTATGAATTGAGTGCTGGTTTGTCAAACATGATGAATGAGTTTCTTGATAATAGAGCTGTTTCAATGAGGACACAGCTTGCATCTCTTATCGTAGAGAATTTAAAGAGAATATATCGAAAGAATAATCTTATTACGCATGTTGAGGTGACAAAGGATTTTCAATTCAATTTATATCAGGATGAAAAGTACAAAGAAGAAGATTTATTGTATCTAATTAAAAATCTTGGTGCTAAAGAATTTATTGAACAGATTGGAAGTCATGGCAAAGAAGCACTATTTCGTTTGTATGATGTAGACACAATTGATGATGTAAAAAAAGAGTTGGAAAAGAAGTCAGGTAATAAGAAAATCGAACTCTTCAAGAAAATTGAGCTTAATAGATTGTCAAAGGGAGAAAGGCAAATTTTTATTCTTTCATTATATTGGGCAATTATCATGCTTTCTGGACAAGATATTCCGTTTATTATCGATACACCATATGCACGTATCGATGCAAACCATAGAAAGGAAATATCTGAGAAGTTCTTTCCCAACATTAGTAAGCAGGTAATTATTCTTTCTACTGATGAGGAGATTAATGAGGAGTACTACAAATTGATCAAACCATATGTAGCAAAGGAATACTTACTGGTAAATGATGAGAACCAGAACAAAACATCTGTAGAAAACAGATATTTTTTTGAGGTGCAGTAATGATATTTAGACTAAAGACATCAAAGAGAACTCAAGAGATATTCGAAGAATTAGAGAATAGAACAAATTTTAAGCCATATACGTTGGTCAAGCATGCTATAGCATGGTCAATTATGGAAAAAACATCGGTTTCAGATTTTGCATCTGATTCCGATGGTTTAGATCTTAACAGACAGACGATAACTGGGGATCACGAGACTTATTTTAAAGTTCTGATTGAGCAAGTAGAAGGAAGACATTTGACAGATGAAGAATTCTTTCCTAAGTATGTAAAAGCACATATTGATAGAGGAAGCGAACTTCTTTTGGATATGTATAACCACGCGGGATCAGTAGACAAATATATTTTGCAAACATTGGGAGTGGGGGATACTGTTTGATGGGGAACAATATTAACGATGAAGAAAAAAAGAGAAAGATGAGTGCATGTGGTCATTTGGCATTTACACTTATGCTGCTTATTTTACCGCTTTTATTAAAAGCACTTTTTCATATGAATAGTTATTTTGTTGATAACTCTGCTGAAAAGATTGATCTGATTTCAGATATCTCTTCTGGCTTTTTAGCTATGTGCGCCGTTTCACTACTTGCTCCTATTATTTATACAATTGAGAGAATGATAATGTTTGCAAGTATAACACAGCCTGCTATAAAGACCAGACTTAATATCAAAATTGCTTGGGCAGATTTAATAGCAGCGGTAGTATTGTGGACGGTTTTTTTTGTGTCCGATTTATTTGGTTATCCATTTTCCCCATTGATAGTTGCAATATTATCATTTGTTGTTTTTGTTATTGCAATAGTTATCGCATTTCAGGAAAAACTATATGATTTGGAAACTGAACAAATGACGACTTCTTCTATACTTGAGAGTAGTGAAAAGCAAAAGCAAGAATTGCAGAATAAGATTGGACAAAGTGATAACACAGGTACAGGTACTTCTTATGAACATAAGGAGGATCCCGCTAAAACATCAGATTTTGAATATGAAGAAGATGAAGAAGATGGAGATGACAAATGATGGAAGAGGAAAAAATAGTTATTCGTGCTATAAGAACACAACAGCCTATAGGTGAATTCTATATTGGAAAAATATCTAGCAATCTACTGTGTAAATATTCAAAGGCTGAAGTAAGAAATATGAGCCTGGACATGGATAGTCGTATTGGTATCCAGCGCACTCTGAATGGATCAAGAGTAAACGAAATTAAGAAGTATGTTGAACTATCAGATGCGTGCTTTCCTAATAGTGTTATCTTGTCAGTAGATGGAGAAGATATTGATGATGTAAAGCAGATTTCAGAAGATTATTATGAAATCTCTTTATATGCAAAAGAAGATACATTTAAGATAATAGATGGACAGCATAGAATTGCGGGATTAGAAAGTGTAAGTAAACACTTTGAAGTAAATATTAGCTTATTTCTGGATATGGATATAGAATTGCAAGCGATTTTGTTTTCTACTATTAATTCTAATCAAAAACAAGTGCCTCCATCATTGATGGCTGATTTATTGGCTATACAAAAAAATCGTAATCCCATGAAGTCAGCTCATTATATTGGAAGCGTACTAAATGAAGGACAATCTGAGAAGGATGCTCTGGTAGGTAAAATTACACCATTTGCAATTGGGAGAGTTGCAGGAGCGACATGTATAACATTAGCTAATTTTGTTAAAAGGATTAGTAAATATATTTCTGGAAATAAAATGCAGATGGAACAAGATAGAGATGATTTAAAAAATGGTGTCTCATTGGTATATGCTAATGAAAAAGCAAGAGAAAAACTAATTTTTAGGAATCTATTTATTGATGAACGAGATGCTGATATTGCTAAAATCGTAAGAAATTACTTTAATGCAATATACAGAAAATGGCCAAAAGCATGGAAGGAAGAAGAATACATTTTGAGTCGTACAGTTGGTTTTAATGCTCTTCTGGTTCTTATGAAAGAAGTTGTGGCTGTTATTGGAAAATATGACATGGTTATTTCAGAAGAGGAATTTTATGAAGTCTTTGAACGGATGCCGATTAAGGATGAGGAATGGTTAATTAAGGCTGATGACAATTATACACTTAATGGATCTGGGCAATCATACATTTTGAAAATTTTGAGAAAAAATCTTGGTGAATAAAATGATTTATTTTGATAATAGTGCTACTTCTCCAATAGATGAAGAAGTATTAGATGCAATGATGCCGTATCTCAAAGAAGAATATGGTAACCCTTCAAGCAAATATTATTGTAAAGCAGTAAATGCAAAAAATGCAGTGGAGGACGCTAGAGAAAAGGTGGCATCTTTGCTTGGTGCGAATGCAGAAGAAATAGTTTTCACAGCTGGTGCAACAGAGAGCACAAACTTTATAATTAAAGGGTACCTAGACTATAGAAAGTATTATGTGGACGGAAAGAACCATGTTATCACTTCTAAAGCAGAGCACAAGGCTACACTTAATACCTGCAAGTATTTGAATGGCGATATCTATTCAAACAATGATCCTACAGTATCACTTTTTGGAGATAAGAAAAAGGTTGATCGAGGATACGAAGCATCATTTGTAGATGTCTCTGATTCAGGAGAAATTCTTGCTTCATCTATAGGAGAAGCGATAAAAGAAAATACTGCGCTTGTATCTGCTCTTTATGTTAACAACGAGGTCGGTACAATTTCTAATGTTCGAGAAATAGCCTTGTTGTGTAAGCAGAAGGGAATTGCTTTTCATTCTGATCTTACGCAAGCTATCGGAAAAATGCATGTTAATGTTGCTGATTTGGGAATTGATTATGCATCATGCTCTGCACACAAAATCTACGGTCCAAAGGGTATTGGAGCAGCATTTTTGAAGTCTGATGATTATGGAATATCTCCAATTACAGCATTTATGCATGGTGGAGAGCAAGAATTTGGCTTCAGGGCAGGAACTCTTTCAGTGCACAATATTGTTGGATTTGGTAAGGCTGCGGAGTTGGCACAGAGGAATCTTGATACGTATCTAAAGAGGATAGCGGAACTAGATTCGATGGCGGTAGGAAAATTAACATCCATTGATGGAATTAGATTAACTAATCCGGATGAGAATCGCCTGAAAGGAACTATCAGTATTATCGTAGATATTCCAGATTTTCACAATGAGCGCTTTATTAAAAAGGTCAGCGACCAGCTGGCTATTTCAAGTGGTTCGGCATGTAGTGCAGGGGAACCTTCATATGTATTAGAAGCAATGGGGTTAAAGGATAAGACTTCTAAAGTCCTTAGAATTACTCTTAATAAATTTACTAACGAAGATGATATAGATAACTTAATAAGTGTTTTCAGAAAAGAACTATTGAGGTGACAAACATGAGAATAGCAGATGCCCTGATAGAAGTATTAAAAGAAAATGAGAGTTTAACATATAAACAAGCTTATATAAAGATTGTGGAAAAAGATTTATACAAATTTGGAGCAAAAGATCCGGAGTCTGCAGTGAATGCTAAATTGCGATGTCATTGCGTAGGCTTAGATTTTCCAGGAGCATCTCCAGTAAAATACTTCAAAATTGTTGGGAAAGAAGGTACAAGAAATCTATATGCTCTTGCTTCATCAGAGGATTTAGAACAGCTTGCGGATGCAGTTAATTCTAACAAGGAAAATATACTACTTCCCCAACCTGATTCAGATTATCTACCGGAAGAGAGAATTGACTTGATTTATTCGGACTATAAGGATCGATTGAAAAAGGATTTACTAAACCACATATTGGGATGTCACCCTAGCTTTTTTGAAAAGTTAGTGGTTAGTCTTCTGCTTGAAATGGGATACGGTTCGGATAAACAGGCTAGTAAAGTTTTGGGAAGGGCGCATGATGGTGGAATTGATGGTGTTATCTACGAAGATCGTTTGGAATTAAGCAGGATTTATATTCAAGCCAAAAGAAATGATTTTGATAATACTATAGGAAGACCTTTACTTCAAGCTTTTGTGGGTGCTATGCAGGATGTTCAAAAAGGTGTATTTATTACTACTTCATCATTTACTAAAGAGGCCATTAAGTATGCCGAGAGTCAGCAACAAAAAAGGTTGAAATTGGTAGATGGTGAGCAGCTTGCAGAACTCATGATTAGATATGGCATTGGACTTGAAGAGATTCAGACGTATAAGGTATACAAGATAAACGGGGACTATTTTGAATGATTTAGAAATACTAACATTGGTAGGCAATAATAAAATGCTAGTCTGAATAATGTAGAAAATTATGGTGATTATAGTTATGGATATTAATGTTCAAAATGATGAGCAAAAATGCATAGTTAATGTATTATCAAAACTTCGTGAATCATCAATAGCAGCAGTAGTATCAGCAGATATGACGGATGATTATACGATGTATATGCACGTTGATAGACCCGTGCAAGCTAAATTTGTAGAGGTGCTTCAATCAACATACAATTCCAATCATGCGGAGGTGATTTTGCTTTGCGGTAGTGTGGGAGATGGAAAGTCGCACATGTTATCCTACTGTAACGAGAAATATCCAGAGATGATGAAAGAATTCTATGTACACAATGATTCTACTGCTAGCTTATATGTAGATAAGCCTGCTTCATATACTTTACAAAAAATAATGGAACCTTTCAGTGATGAAAAAATTAAGAATTCAACAGACAAAGTTATTCTTGCGATTAATCTTGGTACATTAAATAACTTTATTGAAGATGATACAGAAGGACGTTTTTTATTATTAAAAAAATATGTTGAGGCATCAGGAATTCTTAGTGGTATATGTAGTGAAGAATTTAATGAGACATATTTTCACTCGGTTAACTTTGCAGATTATCATATGTACGAACTATTAGAAAGAGGCGTATCATCTCATTACATGTCAGGTATTTTCAACAAGATTACGAAAGATAGTTCTGATAACATCTTTTATGAGGAATATTGTGATTGCTGTTTAAAATGCAAAAATGCATCAGTTTGCCCAATTAAAGCAAATTTTGAATTGCTTTCCTCAAAAGATGTGCAGGAGGGCATAATATCAGTTTTAGTTGAGGCTATAGTAAAAAATAAACTTATTCTTTCTACACGATCTTTTTTAAATATGATTTATGAAATATTGGTGGATGAAAGATATTTTGATCGAGGTTCTATCGAACCCAGGAAACTTCCTGAGAAATATAGTCAATTGGATTATTATAAAGCGCTGCTACCCAATACGCTTTTTGGAAAAGATGAATCTTCGGATATTTTTAATGCCATAAAAAGCGTTGATCCTATGAGAATCAGAAATGAGAGGATTGATGACTTTTTCGTATTTTATGAAAATACAAATGATGTTTTAAATATATTCAGAAATGATTTGTCTAGATTTGATTACATTCTCGAAAAAGTCAATGGTTTAGATTTTTCTGATTCAGCGTTACACAGTGTAAAAGAAATATTATTACGAACATATGTTAGATTATGTAAACTTACAAATACTCAACAAGAATTGCTACCTTTAGATGAAGATTATAAAGAGTACATGTCAGCATTGTATCTATGGAATATAGGAGACTTTAAATCGATAAAGAACATTTATAATACAGTGAGCAAAGCTGTACTTTTATGGAATGGATATGCTGAGAATAATGAAATGCAGTTAATTAGAGGCAATCAAAAATCATCGTATCACCTTGTTCAAGAAATCAAAATTAAGCCAGTGCAGACTAGCAGTGGTATTATGACAGATTCGTTAGAATTATCTTCATTTAAGGATGAAATAAAACTGACATATAGAAGTAATGATTCATCAAGCCAACAAGCAGATTTAGATTTAGATTTTGCTCTTTATAAGCTATTGAAGAGTGTCTTGAATGGTTATATTCCAAGTGCTGTTGACAAAAGAGTCAATGTAAAGTGTGTGGAGTTTATTAATAGGATTTCCCAATGGGGGACAAAAAGAGAATCATTAGAGATTAGAGATTTAACAAAAAAAGAGATGAAACATTATACACTTACATACGAAGAAGGATTTGGATATACATTTGAGGTGAATTAGCATGGAAACAAGTTGGTTTATTTTTGATGGAGAGAATGGAATAGAGGCTGTATTTAATAAATCGAAAAAACATCAGAGAGATGATGCTTTAGTACCATTTAAAACTAAAGTTGATAAGAATAGATATGAGGATTTTTCGGGGGTAGTAGGTGCTTTTTCCCGTTTGCTAGCAGGAACTGGAGTGAAAGTTGATCTGGAAAGAAACTCATTATATGAAACAATGAAAAGTAAACTGGAAGGCATTTCTGATGAAGACTTTGATAGATTGTTTTCTATAATCGAAGATCTATTTTTTTTAGATGGTAAGCTCCTTCCTATCAATGTTAAATCGCTTAATTATATTGATAGTAACATTTCTCAACAACAGGTTGCAGAGTATTTATATAGCATGTTTATAGAGCAAAACGGGTTAAATGAGCGATATGTTCAAATGGCTGGTTCCGAAGATATAAATATCTTGGAAAATCTTCTTTTTGATTCGCTTACGGATAATGGGCAAAAAGAGTCGTCAATTCAAGAAGCAGATTGTTTTTTGCCGTATGTTAATGATGCTTTTGTAAAAGATTTTAATTCGCTTACAGATAACACAGAGTTTTATAGAGCATATGTTAAGCGCTTTTTGGCTTATTATTATATGTTTTATGTTTCACAGCTTGCTGTAAAGCTTGGAAAATTTGAAAAAGGTAGTAGAAATGATTTAGAAAAAATCTACATGACCTTAACCTGGGAAGTAGTAACAAGAGTTAGACGAGGATATGAGTATGGATGGAAGTATGTTAAAGATAGACTTAGTCATATGTTTTCGCATTCTGTTTTATTTGAGTTATTAAATCATAATGTTGATAATAAGCATATGGATTACATTGGATACTATGAAAAACTGAATGGTACAGAAGAAGATAGAAAAGTTGCTTCGGAGATTAAGAGGATTATAGAAATGTATCGTGATTGGATTCCGATGAATTATCCAGAAATCAAGGAAAATCACGATGAGGAATCCTGTTTAACTTCTAAAGCGCTAAGAGATCTGTTTGAAACTATTGATTATCAGTTTATCAATGGTGGGCGAAAATCTCACTACAATGGGTACAACAGGAAATATATAGACTTTGTCCAGAAGAATTTCGGCAAGTTTAGAGGAACAGTAGGATATACGTTAAGTGTTAACGAGAATGACATTATTATGTTTACGAAGATTATACTAAAGCAATATGACGGAAGAGTGAGACTTTCGGTGTTGTTTAATGAGTTTGAGCAGCGAGGGTTGTTGTTTGATAGAGAATCTAGAAAAATGATAGTCGATCTCTTTGAAAAAATGGATTTATTGGAAAAGCGTTCAGATAGTGGAGATGCACAATATGTCAAATGCCTTTTATAATTATTTATCTTCCAAAATAGTAAATTACTTTAAAAATGACAATCCCAAAGCGGGGGATAAGTACAATATACAATTTGAGAATGACCAGCAAGTTGAGAAACTGTATTGTGAGCTTAGACAGAATACAATTGCTTTTTCTTTTTCATATGAGGATGTTGAGCGCAACCAGAAGTATGATACATATGAGCTAAGATTTAATGATGTTCAGTTAATTGTGGCTAATGCTATCGAGGGTGTAGTGCATCCTGATTTTTTGGTTACGCTTCGTGAACTCGTAGGAAAAGCTATTGGCTATAAAACTAAGGCTATCCTTTTTATTCATTGCTCGACAAAAGACAGTATTCTTAATGGCTCTGGAAGTCTATCTAACGTTGGAATGCCGTTAAATATTTCTGAAATTCAGAGAGATATTAATCGCAGGATTAGTGAAACAGCTTACAGTAATGTTGATAAAAAGATTCTTGAACTTTATCTGGAGAATAAACAGAAAGAATTAGATGGAAGTACAGCGTCTATTTTTGAATATCAGGACTTAATAGAAAGTCTTAATAATTCGCAAATAACAGCAAATGAATATAGAAAATTTGAACTTTTTCCGGATGACAAATTAAATGGATATAGTGGTAAAGATTTAGCTGATAGATTGAATCAGAATCATCAGCACTTTGTTAGAGTGGCAGAAATTCACAGTTATGGAGTGGATGAATCAAAGCTTGAAAAATTATATGGTGATGACGGCGCAAAGGAGCTAGCAAAGCCTGATTGGGAAGATATAAAATTTGATGATATTCTTCGCTTTATAGATAGCAAAAAAAATGGATCAACAATAGAGTATAATCCAATAATTAATGTATCAGGAATATGGGACAGAGAAGAGGGAAGTACTAAGACTAAGAGCAGGATAAGAAATATTATTGTTTTTTTACCTGGTGGTGAAGAAGAATATTCGTTAACCTTAAGCTTTACAGAGCATACTAAGAAGGCTGGGATTACTGTATTTAAAGAATTTCAGTCTTGCTTAGAATGTGATTCATCAGGGAAAAAAATCTCAGTTTTGATGAAGAATATTGAGGACAAAGCTTCTTTTTATCGCTTCAAGTATGAGGACGATGCGAAATTTGAGTTTAGAATAGCAGTTTTACGCTGCAATCCATGGTTACTCGAAGGAATTAAAACTCAGTATAGTGTAGAGTTAAAAAATAAAGATAATTATGCAATTCGTATAAATACAGATGATGACGACGTTGTGATCAATCCATATGGTATAGGAGAGAAGATGGCTAGAATCATAGAGGATGATCAAGTCATTTGTGTATCAAACGATGAAAAGACAGTAATTACTATAAGCGATGAGTACCAAGATTCAGAAGATTCATCTGATATACATTTTTCATTATCAACGGAATCTGCTGTTATTCCTATGATTAAAGCTTATGTTACTATCCCACCTGCTGTTATTGAGGGATTGAAGCTTTGGTACTTGAAAAGAATAAATAAGGCAGACTTTGAAATCCTAGGAGACAATAGTTTAGTATTCGGTACAAAGAAATATTTTACTAGGGATGAATTTCGTAAAAATCTAGAATTAGAACGACGTTATATCGATGCAGAAACGCTGTTTGCTGTGGAAGAGAAGAGTGGAGCTGTATTGAAAAAAGTCGACATTAGTGTACCAGATTCAATTAAAGAAGCATTTCACGCCATAATAGCATATTTTAAACAAAAACATCTTTTGCCAAGTTTGGCTTATTTGAGCGATGAACTTATTTTGCTATATAAGCAATACATTAAGTCGGTAAGCGATGAAATAGCGTCAATTACTGAGAGTGATTATTTGGATGAGAGCAGAAGGAACCTATTTTATCTCGGTATGGTAAAAAGAACATATGGAGAAGGAGAAATTCTGTTATCTCCATTACATCCAATTAATGTTGCTTATCAGTTACATGTTGCGGATGAAAAAATAGAAGGGCTTGATGTAGAAAAAGCAGATAATAATGATATGGAATTGGTGCGTAGATTTCAGCAAACTGCTTTTCTTCCATACATCAATATTGATCCATATACTGGAGAGAAAAAAGTCTTTGTTCCGATTGAACAGATGCATACACCGGAGTGGAAGATATATGTAGAAGAATCACTTCCAAGATATAAGGGGTCAAAAGACTTTGTTTCTAAGCTTGTTGCTGAGAAAATTAGAGAGTTTGTTGAACATTTTAGTTATCTCTTTGCTGAGGATAGTTTTGCTCCAATAAAGATCAATTTAATAAATACTGGCGACTGTAGGGAGGTAGTGCAGGGGATAGTTAAGTATTATGCAAAAGAACTTATTAGTACGAGAAGTAAACGTGTTATTCCAATTCATGTGGTGATGTATTCTGACGTAAGGATGGATAATGCGTTTGAAACTATGTCATTAATCGATGATGCAGATGATTTATTTCAAATACTGGGAATAGACGTTAAAGTAGGAGACATGACTAATGAGGAAATACTCGATATATATAGACGTAATGTAAAATTTTATTACAGAAACATAGATGATGTATTTGAGTATGGCCACATAACATTTATGGAGATGGATGATGATCATCAAGCAATAAGCACGGTCATGGATGATATTCCGACTGGTGTTGTTATGGATGGATTATCTGTTGGTGTTCCGTCGCAAAGATTAGGCGACTCATATCGAACTGGTTTTGGAACGGGATATGCAAATAAGTCTAAGGACATTATCAAAATTGCGAGACAGTATAATGCACTAAACGCAGCCATTAACGGTGATGCATACAGATCTGACTATTGTTATGCGTTAAGAATGGGGGTTTCAAAGCAGATGATACTTGAACGCGTTTATGATGCAAGTAATTGGGTTACGTTTATCAATCCAAAGGTTGATTTGAATTATTTTAAAAGTGATGACATCTCTAAGGACTTGATGATAATTCATTACAGTGATCAATATAATATGACCTCCAGCGGTTACGATGCTATTACAGTTACAAAGAAATCTAAACAGTATCAGAATGCAATTAGCAGATATCTTGAACTTAACGGTGTAGATGATGTTGAGCATCATGCTAAACAGATAATTAATATTTTTAATGCGCTTAATGGTGACTGGTTGCTTAGAATGCTTTCATATAAGTCTCATTTTCCGATTGAGAAGCTTAGTATTCTTTCTGCGATGAAGTATTCTGTAAAGAGATATCAGGTAGATAATGTCGTTTGGATACCTATTTCGCTAGAAGAAATATTCAGGGTATCTGGCTCTGTGGGATTGTCACAAGGAGATTCTATTTTTTCCGCAAAGAATCTGGGATTTGAAGGATTAACTAGTGATGATTTGTTGCTTGTTGGAATAAAAAATACGGATAGAGTACAGGTAACGTTCTATCCTATAGAAGTTAAAATTGGAAAGGTTAAAGCTGATTACCTTGAGAAGGGTATAAATCAGGCAATCAAGACTAGAAGTATTTTTGATAAAATATTGCAATCTGGAGAATGCAAAGATAAAGGGATAAAGACTAGACTATATCGTAATTTCTTTGTTCAGCAGGTATTAGTAAATGCTGGTAAAATGCAGCTTTATGAAATTGGAGATGATAAGCTTAAATGGAATCTGGTGACAGACTCTGATTTACGAGGAAAACTGATTTCTGAAAACTATGAAATAGTGGATTCTTTAATTCCGGAAATGGGAAAAGCAGGAGTTATAGCTTTTCGCGAAGATTGCACTAATGAACGTGAGTTTAGAAACCAAGATGTACTTATCATAGAAAAGAGCAAAAAAGAAGGAGTAAACATTCTGGCTCAGGATTTTGATGAGATTAAGGAGGTAAACTGGGAATTAGTAGAGGAAAAGCCACTGGATCAGATTGAATCAGATATAGCAGATGACTCTGAAAACGAAGATAATGCTCTTGAAACAGAAAATGACAGTTCAGTAAACGAAGAGAAACAGGTAAATGAGGGCGATGCCATTGAAAATTATGAAGTGGGAGCTAGAGTACTTATTGGAAAAGATGCTTATATGCATGACGTATATTGGGAATTTGGAAATAAAGCACTCGCCAATAGACATCTACTAATAACGGGTACTTCCGGTCAAGGAAAGACATATAGTATTCAGACAATGTTATATGAGTTATCCAAATATAATGTATCATCAGTCATTTTTGATTATACTGAAGGATTCATGCTCCAGCAGTTAGAAGAACCATTTAAACAGGCTTTGAATAATAAGATTAATCAACAAGTTGTTTATAGTGATGGAGTTCCAATTAACCCATTTACAAGACATGAAGTTGATTTGGCTGGTATCACTATCAAAGAAAAAGCATCAGATGTGGCAGCGAGGTTGGCAGACATATTTGCTCACGTATATGATTTTGGACCACAGCAGTATTCAGCTATATTTGATGCTGCGCTTAATGGAATGGAAAAATATGGCGATGGCATGAACATGAGGGCATTTATGAATGAGTTGGAGGAAGTGGCCGAAGACAATAAAGCTGCTAAATCAGTTATTTCAAAAATGTCTCCATTTTTCCATACTGTGGAGTTTAAAAATGATCCTAAATTCGATTGGGGAAATATATTATATGCTGACGAAGCTCGCGTAAATATTATTCAGTTAACATTGTTTACTCGTGAGATGCAGGTAATCATAACTGAAATGATGCTTTGGGACGCTTGGTATTACACTAAGAAGTATGGCTCAAAAGAAAAGCCATTTGTTGTTGTACTGGATGAAGCCCAAAACTTGTCTCATACAATGAAATCTCCAAGCGCTGCTATTTTAACTGAAGGTAGAAAATTTGGCTGGTCGGCTTGGTTCGCTACACAGTCGTTAAAAGTTTTAAAGGATGATGAGGTTGTTCGTCTATTACAGGCTGCTTTTAAGTTGTATTTTAAGCCTACTGATGATGAAATGGTTAAAATCGCGAAACAGTTGGATGCAACTGGAGAAAAGAATTGGCTGCTAGATATTCAAAAGCTTAAGAAGGGGCAGTGCATTGCCGTTGGAGACAAGATGAAGTCAAACGGAAAGGTCGGTCCTTCAGCACCAGTGGTAACTAATATTGCATCGTTTGAAGAACGTGTTTGAATTTTTAGAACAAAGGTAATTAGGAGGAGTTTTATTATAAGTAGAAAGCACATATAATGGGGGATTATGAATATACCATCTTCAACAAAAATTGAGCAGAGAGCAGTAAATGCTCTTGAAAGTATAATAGATGAACATCTTACTATGAAACATCAATTTAATGATAATGATAAAGAGATGTCATGGGATGGATATATTTGGCTTTTTAAGAATAACAACGGAAGCCAATCAAAAGATAATTTAGATGCTAGAGTGCCAGTTCAGATAAAAGGCCACAATGACACTAGGAAAAAGTTTTTTGATAAATCTCGAATAACTTATCCTGTTGAATTAGACGACTTACGTGCATATGCAAAAGAAAAGGGTGTTTTATATTTTCAGATATTTGTTGATGAGAAAAACAGGAAAGACATATACTATTCCTCGCTTTTTCCGTCAAAGATAAGAGATTATCTTGAGTGGGCAGATCATAAAACAAACAGAAAAAGTATTAATATACAATTCACGAAACTGGATAGAAATGCTGATAAATTGTATATTGTAGCAAAACAATTTAGTGAGGAGGCCACAAAACAAGGGTCTGCGTATAATCCTCTTGTAATTGATAGAATTAGATGTATAGATTTTGATAAATTGAAGAGTATATCTCTTTCTGTAGTTGGAGCGGAGGATGAATATAGTGTACTGCTTCGTTTAGCTTCTGGAGATGTGTGCTTGTATGGCCAAACAGAAGATGATAAATATCCAAGACCGTTAGAGTGGATTGATGGAACCAAATTTTATATAAAAAGTGAAGTTAGTCAGTCGGTGTCATTAGGAGATAGAGTATATTACGAACATTATGAGCGCATCGCAGATTCTGATGGAGATATAATATATATATTTAGTCCTAATTTAGCATTTCATAAGAACGGTGGAAGGCTTAATTTTGTAATAAAATCATCGTTAGATAACCTGTATTATGATGCTAAATTTTTACTACACTTAATAGATGGAGCTCCTTTACATATCCAAGGTGAAAAATTAGATTATAGATATCCCAACGTGGATGTTAAGTTTGAGAGACTGTTAGAGTTCTTCGTTGATTTGTATGATACCCTTGTTATGGTTTGCTTTGATACAAGCATAAAGTACTCTGATATATCTGAACCAGGACTCTTACAACTAGTTAAGTTGGTTAATTTACGACTTGGAGTATATAATAGCAGGATTAAGGATGAGATAAGTAGATATGATTGGCAATTTAATGGTCGTTTTCTTCCGTTACTTGTGATAAAAGAAAATGGCAAAATCACTCTTGAATCATCGATATATACAGATAAGTATGCGGTTTTTTTGCCGGATGAAAATGATGAAAAAACAAAGGAAAATAGACTGCCGCTATTCGTATGTCATGAAGAGAAAATTTTAGCAAATATGCTCGTAAATGACTTTTGTGCTTTTAGAAAACAGATTGACGGTTGTGATTATAATGAAAAAACTGGTTGCGCTTTATTAGAGGGGGTTTTAAAAATAATCAACGTTTATGATATGAACAACCAGGAGGAATTTCTTGATTTGGCCAAGTATCTTTTGGATAAAATTACTCCATTTGTGTCTGAGCCGCTTGTAATCCTTAATTCGATGCAAATTAAGGCGAGATGTACTAGTTTAGATTTAGAAGATATAAAA
>JAEEGL014679865.1_pt1 | contig 20161 bp, 15 predicted proteins | sample 9134231 | NCBI WGS metagenome assembly JAEEGL01 (sample SAMN16246548, study PRJNA631951) | gut metagenome | biome: gut microbiome; feature: rumen; material: fiber-attached | host: Bos | place: Iran: Karaj | collected 2018-10
CCTCTCCAGATTCATCGTCGGCGGTGTATCTGCAGGTGCAGTCAAGGGTTAGGGAATAATAGGTTATCCCGCCTATTGCTATATTTCCTCTTATGCGTGCGAGCGCCCTGTGAGTTTTCTCACAGGGCGCTTCGTATTGGTGCCTGTCACCATTACGAAAGTGTTACAAATTGTAACATTTCTGTAACGGTGACAGGCACTTATAGGTCTTGACAATGAAAAGGGCATTCACTATAATCCAAGAATAGAAATTCATAAATATGAATTCACGAAATGAACTTATAGAGGAAATATAATTGTCAAGAGCTGTTAGAATCTGGTATCCCGGAGCAATTTATCATGTAATGAGTCGCGGTAATAGAAGGTTATCTTTGTTTGAGGATGAAGATGATTATCAGTCGTTTCTGGAAGGAATCTGTCGGGCAAAAGAATTGTATCCCTTCAGGATCCATTCAATGTGTCTTATGACGAATCATGTACATTTGCTGATCGAAACCGGTGATGTTGAATTGTGGAAGATCATGCAAAGGATCCTGCATCCGTATGCTATGAACTATAATCGAAAGTACCATTTTTCCGGACATCTGTTTGAAGGTAGATACAAAGCCTGTCTGATTGAGGACGACAGTTATTTCCTTGAGGTTAGCAGGTACATCCATCTGAATCCGGTGAAAGCCGGGATGGTAGGGAAACCGGCGGATTATGAATACTCCAGCTTTGGGATATACACGGGTGGTCTACAGCCTGTTGGAAGAACCACAAAAAGCAGCAAGATGATTGCCGAGCTGGTGGATACGTCCCGAGTCTTCTCCTATTTCCCTAAAAACGCAGGATATTTGTACCGGGCGTTTGTGAACGAAATGGTGTCCCACTCGGAACAGGAACAAAGAATACGTAAGGAAATGGACGAAGATGAATTATGGCTTCCGATTGTGGAAGCTGAAATCCCCAAAGCGGTTTAAAACATGGCAAGCACTTGAAATGCCGAATCTCTGGAAGGAGGAAACCATGACAATCAGTGAAAGAATCTTCGAGCGTTTAGCTCAGTTATCGATGACTCAAAAAGAGTTTTCCGAGCGAACCGGAATCTTGCCGAGTACGATCAGTGAGTGGAAGAAGAATAAAACAAATCCTACTTCTGAGAAGATTATTCCGATCTGTGAGACGCTTGGAGTGACACCGGATTGGCTATTGTCAGGATTAGATCAGGAAGGTGGCATTCTGGAGAACAGAGATTATTTCACTGTAAAAAAGGATTCTGAAATCGGTAGATTGATCGCATATTATAATTGCTTAAATCCGGGTCTTAGGGGGCGTGTAATGGGATACGCCGAGGCATATGCAGGAATTGAAAAGGGTGCAGAGAATGGGGATAAATCAAGTGAAGGTTGAGAGAGGTACAAGTTTAGATTCTAAACTAGGATCCTTAAATGCACAGAGTGCGGTGTTTACTGTGCGGCATAATTGTGCTACACTGTTCTTGGGTGATTGGAACGGAGGTGGTGTGATGCCGATTATTATGCCGATTCGTGATTTACGGGATACCAGCAAGATTTCCGAAATCGCACACAAGCAGCAGGAGCCGATTTTTGTTACGAAGAATGGATACAGTGACCTCGTAGTCATGAGTGCTGAGTACTTTGAGAGATTCGCCAGAGAAAACAGGATCGATCAGGCGGTTTTCGAAGCAGAGCAGGAATTTACTGAAACGGGGTGCGCGATGGATGCCAAACTAGCTTTTGAGGAATTGGAGAAAAAGCATTTTGGCTAAATACTCAGTAAAATTGATGCCGCGAGCATTCAGAGACTTAGATTCTATATTCGCTTATCTCGCATATGAGAAACTGGAGCCGGAAAATGCAAGAAATCAAGTTGGACGGATCCGCGATTCTATTTTGGGATTAGATTCTTTCCCCGGAGCGCACCAAGACAGACTTGTCGGTCGGTATGCCGGAAAAGGATATAAGCAGTTACCTGTCGATCAGTATTTGGTCATTTACCGAATTGACGAGGAGAAGAAAATTGTATATGTAGTGACAGTTCAGTACCAGGGTAGGAACTGTTAGGAAAGAAGGAAGTGGCAGATGTCTGCTGCTTCCTTTTTTGGTGCCTGTCATCGTTACAGAAATGTGGCAAAATGTAACAATTTCGTAATGGTGACAGGCACCTTCGGGGGGGCAAGGTGACAGGCGCCGGGAATTGCCTTATAATGAGACATCATGAACCTTGAAGAATCGGAGTGAATGCTCCGCAATGGAGGAAAACTATGTCCTGTACAACTGTATTAGTCGGAAAGAACGCCAGCAACGACGGTTCCACCATGATCGCGAGAACCGATGACGGCGTTTTTGATACCAAGAAACTCATCGTCGTTGAGCCCAAGAAACAGCCCCGGAAATATAAGACGGTCCAGTCCCATTTGACCATCGAGCTGACGGAGGAGCCCATGCGGTACACATCTTCCCCCAGCGTGGACACCAAGGACGGCGTCTGGGCAGCTACCGGCATCAATGCTGCAAATGTGGGAATGACCGCAACGGAGACCATCACTACCAACCCCAGGGTTCTGGCTGTGGATCCCCTGGTGGAGTACAAGAAGGCCAAGAGCCGCAAGGAGAAGGACACCCCCGGCGGAATCGGCGAGGAAGATTTGGTGGTGCTGGTGCTTCCTTATATTCACACAGCAAGAGAGGGCGTTCTGCGCCTGGGCGAATTGCTGGAGAAGTACGGCACTTACGAGTCCAACGGCATCGCCTTCAACGATGCAAACGAAGTCTGGTGGATGGAGACCATCGGCGGACATCATTGGTTGGCAAGAAAGATTCCGGATGATGCGGTGGTCATCAATCCCAACCAGTTCGGTATGGATTCCTTCGACCTGAAGGATGCCTTCGGCGCAAAGAAAGCAAACCTCTGCTCCAAAGACCTGAAGGATCTCATCAAGGAAGGCCACCTGGACCTGAATCAGAACGGGGTCTTCAATCCCAGAGATATCTTCGGTTCCCGCAGAGATATGGACCATATCTACAACACCCCCAGAGCCTGGTTTATGGGTCGGTACCTCACTCCCTACAGCCACTGCTGGGACGGACCGGATGCAGAGTTTGGCCCCGAGAGCGACAACCTTCCCTGGAGCCTGGTGCCTGATCGCAAGGTGGCAGTGGAGGATGTGAAGTACCTGCTGTCCAGCCACTATCAGGGAACGGACTACGATCCCTACACCAACCGGGATACCGGCAAGCGCGGCATGTATCGCTCCATCGGCATCAACCGCACCGGCGTCACTTCCATCTGCCAGATCCGTCCGGATCAGCCTAAGGAGTTGCAGGGCATCGAGTGGATCTGCTTCGGCTCCACCACCTTCGACGCAGCCTTCCCGGTTTATACCAACGTATCCAAGGTCCCGGCCTACCTCAGCAATGTGACCCTGGACGTTTCCACCGAGAACCTCTACTGGTGCAGTTGCCTCATCGGCGCACTGGCAGACCCCAACTACAACGAGACCATCCAGCAGATCGAGCGCTACCAGCAGGCGGCCTTCGCCAAGAGCAGACGGCTCTTGCTGGAATATGATGCGAAGATGAAAGAATCCGGTGATTTCACCAAGACGGAAGAAGCCAACGAAGCAATCTGCAAGATGGCTAAGGAGATTACTCAGGATACCCTGAACAAGGTGCTGTTGGCCGCTCAGAAGAAGATGAAGAACGGCTTCCAGATGAAGGATAACTGATCAGGTGCCTGTCACCGTTACGATCCTGTTGCGGGATGTAACAATTCTGTAATGGTGACAGGCACTTTTGGGGGAGGAAGATAGCGATGCGACTTTTATTCATCCGGCACGGAGATCCGGATTACGAACACGATACCCTGACCGAGAAGGGGATCCGGGAGGCCATCTGCCTGGCGGACCACATCGGGACCCTGAAGATTGATGAAGCCTACCAGTCCCCTCTGGGACGGGCTCAGCGGACGGCGGAATACTGCCTGAAGAAGCTGGGCATGACGGCGGAGACCCTGGATTGGCTACGGGAATTCCCGGCAGTCATCGATCCCGGTGTATCTGAAGAGGCGCACAAGGCGTTCCCTTCACATGAGTTGTGGTGGGACAAGAAAGCGGAGCGTTATATTCCACGCATCATGTGGGATGTGATGCCGGCCTATTACGGCGAACATCCGGAGCTCTTCGACCGGGAGGGCTGGAGGGAAAGCAAGCTGGTCCAAGAGAGCAACATGGTGGAAACCTATGACCATGTGCGAGAATGCTTTCTGACATTCCTGTCAGAACATGGCTATCGGAAGGACGGCGAACTTTTCGCCGCAGAAGCCAACAATGAGCTGACCATCGCCTTCTTCTGCCATTACGGGATCACGTCGGTGCTGATGTCCATCCTCTGGAACACATCACCCTTCATCCCGCTTCAGTACATGGCCACCGCACCCACCTCTGTCACAGAGCTTGTGACGGAAGAACGTCAGAAGGGCATCGCCATTTTCCGGGCCCTTCGCATCGGAGATACTACTCACCTGGCCATGGCCGGGGAGGAACCTTCCTTCTCCGCAAGATTTTGTGAGCGGTTTGAGAACGAAGATCAGAGACACTGAAACGGTCTTCGGATCCGCCACATGGCATCACCTCTGATGCACATGGAAACGCGACAAAAATCACAACAAAAAAGTGCATTTTTTACAGTAAAAAGGAGGGCTTTCGGGCCCTCCTTTCTTCTTGACAATTTTTCTCACTTTCCATATTCTAGTATAGTTGCGTTACGTGCGCGAAGTGGCGGAAAGCGCCGCCAAACCGCATTTGCTCCATGTCTTTTAGAGAGGTATTTCAACTTATGTACGACAGAATGAAGAACTGGAAGATCGGCGATCCGATGATCAATGAGAACGATTATTGGCAGGATCCCAACTATGTGGCTCCGGACCCGGAGAAGGAGAAGTTGGTGCTGAAGCTGGCTACCCTGATCACGGACCGCTATGTGAAGAAGCTCACCGGCAAGATCAACAACAAGGATCCCGAGTATTGGATGCTTGATATGATCCTGGACAAGGAACAGGTGAAGTTTCTGCTGAATTTCAAAAAGACCCGCGTGCCTTACAGTATTGAAGAACTGGCACAGATGAACGGCATGACGGTGGAAGATACCCAAAGAAAAGTGGACCGCCTGGTGTGGATCGGCATCATCGAGATGAACCGCGCCAAGACCGAAGACAAGCACAAGCAGTACGAACTTCCCATCTTCGTGCCCGGTTCCGCCGAGTTTATGATGATGCAGGATAAGCTGACAGATGAGTTCCCTCAGCTGGCTACCTTCTTTAACCTGATGACCCAGCTTCCCCTTGCGGGCATCACCCAGATGGTTCCTCCCGGAGGCGCCGGCGTGGGTATGCACGTTATCCCCGTGGAGAAGGCCATCAGCCTGGAGAACAGCTCCGTGCCCGTAGAGCACCTGTCCAGATGGATCGACATGTACGACAAGTACGGCATCTCCGAGTGCTCCTGCCGCAAGCAGCAGACCATGAGAGGCGAGGGCAGCGGCGAGATCCGCGGTGATTACTGCATCGGTATGGGCGATATGGCGGAGTACATGGACAGCCGCGGAATCGGTCACTACATCACCAAGGAAGAGGTGTACGAGGTCCTGGAGCGGGCAGAGCGTCACGGCTATGTCCACCAGATCACCAACATTGATGGCGAGGGCAAGATCGTTGCAATCTGTAACTGCGCACCCGGCGTCTGCAATGCCCTTCGTACCTCCCAGCTCTTCAACACTCCCAATATGTCCGCATCCGCATACCGCGCCCATGTCCAGAAGGAGAAGTGCGTAGCCTGCGGTAAGTGCGTGGAAGTCTGCCCCACCGGCGCAGCAAAGCTGGGCCAGAAGCTGTGCAAGAAGGACGGCAGCGAGGTGACCTATCCCAAGGCTGAGCTTCCCGATAAGAAGTCCTGGGGTCCCGAGAAGTGGAACTACAACTTCCGTGACGATGCCAAGATCAATTGCTACGAGACCGGTACCGCTCCCTGTAAGACGGCCTGCCCCGTACACCTGTCTGTCCAGGGCTACATCAAGATGGCTGCGGAAGGCAGATACGAAGACGCTCTGAAGCTGATCAAGCAGGACAACCCCCTGCCCATGATCTGCGGCGCAGTCTGCAACAGAAGATGCGAGGATGCCTGCACCAGAGGCACCATCGACCAGCCTCTGGCCATCGATGAGATCAAGAAGTTCATTGCATCCCTGGATCTGAAGAAAGAGAGCAGATACGTGCCCCTGTGCGAGAAGCACGACGGCGGCATGTGGTCCGACGATTACAAGATGGCCATCATCGGCGCAGGCCCTGCAGGTCTGGCTGCCGCATACTTCCTGAGAAGAGACGGCTATCCCGTTACCGTATTCGAGAAGGAAAAGCGTCCCGGCGGAATGCTGATGAACGGTATCCCCAGCTATCGTCTGGAGAAGGAGATCATCGACGCCGAGATCGATGTCATGAAGCAGATGGGCGTGGAGTTCCGCTGCGGCGTGGAAGTGGGCAAGGATGTCACCATCGAGTCCCTGCGCGCTGAGGGCTACAAGGCATTCTTCATCGCCATCGGCTGCCAGCGCGGCCGTAAGACCGGCGTGCCCGGAGAGGACGCTGAGGGCGTTCAGACCGGCGTGGACTTCCTGCGGAAGATCAACCAGGATCACTCCATCAAGGTGAACGGCGCTACTGTAGTTGTAGGAGGCGGAAACGTGGCCATCGACGTGGCAAGAACCGCAGTGAGAGCCGGTGCTTCCAAGGTTACCATGCTCTGCCTGGAGAGCCTTGCGGAGATGCCTGCTGCAAAGGACGAGATCGAAGAGGCAAGAGAAGAGGGCATCGAGATCATCAACAGCTACGGTCCAAAGGAGATCCTTACCGAGGGTGGCAAGGTGAAGGGCATTGTCTTTATGAAGTGCACTTCCGTCAAGGATGCCGACGGCAGATTCAACCCTCAGTACGACGAGAACGACACCATCACCATCGACTGCGAGAACGTTCTGCTCTCCATCGGTCAGTCCATCGTTTGGGGCGACCTGCTGAAGGGAACCAATGTGAAGCTCCGTCCCAACGGAGGCATCATCGCCGATGCTCTGACCCTGCGGACCGATGAGCCCGATATCTTCGCCGGCGGCGACGTGTTCACCGGACCCAGATTCGCCATCGACGCCATTGCCGGCGGCCGTGAGGCAGCAGTCTCCATGAACCGTTTCGTACATCCCGGCAACCGTCTGGATCTGGCCCGTGACAGAAGACAGTTCATCGAGTTGGATAAGAACGATATCCAGACCGAGTCCTTCGACAACGCACCCAGACAGATCCCCGGCAAGAAGGCCGGTGTGGCACAGGAGACCTTCGAGGATCTGCGTCTGACCTTCACCGAGGAGCAGGTAAAGGCGGAGGCACAGAGATGCCTTGGCTGCGGCGCTACCACTGTGGATACCCACAAGTGCATCGGCTGCGGTCTGTGCACCACCAAGTGTGAGTTCGACGCCATCCACCTGACCCGCGACTTCCCCGAAGCAAGCACCATGGTGCGGGCCGAGGACAAGCTGAAGAAGGTTGGCCCTTACGCTGCAAAGCGTGCCGTAAAGATCGTCATCAACAAGATCCCCGGAGATAAATAGTTTTACATGTGCGCTCTAAGGCCAGGCTACGATGTAGCCTGGCCTTTTGTTGGTTACGGCCCCATTGGAGGGAGCAGGCCCCTTGCGGGACTACTCCGTTGATGGATGGCTCTAAGGGAAATGGATATCTGTTGGTGCAAGTCACGCGGACCGGAAACACTCGGCATCCGTGCCTCGGTGTTTCCTAAAAACAACATCGTGTTGTTTTTGTCCGCTGCCGGCCAATATACATTTTCCAAAGAGCCATCACATCTCCTCCGTGATTGTCCCGCAAGGGGCCTGCTCCCTCCATGGGTCCGTAACTGCGGCGCAAGGCGCCGCCTGAAGACAAGTGTTGCCATTTGTATCGATTTTCGATAACGCCAACCTTTCACTCGCCTTTTATGCAATTTCAGGGGTATCGATCGTGACTTTTGAGCCATTTCGATAAATTTCAGGGGAGCGCCAACAGTGGACTGCTCGTTGAGTGGTTGGCACTTTTTGAAAGATGCTTCAAATGGCAACAAAAGGGCAAAGCAAGTATGCTCCGCACAGTTGTACATGGGTGGAAACAGTTGGCGAACACGGAAATTCAGTGGAAATGGCAACAAGCATGGCATCAAAAGCAACTCGGTGAAAGCCGGCGACGCAAAGCTACAGGGCCTTTTTACATGGCAGCCAGCTGCAGATTATGGAAGCAGGGAACTGATGATGATACACAGGGAATCCTCTGGTGTGGCACCGTAGTGGATACGAACGACTATAAAATTTATTTCGAATAATAAAGAAATACCCGATCAGAAAATGGTCGGGTATTTGTTTTAAGCAAGAATGCGGGAAAGGCTTGCCAAGGCGGCTTGCAAAGTATTATCGTAGATAGCGGATCACTACTGTTCATACAGGATTGGAGAGCATTTTGAAAGCAGACGGTAAGAAAAGAGTTTATGTTTGCCATACCTATTATCACCTGTACATCGCCCTGGTGAGGGAACTGCTACAGGGGGAGGACCACTACGGGGAAGCGGATCTGGTGCTGAGCACCATGTCCAACGACTTTGGTAAGGTGGACGAGCGGATCCGGCGGGAAGGCATCTTCCACCAGGTATACTTTTTCCATGAGAAATGGCATGCCGACGATCCGGAACTGATGAAATACAAGGAGGACCGCGGGAATGTGATCCGGAACTTCGCCCAGCGGATCCGGTACACCAAAGAACTGGGTCGGCAGCAGGAAGCGGATGTCCCGGTGGACTTTGCGTCCTATGGAGAAGTGAATGTCTTCTGTGATTCCGATCCCATCGGGTATTACCTGAACTATAAGAAGATCAAATACCACGCCCTGGAGGATGGCCTCAACACCGGCAGACTGAACAACCAGGCGAGAAATGCCAACAAGGGCATGTTCCCCCTGAAGGTCCTGATGGCAAAGCTGGGTCTGATCTTCATCGAGTGTGGCTACAGCCGCTATTGCATCGATTACATCGTGAACGACATCAGCATGAACAGCGATCCGCCTTCCAATATCGTGGAGTGGCGGTGCAACGACCACTTCGACATGCTGACAGAGAAGGATCACCGGAGACTGGTGAACATTTTCCTGGAGCATGCAGAGGAAGTGTGCAGACAGCTTTCGACCAGGGAGGGAGATCTGCCCTTTGCCATGATCCTGACGGAACCCCTCTGCGACCTGGAGACCAGAGAGCGCCTGTTCCGGGATCTTGTGGAAGAATATGGCAGAAATTACCGGGTCATCCTCAAGCCCCATCCCAGGGATGAACTGGATTATGCAGAGAAATTTCCTGACACGATCGTCATAAAAGAACGCTTCCCCATGGAGGTGTTCAACGATATCCCCGGCTTCGAACTGGCCAAGCTGGTGTCGGTCATCACCCAGATCGAGAACATCCGGTTCGCCAGGGAAAAGGACTATCTGGGAATGGATTTCCTGGACCGTTACGAGGACCCTGCTGTACATCGGAAGATCGGCGGTTACCAGAACAAGGGAGAGTCTGTCTCCACGACCAAATAAAGAGCGGGAGCTTACATGAAACTCAGTATCATCGTGCCGGTCTACAATATGGCGGCAGATAACAAATTAGGGTTTTGCCTGGATTCCCTGGTAAAGCAGACCCTGGAGGACTACGAGATCATCGCCGTGAACGACGGGTCCACGGATGATTCCATGACGGTCCTGGAGGCTTACCGGGACAGGTACCCGGAAAAGATCCGGGTCATCGATTCCAAGGTCAATCTCCACCAGGGCGGAGCCAGGAACATTGGTATCCGGGAGGCCAAGGGCGACTGGATCGGCTTCATCGATTCCGATGACTGGATCACCCCGGACTGCTACGAAAAGCTGATCCGTAAGGGGGAAGAGACGGGAGCGGACGTGGTGGGCTGCGGCTTTACGGTGGTGGATCATCACACCTTCGACCTGGGGCCTGTGACCCATGAATTCGACGAGGATCAGATCGGTGTCCTGAACCGGGAAAAGCGGGGCAGGCTGTTGAAAAAGAGCGGCAGCATGGTGATGAAGGTCTACCGGGCGTCTCTCATCCGGGACAACCATCTGTCTTTCCCGGAGAAGATCTTCTACGAGGACAACTGCGCCGGACCGGTCTGGGCCATGTATTTCCACCATCTGGAATACGTGAGGGAGCCCATGTACTACTACTACCAGCACGGCAACTCCACGGTGCACACCATCACGGTGGGCCGCTGTGAGGACCGTCTCACTGCCGGGGAGATGATGCTGGAGGAGATGAAGAAGCGGGGTTTCTTTGAAGAGTATCGGAGGGAGATCGAGAGTGTCTTTACCACCACCTATCTGGTGAACACCCTCTTTTCCTACATGCGGATCCGGAAGGGCAGGAAGCTTTCCTTTGTACAGCGGATGAAGGACAAGATGCTGGAGGAGTTCCCGGACTTCCGGTCCAATCCCGAGTACGGCCGCTACATGGACGAAGAACAGAAGAAATACGTGGATATCCTGATGAAGAGCACGCTGAGATTCTATCTGCAGTACTCCCTGCTCTGGGCATACCGGGACCTGCGTGCCAAGAAATAAAAGAGCCAAAGCTCCTGACTGCGGTCAGGGGCTTTTTTTCTGTATTTGTGGTATAACAGACAAAAGGACGTCTGTTATCATTTGCGGTCGCCGAATGAGCGCAAGCGCTCGCTCGGCTCGTCGCTTTGTGGTACAATATGTTTAGTTTCTGGCGGGGGTCTGTGGGGAGGATCTCTGCTGAGGGAGATTTGGAGGAACCGGGTATGAATCAAAAGATCGATCTGTCCGGAAACTGGGCCTTTCGGCTGGATCCGGATTGTGAGGGACTGGACAAGCACTTTGAGACTGCTGAGTTTGAGGATGTGATCCTCCTGCCGGGTACGGTTTCCTTCCGGCAAAAGGGAGAGCCCGGGGAGGCCCGGGAGAGCGGTTACCTGACGGAGAGCCATCATTTTGAAGGCTATGCCTGGTACCGGAAGAAGGTTACTCTGCCCTATCGCAGCGCCGGAGAACTGGAGGGAAAGCATTTTTCCCTGAACCTGGAGCGCACCCGTATTTCCCATGTCTGGGTCAACGGGGATTACGTGGGAACCTGCGATACCCTGGTGGGCAAACACGTCTATGATCTGACGAAATTTCTGACAAGTCTGTCATTTCAAATCACCATATTAGTTGCAAATGTTGGATATCCCAGCCCCGGCGGCCACCTGACTTCACCGGATACTTCCGGGAACTGGAACGGTATCCTGGGAGACATCACCCTGAATGTGGCGGATGGTCTCCGCATCGTGTCCGTATCCACGGAGACCGATGTCAAGGAACACAAGGCCAAACTGACGGTGCACACCGAGTGCTATGAGGATCTGCCGGAAGTGATGGTCCGGGCGGATGTGGACCTGGTTCGGCTGAGACCCAAATACGCCGAGCCCGATTCCAACTGCTACGAGTGGGAAGAGATGGGGGTCAAGTACGCCGCTTCCCGGGGAGACCATCGGGATCTGGAGCACTATCTGGATATCACTGAAGAATACGTGCCCTCTGTGGAGCAGGCCCTTTCCGCATCCGCAGGCAAGGCAGACTGGGAGATCCCCATCGAGCTGCCTCGGAGAACCCCTCTTTGGGACGAGGAAGATCCTTATCTCTACCGGGTCCGTGTCTCTGCCTTTGCCGAGGGCAAGGGGGCGGTGAAGACCGTCTTCTTCGGACTGAAAGACTTTGGCACCGACGGAAGAGACTTTACCATCAACGGCCGCAAGACCTTCCTGCGGGGTTGCCATGAGGGCCTGCTTTTCCCCATGACCGGCTTTGCCCCCATGAATGCGGAAGGCTGGCTGTGGCATTTGAAGATCTATCGGAACTGGGGCATCAACCACATCCGCTTCCATTCCTGCACCCCTCCGGAGGCTGCTTTCCTGGCAGCAGATCTGCTGGGACTTTATCTGCAGCCGGAGATCGAGTTCTGGGGTACCTGGACCGGTCCCGAGGATGTGGACCACGATCCCAAACGGGAAGACTTCCTGATCCGGGAGGGCCGCATTGCCCTGGAAAGTTTTTCCGGCCACCCCTCCTTTGTCATGTTCGGCCTGGGCAACGAGCTCTGGGGCGACAGCAAGGAGCTGAACCGGGTATTGGGGGACTACAAGAAAGACTTCCCCAAGGTCCTCTTTAGCCAGGGTTCCAACAATTTCCAGTGGACTCCCTGCATTGTACCCAACGATGATTACTTTGTGGGAGTGCGGTTCGCGGAGAAGCGCCTGATCCGCGGCTCCTACGCAATGTGTGACGCGCCCCTGGGCCACATCCAGACCCGGAAGCCCGGCACAAACTACAATTACGACGAAGCCATCCGCCCCACCGGCGGCGCTTCCGAGGGCCCGGCACAGGCTGCCGACCGCACCACCCAGATCCAGTTCGGTACCGGTGTGAAGGAAGTTCAGCTCTCGGATACGGATGCCGGTCTGATCCCGGAGGTTCCTGTGATCTCCCATGAGGTCGGACAGTTCCAGACCTATCCCGATTACAGCGATCTGGGACATTTCTCCGGCGTCATGAAGCCCTACAATTTCGTCATCGCCCGGGAGAAGCTGGAGAAGGCGGGACTGGGTGACCTGGCACACGATTATTTTGCAAGTTCCGGCGCATTTGCCGTGGCCTGCTACAAGGATGATATCGAGACCGCCCTGCGCTCCAAAGAGCTGGCGGGCTTCCAGTTGCTGGATCTGAAGGATTACACCGGCCAGGGCACCGCTCTGGTGGGTATGCTCAACGGCCTCATGGAGAACAAAGGCCTCATCAATCCCGACCGCTGGAGAGAGTTCTGCTCCGACGGCGTGGTCCAGGCAGAGTTTGATTCCTATGTGGTCCGGGAGGGAGAGGACTTCACCTTCCGCGCTACCATGGCATATTACCGGGGAGATTATCTGGAGGACGGCATCCTCTTTGCCCAGCTCATCGACCGGAAGAACGGCGACCACATCGCCGGCATGCGGAAGGACCTGCCCATGCAGATGAAGCAGGGGCGGCATGAACTGGGCACTGAAACCTTCCGGATCCCTGTGACGGGAGAGCCCCGCAGTTACCTGCTGGAGGTGGGTGTCATCAAGCACCACACCACCCTGGTCATGTCCAACCAGTATGTCCTCTGGAGCTATCCGGAAAAGACTGCAGAAAAGACCTTGCAGAAGACGGAAATTGTGACAGATCTGTCAGAAGCTCGGACAAAGTCCGGAGCCGGAAAGAACGTCCTCCTCTACCTGCAGCCGGAAGAGAAGGATTCCATCCCCGGCACCTATTGCACCGATTTCTGGTGCTATCCCATGTTCCGGAGCATCTCCGAAAGCATGGGCAAACCGGAGCCAGTGGGCACCATGGGACTTTTGATCCGCAAGGACCATCCCGCCCTGGCCGGATTCCCCTGCGAGACCTACACCACGCCTCAGTGGTATGACATCATCAACGCTTCCCGGTCTCAGATCCTGGACGGACAGCCCGTCCGACCTATCGTGCAGACCATCGACAATTTCGATCGGAACCATCTGCTGGGACTGATTTACGAAGTGGGAGGGGGCCCCGGCAAAGTGCTGGCCTGCACCGCCGACCTGCCCAAACTGATCCGCGAGGGAAATCCTGTGGCTGCATGGCTGCAGGACAGTCTGCTCACCTATCTGGAGGAAAACTGACCAATGGACATGAGTAAGATGCTGGACAACATGAGACACGATGCTGTGGCAACCGCCCGCCTGGTGGAGCCCGACCAGCGGGAGATCGAGGAGCTTTTCGAAGCCATCCTCCAGATCTACCGCCTGTCTGTGGTGGCCCATCGGGACGGACTGCTGGGCCTGGAGAAGGGCCTTTCCAAGAAGGACTGGTGGAATCCGGACCATCCCCTGGCGGACTATCTCCAGGAGTGCGTCATGAACGTGGCCGACGGGGAAAGCCCCGAGATGGTCACGGAGCTGGCCACCAACCATTACTGGACCCTGGCTCCCGAGGGCTATTTCGCCCTACAGCACTACATCGTCCTCCGCTGCACACTCCTCATGCAGATGGGCGCCAGCAACTTCCAGCAGATCAAAATGATCCGGTCTCTTCTCCCCGCTGAAGTCCACGCGGAGTTTGACCGCCGCATCGAAGATGAGCGCAAGGCTCTAAAACGGGAGAGCGAGATCGAGGCCGAGAACGAAAAGGCCCGGCAGAAGACAGAAAGAGCAAGAAAGAAAAAGTCATAAAAGGAGGATCACATCATGGGGAAAAACTTCATTGACTCCGGGCGGCCGTTAGCCGTAGTCACCGGAGCCTCCAGAGGCATCGGAGCCGCCATCGCGGAGGAACTGGCCCGCAAGGGTTACGACCTGGTCCTGACCTGCTCCGAGAGCATCACCGAACTTGACTATTACGCAGAATACCTGGAGCAGACCTACGACATCAAGGCCTTCTCCAATCGCACCGATATGGGCAACGCCCAGGACGTGCAGGAACTCTTCGAGAACCTGCCCCAGGTGGACATCCTGGTGAACAACGCCGGCATCTCCCACGTGGGACTCCTTCATGAGATGAGCCCCGAAGAGTGGGGCAGAGTCCTGGATGTAAACCTCAGCAGCGCTTTCTACACCAGCAAGTACGCCATCCCCCTCATGCTCCAGAAGCATGAGGGCCGCATTCTCAACATCTCCTCGGTCTGGGGCAGTGTGGGTGCGTCCCTGGAGGTGGCATACTCCGCGTCCAAGGGAGGCCTCAATGCCTTCACCAGAGCCCTGGCCAAGGAACTGGCACCCAGCGGCATCGCCGTCAACGCCATTGCCTGCGGTGTCATTGATACACAGATGAACGCAGTCTTCTCCGAGGAGGAGATGGAAGCCCTCCGTGCGGAGATCCCGGCGGACCGCATCGGACAGCCCGAGGAAGTGGCCCTCCTTGCCATGAAACTTCTGGAGGCGCCGGATTATCTCACCGGACAGATCATCACTATGGACGGCGGCTGGACCTGATACACACAGGAAACGAGGATAGCAAATGGAAATCGAAGGAATCTTGGAACGGGTAGACGCATTATACGAACAGCACCGGGGACCGGAGGCGGAAGAACTCCTTCTGGGTGCCCTCAGCATTGCTGCGGAAGAGCAGGACGGCCCTGCCATGCTCCAGCTCCTGAACGAGCTCCTGGGCTACTACCGTGAGACCGGACAGTTCGACAAGGGCTTTCAGACCGCGGAGGATGCGGTGAACATCGCAGAGCGCATCCTGCCCCGGGAGAGCATCCCCTATGCCACCACATTGCTGAATGTGGCCACTGTTTACCGCACCGGGGGGAGGCTGGAGGATTCCCTGGCCTGCTACCGGCAGGTGGAGGAGATCTACCACAAGATCCTGCAGCCCGATAACCTTCTGACTGCCAGCCTCTACAACAACGAATCCCTTCTTTATCAGGAGATGGGGGAGTTCGCCCAGGCAAAGAAGTGCCTGGAGAAGGCCCTGGATATCGTGACGGAGAAGGGGGAGGTCTACGAGGAGGCCGTGTCCCGCGCCAACCTGGCCGGCACCTGCATCCAGCTGGGAGAACTGGAGGAAGCCTATCACCAGGCCACCCGGTCCATTGCCATGTTCGAAGATCAGGGGGTGGAGGACCAGCACCTTTGCGCTGCCATGTCCGCCCTGGGAAGTTACTATTACATCACCGGCCAGTTCGCCGGGGCGGCGGATACCTTCCGCCACGCCATGGAGATCATGGAAAAGTCCCTGGGACGGAACGGCTATTATGAGCGCCTGAAAGAGAACTACGAGAGCTGCCGGGCTGCCCTCCACAAGGAGAAGGAGCAGAGGCAGACCAGCGGGAAAGAAGACCGGGGCCTGGCCATCTGCCGCAGATATTACGAAACTTACGGCGCCCCCATGATCCATGAGAAGTTCCCGGAGTACGAGAACCGCATCGCGGTGGGCCTGGCGGGAGAAGGATCCGATTGCTTCGGCTGGGACGACGCCGTCTCCAGAGACCATGACTGGGGACCTTCCTTCTGCATGTGGCTGACGGAGGAAACCTACAAAGCCATCGGCAAGGATCTTCAGGCGGCTTATGAGGCCCTGCCGGAGGAGTTCGAGGGATACCGCCGGGCACCTGTGGCCCAGGGCGGCGGACGAAGAGGGGTTCACACCATCCGCGGATTCTTCCGCAGACTGCTGCAGGCAGAGGACTACGAGAGCATCGATTGGAACCAGGTCAGCGACGCCGCTTTGGCAGCAGCCGTCAACGGAGAAGTCTTCCGGGACGATGAGGGCATCTTTACAAAAGAGCGGGAGAAGCTGCAGCAGGGATACCCGGAATCCGCACGCCTGGTGCGCCTGGCACAGAGCTGTGCCACCTTCGCCCAGACGGCCCAATACAATTATGGAAGAATGCTGGCCCGGAAGGATTCCCTGACGGCCTCTGTCATGCTGGCAGACGGTCTGCGGGAAGCCATGAAGCTGGCCTATTATATGGAAAATGTCTATCCGCCTCACGACAAGTGGCTCCGCACCGGCCTGTCCGGTCTTGCCTGCGGGGAAGAGGTGGAAGAACTCCTGCGGGAGATGGCAGAAGATCCCGGAAGAGCGGAAGAGGTGGGGGCATACTTTGCCATGGCCCTCTACCGCATGGATGACATCAGTGATATCGATCCCTACCTGGACCATCAGACGGAGGAGCTGCTGGAGAAGTCGGTGAATTGCCGGAAGACCACGGAAGACCTGGTGATGGAGATCGCAGAGCTGGAATTCGCGGAATTCGACAAGGTCCGGAACGTGGGTGGCAGAGCGGATTGCCAGGATGACTGGCCCACCTTCAGCATCATGCGCCGCAGTCAGTACCTGACCTGGGACCGCACCATGCTTCTGCAATATCTCTATGATCTTCACCGGGAGAGCCGCATGGGACATAATCTCATCACCGAGAAGTACGGACGGATGATGGAGAGCACGGCGCCGGGAGAATATGAAGAGATCCGGGACCACTTTCCGGAACTGACGGATGAGAAGAAGGCCATCATCGAACAGATCGTGGCGGTGCAGGTGGGCTGGATGGAGGATTTCTCCGCCCGGTATCCCCACATGGGGCAGCAGGCCCGTAACGTCCACACAGCCCAGGACAACCTTTACAACACCTCCTATGAGACCTATTTAAGAGGAGAGATCGGAACCTATTCCGACAAGATGCTGGAGCTCTATGCCCGCTTTATCGTGGGTTTGGCCCGGTCCGGGCAGAATCTGGCCCAGCTCACCATGGAGAACAGTGCAAGGCTCTACGGCTACCGGGACCTGGATCATGCGGAACAGTTCCTTGGAATGTAGTTTATTACAAATTATTACAAAATGTATTTTGGAAGGATCGCGAGCGAAAAATGCCCGCGATCCTTTTATTAACAAAGTATAAATTCTTAAGGATTTCTTAAGGAAATTATGTGAAACCGGTTGACTTCACATGGGGTGCATGATATATTTTTACATGGTTGTAACATTTATGTAATAATTCGTTACAGAATTTTGTAATGATTTGATTGGCAGGTTGCGGGAAAGGCAATCCTGCAGGAGATGAATGACATGCACCGTTTTGGCAGAAAACTGATCATCAGCGTGCTGAGTGCAGCACTTTTCATGGGAAGCGTATCCATCGATGCACAGGCTTCCGGCAACCTCCCCAACGGCGGCGCAAGCCTTGCCCTTGCCGGAGGAAATGATCTGAAGACCGTTACCGCCGGCCAGAGCATCAATCTGGAGATCACCGATCTGGTAGAGGTCGTGGAAGTTCAGGAGGAAGAGGTTGCAGCATCCGCTTCCGTGGCTGAGACCCTGGAGTCCATGTATGAGAACCTGGTCATCGCACAGGTCCGCAAGTATGTGAATGTTCGCAGCCTGCCCAGTGAGCAGGGCGAGATCATTGGTAAGCTTTACAACAATTCCGTGGGAACCTACCTTGGTGAGGAGGACGGATGGTATCTGATCCAGTCCGGTTCCGTTACGGGTTACGTCAAGGGCGAGTATTGTGTTACCGGCGAAGAGGCAGCAGCCATCGCCGAGCAGGTTGGCACCAAGTATGCAACCGTCAACACCACCACCCTGAAGGTTCGTTCCAATCCCGGTCTGGATGCTTCCGTCATCGGCCTGGTTCCCCTGGGAGATGACCTGGTGGTCACCGATGAGGTAGACGGCTGGGCACAGGTAGACGTCGAGGAAGGTACCGGTTGGGTATCCACCGATTATGTAGATTTCACCATCGAGTTCGTTACCGCTGAGTCCAGGGAAGAAGAGGAAGCAAGACTTGCCAAGGAAGCTGCAGAGCGTGCGGCAGCACAGGCAGCAGCATCCAAGTCTAAGAAGTCCAGTCCTTCCACCAGTTCTTCCGGCAGCAGCTCCACCGGCTCCAACTACACCGTATCCGGTGAGGGCAGCGAGCTTGGTAAGCAGGTTGCAGAGTATGGCCTTCAGTTCGTGGGCAACTCTTATGTATACGGCGGCACCAGCCTGACCAACGGCTGCGACTGCTCCGGATTTGTTATGAGCTGCTACGCGAACTTCGGTGTGAGCCTGCCTCACTCCTCCAAGTCCGATCGTACCCAGGGCTACGCTGTGGAAGGTGGCCTGGAGAATGCACAGCCCGGCGACCTGATCTGCTATTCCGGCCACGTGGCAATGTACATCGGCAACGGCCAGATCGTTCACGCAGCCAACAAGAAGAAGGGAATCATCGTTTCCAATGCTGATTACCGTACCATTTTGGCAATCCGTAGAATTTTCTAACACAATTCCGACAGATTCAAAAACAAGGTTTTTCAAGAGCTCTTTCCCATCGGGAAGGAGCTCTTTTTTGATCCCGGTCTTTGCATACACGCGTTACTGCGATAAAGCGCAGATTTTCCTTTCTGTCAATGGGTTTTCTTATTTTCGCGCGATTTAAAATGGCCCAAAAAGTTAAAGAACGGACGATATTTGTCATGTTTTGACAAAGGGTACCAAGTCAACACAAAAATACAAAATTTGCGAAATAATGCTTATCCACCGTTTTTAACCTAAAAAAGCCCGAAAAATGACTTATACACGAAGTTATACACATTATCCACAGCCAGAAGTTACAAAACTGTTACAAAAATTATGGTAACTTCCGAACGATTGTTTTGGAGAAAAAGTACAAAAAATGAATTGTAGGCTCAAAATACAAATTTTCAGCACTATAACCAAAATGTAAATAAAACGAAAAATATCTATCGGAAATTGTTGCTGAATAGAAACAATTCTGATATTATATTCATACAATAGTTCATCGGATTGAACTGTTGGGAAAATACCGAGGCGAAAGCCTCAGGAAGTTGAGGAACGCGCGTATGAAGTTTGTGATCATTGGAAGAAACATCGATGTAACCCCGGGACTGAGGAGTGCCGTAGAAGACAAGATCGGTAAGCTCTCCAAGTATTTCACTCCCGAAACCGAAGCGCATGTGACTCTCAGTGTGGAAAAGGAGCACCAGAAGATTGAGGTCACCATCCCCGTAAAAGGTTCCATCATTCGCTCGGAGCAGTCCAGCAATGATATGTATGTATCCATCGATCTCGTGGAAGAAATCATCGAGCGTCAGCTCAAGAAGTACCGCACCAAGATCGTAGACAGACACCAGGCAGACGGCTCCGTGGAAGCTTTCGCCGCACAGGCACAACAGCCGGAGGAGGAAGAGGAGGAGATCAAGATCGTCCGCACCAAGCGCTTCGATATCAAGCCCATGTATCCCGAAGATGCATGCGTGCAGATGGAGTTGCTGGGACATTCCTTCTACGTATTCATCAACGCCGAGACCGATCAGGTGAACGTGGTCTACAAGCGCAAAGGTGACACTTATGGATTGATCGAACCGGAGATCTAAGACGCTTCGTGTTTCGTATCTGATAGTTATTGAGGGGGCAGGGCCTTCCGCTTCGGCGGGAGGCCTTGTTTAATTGGGAAGGAAACTAAACAGAGATTGTTAGTTTTTTCACATATTTTCATTGCATTTAGGGTGCCGGTATA
>JAEEGL013182733.1_pt1 | contig 20158 bp, 20 predicted proteins | sample 9134231 | NCBI WGS metagenome assembly JAEEGL01 (sample SAMN16246548, study PRJNA631951) | gut metagenome | biome: gut microbiome; feature: rumen; material: fiber-attached | host: Bos | place: Iran: Karaj | collected 2018-10
ATCCGTTACACCTTACAAGACACCTGTATCCATGAACATGTTCATCTTCACCCCTGCCGTGTTCTCCATCCTGGAGGATGAGTTCAGGGAATTCCTTGGTAATATGAAGGATCCTGAGAAGGACGAGTATCTGCTTCCCACGATCATCTCCGAAGCAGTGAATGCCGGAAAGGTGGAGCTCAGGTGCGTGGAGACGGACGAGAAATGGATGGGCGTCACATACAGAGAGGATCTGCCCGGAGTCGTCGAATCGATCAAGAAGAAGATCGACGGCAAAGAATATCCTCAGAATCTGTGGAACTGAACCGATTCATTCGATCGACAGTTTCTAGTTCAACAATCATCTTTTGGCATCCATCCTGGCCATAGCATCCCTGTCTAGCGATGCTATCTTCTCGGCCTGCATATTATGGACAACAATAAGACTGTCAGGGACCAGCTGGTCTTCACGAACAAGAGGATGATCCATGTGGATGTCAAGGGGATCACCAGTAAGAAGCAGTTCATCAGCGTCATGCCGTACAAGATGATTCAGTACTTCACCGTGCAGACTGTAGGTTTAGCGGAACTGATCCCCGATGCGGAATTTGCGCTGCACTTCTCCAACGGGCACACCGGACGCTTCGAGTTCAGGGGTAAGTGCAAGATTTTGGAGATAGGGAAGATGATCTCCAGGTACTGTCTGGAGATGGACTGAGAATGAAGGCATCGGCCGGGGCTGGTTGGGCCCCGGTCGATGCGATACAAATCAATTCAAAACTTTTCTGACCCCTTCGAAGTACTCGTTCTTCTTGTTGGAGTCGAGCCATTTTAGCATTTTTCTTTAGAGACGAAACCGTTCTCGTATGCGATGATCTTAGGACAGAGGACTTCTTACCAACCCTCTTATCCTCAGTGAGACGGACTGGAATGTTTCCAGGGGCGAATCGAGGGTTCCTGATCCTATCCATTCGGTATCGTTGTTGAACAATTTGACCTTCAAGCTTCTTTTCCACTTTTTATTCATATAATGAATTGACCTTAAGACTGAAAGTACATAACAACTCAAATGTAAACAATTCGATATATACGATGCTGACATCACTAAGGTTGAATGTAATGATTAGTGACCAACAACCGATGGAGATTATTCCGGCCTATTCATCTAACTATGTAACCGTATGCTTCTGTACGGACTCCAACTATGCGCCCTTACTTTCTGTTGCATTATATTCTTTAACGAAGAACAGTGATCCAAACACCAATTATGACATCATTGTTCTACACAATAATCTGTCAGAATCCCACATTAATAAACTGAACCAATCCGTTATTAAAATACCGTCTATCACTATCCGTTTCTTTAATGTAAATAGTGTAAACACATTTTCTTCTGTAAGACAACTCTTCACAACCGAGTACATGACTGTAACAGCATACTATCGTTTATTCCTTAGCAGTTTTTTAGTAAACTATTCAAAGGTACTCTATCTTGATTGTGACATCTTGGTTCTCCAAAACATTGATGAACTATACAATACAGATCTAAAAGACAATATGTGCGCTGCGGTTATCGATTATGGTATAGCCAACATAGATTATTTTTTTGAAGATTCTGAAGACATCAAAAAATATCTCAAAGACATATTGAGCATAGATAACGTACGCACATACTTCAATTCTGGCGTTCTTGTTTTGAATCTGGAAAAGATTAGACAAAACAAACTTGAAGAAAAGATGTTAGAGGTTGCTAAAATAAATAATAAGTATTTTCATGATCAAAATGTTTTAAACTCGGTTTTAAAAAATAGTTGCCTTCTCATCGATTATAAGTGGAATTACTTGTGGACCCTACCTAATTGTAGAAACTATGATAAAACCAATCATGAAGAATATCAGAAGTATGAAGCTGCTAGGAAAAGACCAGCAATTATTCATTACACATCAACGATTAAACCATACAATAATAATGTATGGGAATGGCATCAAATATTTTGGGATTATGCCTTAGAAACTCCGTTCAGAGATGAATTGATAGAGAAAATATTCACATCGTTAAACAATAATCATGATATTAAAATACAAACAATCAAAAAAGAGAATTCAGAGTTAAAAAGACTCAATGAAGCCTTGTCAAGAGATAATGAAATCATCCAGCATAATAATTCAGAGTTGGAAAAACAGCAAATAAGGTTAAGGACTAAGTATGAAAAGATGAAAAACTCCATTTCATTCAAGATTGGTAGTATTATAACCTTCATCCCAAGAAAAATAACAACAATTATACATAAACATAAAAAAGCAAGTACCATCTAATTCGCCAGAATTGTATGATTAACTAGGACCTAAAAATAGCCACAGTTTAACGCTCACAAATAACCAACACACATACCTAGTTTAAATTCGTCAAACAAGTTTCCTAAACGAACCCATCATTCTAGCGACATGTCTACAATATACCGAAAACTACTACAATAATAAACAAAACTTATTTATGGGTTGTTAGTTGAGACATGGCTCAACAAATAAAAGCTAATTCCCTGTTCTCAAAAGACCTTTCAAGCGAGCCCCCAGTTTTGTTCTAAAATTGCGTCTTAATCTTTATTCGACTAACATCATTAACAATTTTCTTTCTATTTCTCTTCTCTCGATCTGAATATCCTGTACTCTCTGATTGCCCAAGTAACATTCTTATCCGCAGCATTCTTCACCCATTCCGCAGCCTTATCGAGATCATTCTCAATTCTCCTGCCATCACAATACATTCTCTCGACACGGGCTTCGAATTCTCTTTCACCTGTGTACAAAATACTGTTTTCATATTCGAACACTTCTGCATTTATCTCTGAAGTGTTCAGCCTCTCAAAACATCCAAAATCCATAATTGGTGAATAGAGCCACATAATGTCAATATTGACTATATAATTATCAATTTATACATGAAAAACAAAACAGTAGCAATAATACATTATTCTATCAAGAAGGGTTATTAAAGGTTTAAAGCAATAACGATAACACTATGTTGGGCCCAAATCTGTGCATATTTACAGACAATCCATCATTGGTCAATCATATATTAAAACAAACTAATCACGAGGTCGATATTGTCGAATACACATATGACTTAGAGATAACGAAACCAAAGTCGGATACTCGTGTTTTATTTGTTTTCTATAACAATCAAAAACTGCAGCATGTGTTAATCAAATTACACAAAACAGGTTACAAAAAAAAGGTATAGATTATCCAAGACAAAAATTGCGAACTATGCAAAAGAGGATCCTACATCCAATTCAAAATGTCTCATCCCTTTATGGTGTACTTAGAAACCCATGTTGTAGATTATTGCAATTTAAATTGTAAATCTTGTAGTCATTTCTCTCCCTTAGCCCCCCATGAAGGATTCAATTCTCCAGCAGTTTTTGAGAAGAGTTTGAAAAGGTTATCGAAATTAAAGATAATAATAGGGACTATCAGGGTAATGGGCGGAGAACCTTTGATCGAACCAGAGATAACAAAAGATTATCTAAAGGTAGCAAGACGGCGTTCTCCGCTATCAAAAATACATCTTGTAACGAATGGATTGCTAATCCTTGATATGGATGAATCATTCTTCAAAGTATTGGCTGACAAATCGATTATAGTTGATATCACATCCTATCCCCCCACACTTAAGAAAAGAGAAGCCATTGTAGAGATTCTCGAGGAGTATGGCATTGACTATAATTTTTCAAATAGCCCGGTAGAATCATTTACTAAAATTCTGTCAACCCAGAACAATGAAAACTACAGAAATGAATATCGCAATTGTTTCAATCAAAATTGCATATTCCTAAAAAATAACAGATTATTCAAGTGTCCTACTGCAGCTATGATTCCATTATTTGTTTCAAAATTCGGATGCAATATCAAATATGGTTTTGGAATAGAAATAAACAAAATAAAAGATGGATGGAAATGTTTAGAAGAATTAGATGGGCCCGACTTACTATGTAAATATTGCATTCCATCAAAACGGGAGATGATACCGTGGAGTACTACAAGCGAACCAGCAATGGAGGATTGGATTGTAAAAAAATAATACTCAAAAAAAAGTGTGGCTAGATATCGCACAAATAACAAATATCTTTCAACCGCGGTTAAAACATATTGAATCGCACTCGTAGAGCTCCTTTGAACAACTCAAAACTGATTCCTTCACGCCTCACAAAAAAACCCTAGAGAATGAATCATTATTTTTCGCATACCCTATTTTTGAAATTAGAAGTGTGAAGCCATCTCTAAGTCTATACTAAGATACTCAACCAGATAGGACGCAAAATGATTGCAACGCTTCTAAACATGAGACATGCTCATCCTTCGTGTTAATACCAATATGGATAAAATAGACATGATACTTCTCATACGTCTACTAAGCGCGATATAATAGCGTTCAATATTCTAGGAAATACAAGGCGTAACAACACATATGTAATAGTCATAGTCAAAACGGTTGATGCAATTGCCACTAAAATACACTCCATAACACCAACATCAGGCAATATTGAAGTCATTTTACGTAACCAATATGTATGTGAAAAAACAATAGTACGCTAACGGATGCTAAAGCCGTCAAATACTTACCTAGCCTTTTACTGATTACAGGATAGCCTTTTTGCGAAAAACATAGCACCACTAGAGCGAATATCATTATGACTATCAGAAACTCATCTGCACCCAATAAAGGAGAAAACATGAATACGATTATACTTGCTAACAACAGTATCTCAATTAATGTAACAATCACTGTTCCCATTTTTGAAAGGTTAATTGAGCGAATCTTTTCTACCAGTACAAACGAAAAAACACCAAGACCTATATCGCCAATACCCCTCAATAAAAGACAAAGTTTGTAATCGTCAGTCCACCACACATTCAATATGCCATATGCGGCCATTACATATCCTAATGCAATAACCCCAATCAACAATGATACGATTATAGCTGAGCCTTCTCCTAGTTTTCTGATTATCAAATGCACCATCATTATTCCAATAAAATAAGCTGAAACAAACCACATTGTAAGATTGAATCCAGAATAAGGAGATATTAGATATAATCCAAAACTGTCCCCAATTGCGCAATAGAATAAGTGTAGACCAGACTGAACATCATAGTTAAAATAGCAAAGATCAAAGCATAATGTAATCATCTGCACAATAAGAATAATTGGCAAAAGCTTTTTCATCATGTGGAATAACAATTGAGTAGAAGATTGGTTTACAGTACAATTCTTTATGAGAAGATAACCGCTTACAAAGAAAAAAAAAACTCTACGCCCAAGTAACCCCTACTAAAATATGGATTAATTGAATGAATGTGATAAACAACAATTATAATGGCGAATAATACGCGCAATTAATCTATATTAACTGCTCTTTCACCATTGAGGCAAGAAGGTTTTGACGAAAAAATACCTTCACTCACATATAAAAGTCAGACAGTTTAATTATTTATGAATTAGTTTACCGAAAATAATCCGAATCATTTTGAATGGTCTCGCAAAGTAGCATCTTAACTAAAAAAATCATTTGAAAATACAAATACTACTTTATTATGCCGTTAATCATTGTTTTGTTATTAATTTAGTTGCACCTCTATCTCTATCACACAGTATGTTACAATTGGCTTCAGCAACTAGTGCTGAAGCCAAAATAGTTTAATTCTTGATTAATTCTTCAAAAGAATTGAAGAAATCGAATCCAGTTTCTTCAGATTCATGGATTTCCAGTATTGAATTCACCTGATAATTCATCGAACCTGCATGAATGTTCAAACTATTCAGAACACTAACACACTGTTTTTCATCACTTATATATGATAACAAGATGTCTTTTGCATGCCAATATGTAGGATCATCATTGACAGACATTTCGGCTACCTTTCCCTGTTCCATTAACACATTAAAAAATGAAGCGTCAATACCGGGAAGTTGAAGGTACAAAGTATTGTTCGAAGATTCGCTCCTCATATATGCATTACGAATCAACTCTAGATATTCCACCCCAATCTCAAAATTTGGTTTAAATTTCGGACTAATCCAAACAAGATCCAATTCTTTTGAAGAATCGTAGAAACTTCTCAAATTCTTACAAAATGGGTTATATTTGTCATTCCAGGCATTATTGTATCCCCCTACGGGTGTGAAGTATAGATCAAATATTTTATCATCCTTGGAACCTAAATAAACAATCTGCTTATCAACGGGAATACTGTCCTCCTTTCCATCAAGAATTAGATCTATCTGTTCAGTGTTCATCTTTATTACCGTATCTCTGAATATTACAATATCCTCCTGAGAACAATAATCCTTCATCAAGTTAGTAAAATTGTATAAAACTCTCCAAAGGCCATAATGATCACTGATTATAACTCCAGTCTGAACACCATCATTACCGTTTACGCCTGAAGAATTAATTCCATCCAAATTAATACTTGATAGCCAAATTGAATTTTTATGAATTTGACCTGTACAATCAATGTATGCAGATACCGATGCAGATTTAAGATGCATCATGTCACTAGCTGAACGAGCCGAATCATCATCATATGATGTCCATTCAGCCTCTCTGAATGTCATATAGTCCGATACTACAGCTCCTTTCTTAATGTAGTCAAAATCATAACATGGCTCCATTTGACGACTCTTGAAATAATCCACAAAACCAATATCTGGAGTCATGACTCCATACTGATCCACTGGCGATGCATCTATCTGCCCAATTACTATAACATAAATTCCATGCTTCGCTGCCTCGAACAATAACTCTGAAATACGAATGTATCCACCTTCAGACGTTACATCATATAGAGACTTCATTAGTCCAAAATTCGGACTGTTGTGATCAACACAAGCTGCAGCCACTACTGAAAGATGAAATGAGGTGAATGTCATATAGACCTCTTCATCTGGATAAGCTATTTTGTAATCAATACACTGTTTTAAGAGTACAGCTTCACCAAAAGAAGGGTTATATTCCGTCCACCCAGGCCATCTTACAAATGAATCAACAGTTATTGTTTCCCCATCAATTTCATATTGGAACGTATCATTACTTGAGAAATTATTGATATCATTATCCCCTGAACCATCGGTATTCTCTAACCCCGACTCAACTACTAGAGCAATTGTTGATGATATTATCAATAAGAACAATACTTCAACAATTCTTATCTTATTCATATTTCCACCTCTTTATAAACACCCTCTTTCGTACCATTATAGTCCAATGCATGCCCCAGCATGACAAATGATTCCGCATTGGGCCCATATATGAATTCCCCCGTCTGGGCTTTGTTGTTTTTTATAGAACCGGTTATAAGAGACACAGTGGTGCCTGAATCAGTAATGAATAAGAAACCGCCAGTTTTTGCTTCATTCTCTGCCGCCTCGATATTCGTTATTGTCACATTACTTGATGCAGAAGAATAAATCGATCCCCCAGACTCTGATGCATGATTGGAATAGAATTCACACCCTTCAATCGTTAGTATACCTTTGGTTTTACTAAATAACCCGCCGCCAGTTTTTGCTTCGTTGTTAGTGAATGTAGAATTGATAATTGTCACATCCCTTGGAGTGAATCCATCCACATCATGGAGTTGAATTGCCCCACCCTGCGACTTGGCATTATTTCCATCAAATATTGTGTCATAAATCCATAATGTTCCCGCAACATACATGGCTCCCCCATGGGTTAATGAGACATTATCTTTAAATGTTACACCTCCGTAAGAGACAATACTACATTTTTGTTTAGCGTAAACAGCTGCACCTGCCCCATCCGATGTATTGCCTTGAAGAAGAACGGTACCCATTTGTGCCTTCTTCTCCCCCAGGTACACATTTACATATTGTGAATTAGCACAACAAATCCCTCCTCCGTAGGAGGTTGCGTTATTGTTTAAAATCGAACCAGCGTAGATGTGGACTGTTTTATAATCATATATGGCCCCTCCACGTGCCGATTCGTTTCCTTCAATAGACCCACCGTACATGTAAAAATCACCGTAATTATAGATTGCTCCGCCAAGATAAGAAGAACCGTTCGTGTCCAATGAAGATTTACAGTTTTTAATAACGCCCCCATACATATTAAAAACACCACTGATAACATTAACAGCTGCTCCACCTATAGATTCTGGAGAGGATGTTATATAATGAATCGTATCCAAAAGTCTCTCATTTCCGACCTTATATCCATTCTGCAATGTGCAATCGTTCATCATTACTAATTCACCAGAAGCAACTATTAAGAACATAGAACCCAGAGATGAGACATACTCGTTTCCATCAATAATTAAACAGCCACTATCTGACTTATCGTTTCCAAGCGTCAGTTTTGATTGTTTTCCATCAAGTATTGGTTTAGAATGATCTTCGTTTTCCCCAATTATGAATAGTTCACCAAGATACGTTTCTGATCTTTTCAAAACAACATCTTTAGTAGAATAAATAGTCACTTCACTAGTCACAAATATTGGAGCAGTTAACTCTATGTCTGATGTGACCTCAATTTTTTCAACACCCTCAGAAACATAAGAAGACAGTAATTCAAACGTATCGGCCTTTTTGTTGTCATCTAAAATTGAATAGATAACTATAGATGAGACTACAATGATGATAATCGCAACTATAAGCAGCCCTACTTTACCATTCATAGTGCTACATAACAACGTACTTATAAAAAATACAGACACCTGAGTTGAATATGCGTTAATTGCATATTGTGAAATACTCGCAAGCCAGACAAAAAACATAACTAGATTGTTTTCAAAAAAACCTCATGAATAATGGATTCATAGAGCTCAAATCGACTAGATATGCGTGACCTTTAAGGCTGTCATCAAAAGATAAAAATTTTACAATGAAAAATCAAAAATTAATACGTTCTAATTCAACAACAATCGGCTTCTTCCTTAAGTGGAAATTTGCATCCATCGCATACTCGCCAACCACTCCGATGAAAAAGAGGTTCATTGATACCATTATCAGTATAATCAATCCAAGCGTCTCTACACCGAAGTTTATAGTTCCGAACGCTAGTAAATAGTAGACGATATATGCCAAGAACGCTACTGAACTACCTATAAGTGCCAGAACACCACCAAATAATGCTAGTCTAACCCCAAATCTAGTGTATGCGGTAAGACTTTGCGCTGCGATGTTAACATACCCATAAAAGGAGTTCTTAGATTTCCCAGCACGTCTCTGTGGCTGAGTGTATGGTATTAACTTAATATCATATCCAAGTTCGGCCACGACACCTCTCAGAAAGGGTTTAGGATCGTCAATCTTCCTCATTACCTCTATGAATGCCCTGTCATAAAGACCTGAACCAGTTACCTGCTTCATAAAATCTAATTCGGAATGTTTCTTCATAAAATTGTAATAGTAATTCCTAAAACCATAGATGATGCGGCTCTCATTGGATCTGGTCTTCTGACCCAGAACGATCCTATAACCATTCTCCCATTCTACCAGATATTGGGGTATCATATCTACAGGATCTTGAAAATCACAGGCCATGGTGATTACACAGTCGCCATTAACCTGTAGCATTCCATAATATGGGGAGGAAAACTGACCAAAGTTTCTAGCGTTAAATATCGCTTTAATTTTAGGATTTTTGAAACAAAGACCTCTGATGAGTTCTCTTGTCTTATCCTCCGATGCATTATCGATGAATACCAATTCATAATCATATTGGGGTAGTTTTGACATCTGGTCTACCACAGCATCCGCTATATCAACAACGTTATCCTGTTCGTTATAACACGGAATCAATATGGAAACAGTCTTCATGGTATCCTGTTTGGACTTTCATACTGAAAACCCTATATTATAATTATTAAGGAAAGCAAAATGAATCAGTTAACCATAAGCCTAGATAATAACAATCTTTATTGGCAATAGTGATTATAAAATCCCTCGTCATTCCTATTCATAATGATCGGGTCACTGAGACTATTGGATTGTACACTTCGTGACGGGGGTTACCTCAACGACTGGAATTTTGGTAACAGCACACTGACATGCATCTTTGATAGGTTGAATGAGGCCGGAATCGACATCATTGAGATAGGATTCTTAGATGGTAATCACAAGTATGATATGAACCGTACTATCCAACCTGATACGCAAAGTCTAGGCAGAGCTTTTTCTAAAACAGTTCAAAAGAGAGGAATGGTCGTAGCGATGATTGATATTGGACAGTGCCCAATAGAAAATATCCAACCGAGGAATGATACCATTTTGGATGGGATGCGTCTAATTTTTAAAAAAGAAAGGATGGATGAAGCCCTAAGTTACGCAAAACAACTGAAAGAACTTGATTATTCAGTATTCCTACAGATGGTCTCTATTACCGATTATGAAGAATAGGATATCGAATATCTCGCAAAGGCCGCAAATGAGATTGATATTGACACCGTTTCTCTGGTAGACACATATGGTTTGATGTATAAAGAAGACGTCAAGGAATACTTCATTTGGCTTAACAAATATCTTGATAAAGGCATCTCTATCGGATACCATTCGCATAACAATTTCCAACTTGCCTACTCTAATACTCTTCTGATTTTAGATTTGGCTCCTTCGGATAGGAGCATTGTCTTGGACGGTACATTATATGGTATGGGAAAGAATGCAGGAAACGCTCCATTAGAGCTATTGGCGAATAATCTGAATGTTAGGTTTGATAAGCAATATGACATTAATCAATTGCTGGAGGCCATCAATAATGAGATTCTTCCACTATATAAAAAGCACAGTTGGGGCTACAATCTCTTATTCTTCATCTCTGCCGAAAATGATTGTCATCCAAAGTACGTTTCATACCTTAAAGACAAGAATACGCTATCCATGAAGGATGTCAACACAATATTAGGCATGATTGAACAGAATCACAGACTTAGATACGATGAAGATTATATCGAGACCTTGTACGGAGAGTACATTTTAAAGATAATTGATGACGGTGAATGCATCAACAGTCTGAAGGAAGCAATGGATAGAAAAAAAATATTGCTTATCGGTCCCGGTAGATCATCTATAGTGGAATCACAAAAAATAAAAAAACACATCAGAGAAAAATCTCCTATTGTAATCTCTGTTAATTTCATTCCAGAAGGGGTCGAACCAGACTATGTGTTCATCAGTAACCCTCTAAGGTACAGTTTGGTCCTTCCAGAGATTTCGGGGAAGAAGACTAAGGTCATAGGCACATCGAATGTCACTCCAGCAGGAAGGCCGTTCGATTACACTGTAAGATATGATTCCTTGATAACACAAGGCGCGATATGGGACAACTCACTTGCAATTATCCTCAACCTGTTGAGGAAAATAGGTGCCAAGGACATGACACTGGCAGGGTTCGATGGATTCAAGAACAACCCAGAGGAGAACTATGTGGATCCGAACTTTGACTTCTCAAAGGACTATAATTATCTTACATCAGTAAACAAATCGATGTCTGTACTGATATCGGATTACAGGAAGGAATTGAATGTAACCTTCCTCACCGAATCGCTATATGACGGTGAATTTGATGCATAAATTCGTCCTGTTCGATCTTGATGGAACGTTAGTGGATTCTAGTGAAGGGATCTTGGAAGCAGTTAAAGAGACCCTTGGTATTATGGAAATAGAACCGCCGACCGATGATGAGATCAAATCATGTATCGGGCCACCTATCGGAGATTCTCTGGGGGTCAAATTCGGCTACAGTTCAGAGGATATCAAAGAGTTCTATAACATTTTCAGACCAATATATAAAAATAAACATCTGTTCAAATGCCGTCTTTACCCTGGAATTGTTCCTCTCCTGGAGGAGCTGAAGAGTATTGGATGCCTTATCGGCATAGCAACGAACAAAAGAAAGGATTCCACAGCGATATTGCTGGATCGTCTTGCGATAGCAGACTTATTTTACATCGTAATAGCTCAGGAAATCGAGACAACTAGGAATAAATCTGAGATGATATCAGAAGCCTTGGATTCCCTGAATATAGAAAAGAAGGATGTTGTTCTTATTGGAGATGCCACGAGCGACCTGGATGCTGCTGAAGAGGCCAAAATTGATTTCATCGGTGTTCGTTATGGATTTGGATTCAAGAAACCCGTTAATCCCCCTTATGAGATTGTAGACACGGTCGAAGAATTAAGATCCTTACTCATAGTATGAGAATTCAGGATACATGTGCTTGACAATCTGTTTGATTCCATCTCTGAATACAGTTTCTGGTTTGAATCCTGTATCAGATGTTAATTCTGAGATGTCGGCACATAAAATCATCGGTTGATCCGGGTAGTAATCGATAGCACCGTAATCTATCGGTGAATTGGGATTGATGATAGCCCTGATATCCTCAACGTAATCGCTCAATCTCCTTGCCGTTCCATTGCCTATGGGGTATGCCTTTCCATCCATCCCTTTCTGTCCAACGGCTATAAGTGCCCTCGCACAGTCTCTGGAGTAGATATAATCCCAAATCTGCTCGCATTTGGTGAGTTTTGGGACTTCTCCATTCATCAAAGTTCTTATGACGTATTTGATGAGGGTCGTATTCGCATCATTCTTTCCATATGTGCTGAGGACTCTTGTCCAATTGAATTCAAGACCGTTGGATTTGCAATATGCCCCGCAAAGACGGTATGCAGTGGCCTTGGCTAAACCGTATGCACTGATAGGGTTGATGGGAGTTGATGTAGTAAGAGGGTGGTTGCAAGGGCCGTATTCGGCCTGAGATCCGACGCCTATGAACTTCTTTGCACCCCAATCTTTCGCTAACGAGACAGCGTCCAGCGAGAATAGCGTGTTATCTGCCTGTGAAATCGGATTATTCCTAGAATCGACAGTGGTCCCTGACCAGGCCAGATGATAGAAAAGATCACATCTGTCTTGTCCAAGAAGAGATTTGTAATTAGAAACGTCACACTCGATTATTTTGACAGCATCAGAGACCGGCATGTTCTTGATACGGCAAGACCCTGGACGAACGATAGCGATGACCTCGTTGCCTTCAGCAATCAGCTCTTCCACCAATTCAGAACCTATCGATCCTGTCGGGCCAGTGATCGCTACTCTCATATCAATTCCTCATATTCCTTTCCAATTCTTCGCGTGGGAGGAACGGATACATATCCTCCAGAGGAGGCGAATAGAGCGTACCGTCAGGCAACCTCTTGGTGGCCGATTTGGGCTCAAATATCTGCTCGATTGTGGTCATGACCTCGCATATCAAGTATCCTTTATGCGATATGATGTCCTTGATCTTCGGCATCTCGCTATTGGATTCTATCTTGTAATACGGAATACCGAAGGCATCAGCGATTTTGGAGAATGGTGGGAATCCGAGGTCCCCGGATTGCTCACCGATACCGACGAATCTTGATTCAAAAAGATTGGTCTGGGTCATGCGTATTGAATGGTAACCGGAATTGTTGATTATGAAGATCTTTATCGACAGATTGTTGGTGACGATGGTCTGCAGTTCCTGCAGATTCATCATGATGCTACCGTCCCCTGCGATACATATCGTATCCTTGATGTCATTGGATATGCATGCACCTATAGCGGCAGGTAGATCATACCCCATGCTCGCCAAAGCGGAATTGACGACGAATCTCTGGCCTTCCTTCATGACGAAGGCATGGCTTCCCACGGCGCATGCCGTCCCGTTGCCGACAACTATTACCGCTCCTTCGGGAAGAACTTCGCTTATGTCCTTCATGAAACAATATGGATTGGACAGGCCATCAGGCGTGCAATGTCTCTCCTGGACAACGGGATAACCTCTCTTCCAATCCTGACATCTTCTGATCCAATCAGAATCGTTGAAAACTTTTTCTTTTGCTCTTGACAGAAGTTTTTCGATGAGTACTTTAGCATCTACATGAAGGGGCATGTCCACATGTAGAGTCGGCTTCCTCATCTCATCCTCGCACACATCTTCCATTATGACGTACGAATTAGGGGCCCATTTTCCCCAATTGAATCCAGTCTGGCGTAGGCTTAATCTACTACCGATTGAAAGGATAAGGTCGCTGTTCTGAACAGCAAAGTTGCCTGCCCTGTTGCCCAGGCTGCCTCCGCGACCGACATACAACAAATCGTCATCAGGAATCAGGTCTATGCTATCCCAATTGGTGACCACAGGGATGTTGAGAATCGGAACTAGTTTCTTGAATTCTTTATAAGCACCAGACAGTCTGATGCCATTGCCTGCGTAAAGTATAGGACGCTTTGCATTCTGTATCTTTTCAAGAATCTCATTGATAACGCTGTCATCGATAGATAGAGGCAAAGAGCTCAGATATTCTTCAGGATCATAGTCGATAAGATCATCGGTCTCTACGAATGCTCCCTGGACATCCAACGGGATGTCAAGCCAACATGGTCCGGGACGACCGTTGATTGCCACGACCATGGCCTTATGGAGACAGTACTTGATCTTGTTTGGATCCTCGACCAGTTCTGAGTATTTGGTCATACGATTCGTGATAGTGGTTATATCGAATTCCTGATCACCCATACTGCGGATATCCAATCCGGTATTGCGGACCATCGTGTCCGAGCGGACTTGGCCCGAGATGATTAACATAGGGATAGAATCTAGCCATCCTCCGACCACACCAGTAATTGCGTTGGTTCCTCCTGGCCCTGTGGTCACACACAGTAGCGCCATTTTGTTGTTGATACGTGAATAAGCCTCAGCAGCCATAGCGCATGCCTGTTCATGGTGCTGATACCAGCACTTGAGACCTTTGTAGTGGCCCAACGAATCGTTGAGATACATCGCACCACCGCCAGTTATGGTGAAGACATCTGTGATACCATTCTCTGACAGGTACTGAGCAATGAAATCGGATATGCGCATTCTCATTTCATTTTCCCTCGAATATGACTAATTTCTCGGCCAGCGTATATGAAGAATTACGCTTTAATGTCTCATATAACTAAGGAATTCTTAATAATGGCGCTGATGAACTGCTCTTGAAAAAATGATATATTCTTGTGTAATCACGTTTTACACTGAAAGGAGAAGAGTTGGATTATCCATGAAAGAGGTCGACGATAAGTATCTGATTGAGACTCTAGACGAGTTGCACGAATATTTCCTCTAGATGCTGGATAGATTCGATGAGATATGCGCCAGAGAGAGATTGACATACTGGCTGCATGCCGGTACCCTTCTGGGAAGTGTGCGTGGCAAGGAACTCATCCCATGGGATGACGATGCGGATCTGACCGTACCTCGCGAAAGTTTCGACAGAATCAGATCGATGAGAAAAGACTTTTCGGATGATTTCATACAATTCACTTTCCCCGAGGATTCGAAGACATTCTACGACTTCATACCCGGATTTCACTGCGACAGATATCTGGTAGAACAGAAGATAGTCGATTCCAATGGCCAGAGCCAATCATTCTACACATCTCCCAAGATAGATCTGTTCGTACTGGACGAGTGCGGAAAGGGATTCAGTCACAGGATGACGGTGGTCAAGCTATTATCCAAATACCTATTGGCTAGAGGTCACCGTCAAGTCAGAATGGATCTGGATCTGAGAACTAACAGACTGGTCAGGCCCCTGCTGGCAGCTACTGCAAAACTGTATGAGCGGAGGGGATCCAGAATCGAATTCAATAAGATTCTAAGCAAATACGAATCAATCTCAATGAGGGAAACAGGTCCGAAATGTTCATACCTGTTCATATCCAACGACCAGCCATGGTCTCTGAGCAAGCTCTACACCAAATCCATGTACAGTGGAACGGTAAAGGGGAAGGTAGGGGACAGGGAGTACCCAATACCAGCCGGATACCATGGCGTATTGACGGAGATCTATGGCGATTATATGGAAATCGTCCCGCCAGAAGAGAGGAAACCGTCTCATTATGTCCTGAAATGAATCTTCATCGGACAGCTATTATACCCATAACATCATCTGACCAAAGATGGTCACCGCCCTACTGTTGGCTGGGGGAGTCGGCTCAAGAGTCGGAGATTCCATTCCCAAGCAGTTCATCTGCATACACGGAGTACCTGTGATAGTGTATACTATGTACGCATTCCAGAAGAACAAGAATATCGATGACATCGTGGTTACCTGTCTGGAAGGCTGGGAGAAGGAAGTTCAGCAGTTAGCTGAAAAGTACGGGATAACGAAGCTGAAGAGAATCGTCAAAGGCGGGAAGAACACTCAGGAATCCATTTCCAACGGGGTGTTCGGAATCAAGGACATCACCAGTCCTGATGATATCCTACTCATTCACGATTCCGTCAGGGCCATGGTCAATGACGAAATAATTGATGATAGTATCAATGTATGCAGGAAAAATGGAAACGGTTGCGCTTCAATCCCGCTGCAAGAGACCATAGTTAGGACTGAGGACAGAATCTGCGGAAATATCAACATAGATCGTTCCAAGATAATGCGCGTTCAGACGCCTCAGGCGTACAAATACGGTTCGATCTTTGACATCTACAAGAAGGCCGAAGAACGGAATATCAAGGAATCCATCTACACCAACACGTTGGCGATAGAGTTAGGTTACACCATTTATTTCTCCAAAGGTTCGATCTTCAATGTGAAGATTACAACTCCGGAGGATCTAGAGCTGATGGGAATGTTCCTCGACTTAAAGAAGATTGGCCTTAATGGATGATATTGTTCTTTTGAGGCCTTCGGACAGGGGAAAATGAGATTCCCAGCCTATTTCTTTGATTTTCTTAGTATCAAGCAAAGCTAATGTGGCTATGGAATAGCCTTTTTCTTCTACGGAGTTAGGCAGTTCATATCTGACCTTTGTACCTGCAATAGCAGCTGCAGTCTCCGCAAGTTCTTTTAGAGTAATGTCAGAATCCTTACTTGATATGTTGTAAGCTTCTCCGTTTACTCCATTGAATAATAGATAGAGGAGGGCATCGACCGCATCTGCACTATAGCAATAAGAATAACGCTGTGCTCCTTCGCTTTTCAAAACTATATCTTCTCCCTTACAGGCGTTACTGATCATTTGTGAAAGAGCTTTGGTATCATCTAGACGTAGAGAGGGGCCGTAGGCACGGCTAAGACGGGCCGTGACAAAATCCAGTCCATATTGTGACCTGTATGCTTGGCAGAGTGATTCGCACAATCTTTTGGATTCGTTGTAACCGGAACGGACAGTATTAGGATCGATGTATCCGCAATAGTCCTCATCAAAAAATTCGACATCCCCGCGATTCTCTCCATATATTTCCACGGAGGAGAGGCAAATCAGCCTTCCTTTTCCAGTCAGGCTCTTTATGACATTCTTAAGTCCAAGGACGTTGGTGGTAATCGTTCCCACAGGGTCCGTCGAGTAGAGCAAAGGATGGGTGTTGCTGGCACAATGGAATGCAAAATCGCACTTCAGTTCGAACGGTTCAATGACATTGTGTTGCAACAACTGAAGGTTTTTATCACTGTTACCAAACAATTGTTCTAGCTTATCGCCATGACGGGCCATGGCAATCACTTTAAAACCATGTTGACGAGCCTTGTTAACTAGAACATCTGTCAGCAACGAACCTATCATGCCAGATGCACCGGTGACCAATATGGTCCTCCTAGCAAGACGCTCCCAAGGATAATCTTTGGATAGAATCTGCTGTAAATCCTCTCTGTATTCCTGTGTATCTATCATGATTCCGCTTAAGTGTAGCGTGAAACAGGGTTATATCGTTAATGACCTTATTTGGGGTTTTAATAAATCAAAAGACCCATCCAATCGCATCAAATCTTTATATTCGTCCTAAGTTTGATATCCTCTATGGTATCGGTGATTCTTCAGCATCTGGATTTTTCCAGGGGGGCCTTCGGTCTCGAAGAGGCTTCGCCTACCTACTTAAATTGTATTCCGCTTTCAAAATATCACAAATACTGCGGTATTCAAAAGGTGACCGTCAGATTTGATTCCTGTTTGAATGAACCAATCAAGTTCAGGTATCTTTTCTTGAACGGAAGTGTTGAAGAAGAATTATTGGCCAGCGATTCAACAGAGTTCGTCATAGACCGTGGGGATGTGATCGTAGTATTGCCGCTTTCAGACAACCTAAAAGGGACTGTTGAAGCAGATGTAGAAACTGTCAGAGATATTAGTCTAGAACATGTGGTCTGCACATATCACAGAGAAAAGGAAGCACTTGACAGGATTAACCTGTTCCGCAATACTGGTCTGAAGAACTACCACATGACCGTGGTCGACAACGGTTCTACTATTGAGGCTGCTAATGATGACATCGTCTCAATCGTCAGATCTCCAAATCTTGGAGGCTCCTCAGGATTCGCCAGAGGCATGGCGATAGGTCTTGAGAGAAAGTCCACACACATCCTGTTGAACGATGATGACGCCTATATCAATCCAGAATCAGTGTTCAGAACAATTCAATTCTTTTCGATCATTTTACCTGATTATGAAAAGCATAGCATTTCAGGAGTGTTTCTAGATATTGATAAACCGAATATAACTAGAGAAATTGGAGGTTTATTCAAGAAGGGGAATAGAACAATTCTAAAAAACGGTGCAGATATCTCTACAGAAAAAGGAATAATGTCTATCACTGAAGAACAATACATTGATTATTCTTCTTGGACGTATTGTTGCATTCCATCCGCCACCATAAAAGAATGCGGTTTCCCTCTACCAATGTTTGTAAGTTTTGATGATACGGAATATGGACTTAGGTTGAAGGGAAAAATCATTGTGATTCCTGGAATTACAACGTGGCATCAAACGTATCGCACGTATCCCCTTAAGCATAGATATTACGACATGAGAAACAGACTAATTACATCAGCATGCTCCGAAGGATTAAGTCATGAGTCTATTGATAATATATTTGATTGTATACTGTCTGAAATTGCAGCTTATCGCTATGATTGTTCAGAGGAGATGATTAAAGGAGTTTACGATTTTCTAAAGGGGCCCGAATATGTTTTCAACAGCTGTAAGGAGGGCATACATAAAACAGATAGTCTCGAATTAGAGGAATTAGAAAAACTAAGAGAAACGTTGAAATTTTTTGAAAAGAGCACGTACCCCAGCAAACAATTTCGTTTATTGACAATGAACGGATTGATTTTACCCTCTTTAGGCGACATAGAGTTGGATAGATGTGAAACAGAAACATCAATGTTTTACAGAGTTGGTAAAATATTATATTCTACACAAGGATCGAAAGGTATCATCAGAGAACGTTCCTTCTACCAATCCATCAGAATGGTCATAAAAGCTCAGATAGCTAAGAGAAGAATGTTGTCAAGACTGAGAACACTAAATCTAAACTATCAGTCATCATATGAGACATATACGACAAAAGATAAATGGATCATGATGTGGTCAATCTACAAAAAAATGTAACATACAATGGGGACACTCACCATGATAATCAAAAATGTAACTTCGCATGTGTTATCATAATTAGACAATCAAGTGTGATGAGAAGCTATGTGTCCTCAATTATTGCATTTCTATTTTCATTAATCATTCATTTTTACTATCTCAAACATATTTAATCCTATTTTGCTAAAAGAATCTGATAACTGATACGGCTCAGAATCATACCCAATTGATGACTCGAATCGAATTGTTCTAACTTATCATGTATGATTCCTAAAAAGATCGACAGATCTCATTTAGCCAAATTCAACCAAAAACAAGTGGTTAATTCGTTTTAATTAACACGAAGTATTTATTGTATGTTTACATAGAAGGCACAGGTTGACTTTCTCATGGTTGCAGTTCCGGAAATAGATTGTTCATGCAACATTGTTTCATGTTGTGATAACAACTATGCTAGGTATCTCGGGGTTCTTATAACATCAATTAGAGAGAACACTGATCAAAAAATACATTATTGGATTATATCAAATGGAATTGACGAGACAAATAAGCAAAAGTTGATGAGCCTCAAATCTAGTAATGTATCCATTTCTATTGTCGATTTTGATGGCAGCAGTCTTAATAAGTTGAAAAAAACTATAGAAAATAGGGACCATTTGTCATTGTCCACATACATCAAACTATTCGTTATTGATTTTATTCCTTCTCATGTTGATTATTTACTTTACCTGGACTGCGACATGATTTGTAAGGAAGATATATCTAAA
>JAEEGL010949147.1_pt1 | contig 20157 bp, 14 predicted proteins | sample 9134231 | NCBI WGS metagenome assembly JAEEGL01 (sample SAMN16246548, study PRJNA631951) | gut metagenome | biome: gut microbiome; feature: rumen; material: fiber-attached | host: Bos | place: Iran: Karaj | collected 2018-10
AGCCTTTTTGCAGTCGTTGGTGCCAAGCATGACAATCGCGGCGGTAGCTTCCGGATGCCTGGCAAGAATCCTGGAAATACTTTCCGATCCTTTCAGTCCGGTACGACGCGGATCCTCAAACACCGTCGTCCGCCCGCAGAGGCCTTCTTCCTTCAGCAAAAGCCCCAGGCGCTGCAGCCTGCTCCGCAGGATTCCCGTCCACCTCACATTTTCCGGATAGCGGGTTTTCAGGGTCGGATTCAGTCCCCAGGTGTTGGAATCGCCGAACGCGATAATCTGCTCCACAGATCATTCCCCCTCCGTTTCCCGTCTCTCCGTGCCGGAACTGAAATGATCATAATGCTATTCGCCTACTATGTCAATAGGTATTTTGTGTTTCCGGGAATTGCTGCGGAAGCATTCCGGCATGGGCGCTGTGAAACAACACCCGCTGGACCCCTTCGGATTAACGGACGGGCCAGCAACCGGCGAACTGATTTTTCAGCAGTTTGATCCTCTTCTGTCAGAAGCCTTACCGGTTCCGGGGAAACAGGATCCCTCCTGTGGGAAGATACTGTTCATCCAGCGCAGGAATATCGACCGGCAGTTTTCCCTCCGTACTGCACAAGCCGAAACAGGCGAGAAGGCCGGCAGGCAGATTGGCTGACCAGGCGCTGCCTTCTGCGGGAAGCTCCGGCATCGCGCTTCCCCAGTATGTCAGGAGAACCGCGTCCGCGTCCGGAAAGCGTGCAGTGTCATAAGGCAGCGCGCAGCTGACGACGATGACCGTTTTTCCCTGCGCATGTACCGCGCTGATAATCCTGTCAAAAGTTCCGGATGAGAATCCGTCTCCCGTTTCCGGATTCAGGCATGCAACAGCATACATCCTGTGAACCAGGATAATGTGGTCCGCCGCCTCCGCCGCCGCGAGGCATTCCGCTTCGTTTTCCGCTGTATTTTTCATTACAAGGATCTCAGTGCCGTCCTCCAGCGCATGCTTACCCTCCAGCAGCTGCCGCGCGAGATCTCCTGCTCCGGCGCGGCTGGCGCATGAATCCGCAAACAGGATCAGCGTCTTCTCCCCTTCCTTCATCCGCAGCGGGAAAGCGTCGTTTTCGTTTTTTACAAGGGTCAGCGCTTCTTCGGCAATCTTCCACTCCGTTTCCCTGTGTGCCGCAGAACCGATCCCTTCTTTTGCCGCGGCGGTTTTCTCTTCGTTAACGGTGAAATCTTTCTGGTCCAGCAGTCCATACTTCTGTTTCAGCTTCAGGATCCGGAGAGCGGATTCGTTGATCCGTTCCTCTTTAATCTCCCCGCTTTCCACCAGCGCCACCATCGTATCCAGCATCGTTTCCGTCAGCCGGAAAAGGCCGGTATCCTTCACGCAGGGAAGAATCAGCAGGTCCACGCCGGCATTGACCGCCAGGCGCAGCATATCCTCCGTACTGAAGTTTTTGAAAACCGCGTCCATGTCCAGCGCGTCGGAAACAATCACTCCCTCAAATCCCATTTCTCCCCGCAGGATGTCCGTCAGAATGGTATGGCTCATCGTTGCCGGCAGATAAACTTCTTCCCCGGTGGAGATGGAGGTGTACGTCTCCTTTTCGATCTGCGGGAACTGAATATGGGCTGTCATGACCATGTCCGCGCCGGCGTCAATTCCGGCTTTGAACGGAATCAGGTCTCCCGCCTTCATTTCCTCATAAGTACTGTTGATCACCGGAAAACCTGTATGGCTGTCTGTATCCGTATTTCCATGGCCCGGGAAATGCTTCATTGTCGCCATGATCCCCGCGTCGTGAAGTCCCTGAATATACGCGCATCCATATTCTGCGACAGTTTCGGCGTCATCCGAAAAAGACCGGATTCCGATGATCGGATTGGCTGCGTTGCTGTTGACGTCCATAACCGGCGCAAAGTCCGTATGAATCCCCAGCAGTCCCATTTCCTCCCCGAGGATCCCTGCCATGGTCCTGGCGTTTCCCGGGTTTCCGGTGGCGCCGAGCGCCATATTCCCGACGCCGATCGTACCGTACTTCAGCCGGGCTACGCTTCCGCCTTCTTCATCCACTGCGATCATGAGCGGAACGCCGCCGCCTTCCTGCGCCGCTGACTGCATTTCCGCCACGAGGCTGAGCGTCTGCTCCGTATCCTGAAAGTTTTCACCGAACAGGAGGACGCCTCCGAAATGCTCCCGGGCAAGCATATCCCGGATTTCGTCATTCAGTTCCGTAATGTTGACCGCGGGAATTTCTTCCGCGGGAGCGCTTTCTGCCTCCGGTGCTTCGCTTTCCGCCTCCGTGGTTTCGCTCTCAGCTTCCGGAAGTTCCTTCCAGATCCGGAAAGAAGGCAGCATCATCTGTGCCGCTTTTTCCCGCAGGGTCATGGAGGAAAGGATAGCTTCCGACGGATCGCTTTCCGGCTTTTCCGCCATCCCGCTGGATCCCAGGGTCAGAATAACGGCTGTAAGCATACTGAGAGTTTTCTTCATGGTCTTGTCCCTCCTGAAATTAACCGTAAGCAGGCGATTGCCGCGGAAAAGATGCCTTATTCCTTCAGCAGCAGTGTAATTTTGCTTTTGATCAGGTCAAACGCCACGTCGTTCAGCCCGCTGTTGATCACGATATCCGCCTTGGCCCGGGTCGGTTCCACATACAGGTAATGCATGGGCTTCACTGTGGTAAGATACTGCTTTGCGATCCCCTCCACGTCCCGCCCGCGCTCTTTCACATCACGGATTACCCTGCGGAGGATCCGCTCATCCGCGTCCGCTTCCACATACACCTTGATATCCAGCAGGTCCCGCAGCTCGTCATTCTGCAGCACCATGATCCCTTCCACCAGGATCACATCCGCCGGTTTGATGGTAATCGTTTTGCCGGAACGGTTATGCACCGTATAATCATAAACCGGGCATTCCACTTCCTGCCCGTCCCTCAGCTTATGGATATGATCGATCAGCATCTCCGTTTCAAAAGCGTCGGGATGATCATAATTGATCTTTTTTCTTTCCTCAAAAGGCAGGTCATCCCTGCGTTTGTAATAGTTGTCGTAATAAACCACCGAGACCTTATCCCCGAAGGTTTCCTTCAGCCGGTTGGTGAAAGTGGATTTTCCGGAGCCCGTACCGCCTGCAATCCCGATGAAAATAGGTTTGCTCATAAACCTGTCTCCTCCTGTATATGCCGGATCCTTCCGGGATTCTTTTTCTGCTTTCACCTTATCAGTTTACCGCCGCGAAATCAACACCGGATCCGCCGTCCTTTTCAATTTTCCAGAAAAAATCCGATGGATAGCCATCCATCGGATAAAAGCCGCCCGGGAAACAGCCGCTTTTACGCATTCAGCAGCAGCGCCACCGCCACGTCGTTGACGTTCGTTCCGGTGGGTCCGGTCATAATCAGGCCGCCCGTTTTTTCCAGGGCGTGATAGGCGTCGTTGTCCTGCAGTACCGCGTCCACGGACAGTCCATGTTCAGCAAGCGTCCGGCAGGTATCCCCGTCCGCGTATCCTCCGGCGGCGTCTGTCGGACCGTCCGTTCCGTCACTGCCCACCGAGAAGACCGCCGCACCGTTCATTCCGCTGATTCCCGGAGCCGCAGCCAGCGCAATCTCCTGGTTCCTCCCGCCCAGGCCATGGCCGGTCAGCTTCACAACGGTTTCCCCGCCTGCAATAAAAGCGAGCGATTTGCCTTCTCCGGCATGTGTTTTCAGAATCGACGCCAGGAAACTGCCGGCTTCCCTTGCCTGGCAGCAAAGCTGATCGGTCAGCATGACCGGTTCATATCCAAGGCCGCGGCAGGAATTCGCAGCGGCAGAGCACAGTTCCCGTACGCTCCCGTTGATCTGCGTATGGACATTGCCGAGCGTTTTGGGAGTTTCCACATCCAGCAGCTTCCGGGCAGCTTCAGACATCTTCAGGCCGTATTTCTCCCGGATCCGCCATGCGTCCTCAGCCGTGGAAGTATCAGGGCACGCCGGCCCGGAAGCAATCATATCCAGCGGATCCCCCAGAATGTCTGAGAGAACGACCGCTTCCACCTTTGCTGGCCAGCACAGCTGGGCAAACCGCCCGCCCTTGACGGCGCTGAGCCGCTTCCGGATGGTATTGATTTCCACAATATCCGCCCCGCAGGCCAGCAGCTGTCCCGTAATGTCCTGCAGTTCCTCCCCGGAAACCAGCGGCTTCTCAAACAGGGCGCTGCCGCCTCCCGAAAGCAGGAACAGTACGGTATCCTTTTCCGTCAGGTCTGCCACCAGGTCCAGGGCCGCCTGTGTTCCCCGGAAAGAGTTTTCATCCGGCACGGGATGCCCTGCCTCAAAACAGGAAAAGTTTGCGATGGGTCCCATTACATGGAAATATTTGGTTACCACCACGCCGTTTTCAATCCGGCTTCCCAGGCAGTCCGAAGCTGCCTTGGCCATCTGCCAGGCTGCCTTGCCGGCGGATACCAGCAGGACCCTGCCCGGAAATTCCATATGCTGCAGCGCCCGCCGTACCGCGGCGTCCGGCTGTACAGCCGCAATCGCTTCCCGGACGATCCGGTCCGCGTGATTTCTCAGTATCTGGTTCATGGTTTCCCTCCGTTTTCATAAAAAGGGACGCACCGTGTCTGAAAAACAGGTGCGTCCCGGAACTGATCAGAAGATCAGGCTGAGGATGAAGATCTCGATCATGGCCGCGATGCCGATCACGAGAGTCATCAGGGTCTGGGTTTTGTATCCTTCTTCCGGCTTCATCTCGCCGAAGTTGGTCACCACCCAGAAATAGCTGTCATTGGCATGGGACACCGTCATGGCGCCCGCGCCGATCGCCATAACCACCAGGGCAATCTCAACCGGGGTGGCAAAGCCGAGCACCGGAAGCAGGGGAGCTACGATACCCGCTGTAGTGGTGATCGCCACAGTGGAGGAGCCCTGCGCACTCTTCAGGATCGCGGAAAGCAGGAACGGGAAGAAAATCCCCATGGCCTGCAGGACGGAAGCATGTTCTGTGATAAAGTTCACCATATCGGAAGAGGAAATCACCTTGCCCAGCACGCCGCCGGCTGCAGTCACGAACAGGATCGGCCCCACCGTCTTGAGCGTGTCGTTGGTCAGGTTGTAGAAATCCTTCTGCTTTCCGGCCAGGAACAGCTGTACGATTGCCAGCACGGTTCCGACAGCCAGCGCCATGATGGGCGTGCCCAGGAAAGTGAAGAAATCCGCAATTGCTCCGGTTCCCTTCGTCATGGAAATCACAGAAGAAACGCCCATCAGCAGGATCGGCACAATCAGCGGAGCCAGGGCGTTGAAGCCGCCGGGCAGTTTGCCGTATTCAGCCTTCAGTTCCTCATAGGTCTTGACGATTTCACCGTTGTCCGTGATCTCGTCCGCGCTCCTGATCTTTTTGCCGATAAACTTCGCATAAATCAGGCCGGCAATCAGGGGCAGGATGGAACAAAGCACACCGAGGCCGATTACCAGCAGCAGGCTGTCCCCGACACCCAGCGTCTGGGCTGCGGCAATGGGTCCGGGCGTCGGCGGAATAAACACATGGGAGATATAAAGGCCGCAGGAGAGGCAGACTGTCATTGCAACGGAGGAAACCCCGGTTCGTTTGACCAGCGCTTTCCGGATCGGGTTCAGGATAACAAATCCGCTGTCACAGAAAACCGGAATGGAAACCACCCAGCCCATCAGTTCAATAGCCAGCTGCGGATTCTTCTCGCCCACCAGCCGGATGACCATATCCGCCAGCTTCAGCGCAGCACCGGTCTTTTCCAGGACCGAACCGATAAATGCGCCGAGGATAATGACGATACCGATGGATGTGAAAGTCCCCGAGAAACCTGCGCCGATCACGCCCGGGATCTGGGTCAGGGGAATTCCCGCCACAATAGCCAGCAGCAGGGAAATACCCATGATTGCCAGGAAAGGATGAACCTTCAGTTTGGAAATCAGAAGAATCATCGCGGCAATGGCAACCACAAAAGCAATAATCAGCGGCAAACCAGTCATACCTGTCTTCCTCCTTTAATGTTCAATTGGATGTTTTTACCATATTTGTATGTTACACTCAATCCCTGCTGATGTAAAGAGCGAAAAACCTCAAATATACTGCTTTTGTGGTGCTTTTTGCAGGCAACCACTGCCGGAAATCGTCAGGATTCCGGCAATTTACGGAAATACATTTATCTGTTTATGAAATTGCTCCTTTTTCAGAATGTATGAAGCAGCCAGCGGAACCCTCCTGCTTCCATCCGGACCGTTCCGGCGTCTCCTTCTTTTCCGCTGATCAGGTCCGTATAAGTCTTTTCATCCCGGAGCCAGATCTTCTGCGGTTCATCCGAGAAATTAAACAGGGCCAGCAGCTGCTCACCGCGGTAATACCGGCCGATCCCCAGCACATGGTCATTCCCGGTATCCAGCAGCCAGGTATCCCCTTCCGAATCAAATACATTGTATTTCCCGCGGATGGTTTCCAGTTCCCGGATTGCAGCAAACATCCGGCCCTCCGGCGTGGTCTTCTTCGTCCGTTTTTCTGCTTTCCGCCAGTCCATATCCCCCCGGTGCAGATAGCGGCTGTCCTCCTTTTTGATGGGATCGTCATGATAGGTTTTGTCGTTCTCCTGTGCAATTTCATCCCCGCTGTAAAGCACCGGCACTCCGCTGAGGGTGAACATGAAAGCATGGAGCATGGTATCCAGCCGGAGAGCTTTGGTCAGCGCCGCCCGGTCTCCGGTTTCCAGCGCAGTCTCCACCCCGCACAGGGACGCTGTGGTTCCGCACAGCCGTGCGTCTCCCAGCCGCGGATCGTCATTGTACAATTCACCCCTGGACGGGCTGCCTTCCCATTTTCCGGTCAGGTAGTCATTCAGGTAACGTTTGTGCGGAATCTCTTCCTGGCCGAACTGCCGCAGAAAATCGTAGTCCAGGCCCCATCCGATATCGTCATGGCAGCGGAGATAATTCAGGAAGGTATACGCGTGCGGCAGGCTGAACACCTGGCGCATCTGGTGTGCCAGCAGGCGGACGTCCTTCGTCGCCACTGTATGCCAGAGCGTCGCCATGGTCGTCACATTGTACAGCAGATGGCATTCCGGCTTCTCGACCGTTCCGAAATACGGCACCACCTTGCTGGGCTCCATCACGACCTCGCCAAGCAGAAGCGTTCCCGGGCAGACAATCTCACAGGCTATCCGCATAATCCGCACCAGGGTATGCACCTGCGGCAGGTTCCGGCATGTTGTTCCCAGCGACTTCCATATATACGGCACTGCGTCCAGCCGGATAACATCCACCCCATGGTTGCACAGGTTCAGCATATTGTCCGTCATATCGTTGAACACGGTGGGATTCATGTAGTTCAGGTCCCACTGGTAAGGATAGAAAGTGGTCATAACCACTTTTCCTGCTTCCGGGCACCAGGTGAAGTTTCCCGGAGCGGTGGTGGGGAAAACCTGCGGAACCGTCTGCTCATAAGCGTTTGGTATTTCCCAGCTGTCATAGAAGAAATAACGGTCCCGGTATTCCTTCTCCCCGGCTTTTGCCCGCCTGGCCCATTCATGATCCTCGCTTGTGTGGTTCATCACGAAGTCCAGGCATACCGCAATTCCCCTGGCATGGCAGTCTTCCGCAAGCTCCCGCAGATCCTCCATGGTGCCGAGTTCCGGCTGTACCTTCCGGAAATCGCTTACGGCATATCCGCCGTCGCTTCGGTCCTTCGGGCTTTCCAGCAGCGGCATCAGGTGCAGGTAGTTCACGCCGCAGTCCGAAATATAGTCCAGCCTGTTCCGGACTCCCTGCAGCGTCCCAGCAAACGCGTTCACATACATCAGCATTCCGGTCAGGTCATGGCCCTTGTACCAGTCCGGAAAAGCTTCCCGTGTCCGGTCCATCATCCGGAGGGATTCCGGACGCTGTTCCCAGCAGCGGTAAAGCATGTCCGTAAAATAGTCATACGCCTGTTTGTCCGAATGGTACAGCTCATAATACAGCCACTTCAGCTCATCCTCATGGCGGCGGAAACGGTCTGAAAATTCCGGATTCCAGCTGTCTTTCAAAGCAATCCCTCCTGTGTAGTCAGATCGGGAAATGATCCCTGACCAACCGTTTCATGATCCGGAGGCGGGTAAATACGTTGCCCTGCACCCGGAATCCGTGTTCATGATCTTCCGGATCATTCCGGAACGAAAGCTGTACTTCCCGGGGCACCGCTGGCAGAACCGTCGATGTCCTGAAGTACAAACCTGTCCGGATTATTCATAAGAAATCTCTCCCATACCGGTATTTTCTTCCTTCGTCCATTCTCATATATTCATTTATTCCCCTGTTGGTTTCATGCCGGTTTTCATTCTGGAGTCATTGTAACATAAAAAACCCGTTCCGAACAGATTATTCCTCCGGAATGAATTCCAGGATATCCTCATCCGCTGCCCCGTCCGGGCTGCCGGTCTGCAGATGCTGCCCCAGTACCTCTGCCAGGCTGCCGTACTGTTCCATCATCCGGCCGTTCATCTGCCGGATGGTTTCCGTATCTTTCTGTTTGCTTGCTTTTTCCAGGATTTCCGCGGTTTCCGAAAGTTCCTTCGCCCCGATGGTCCTGGCAGAACTCTTCAGCGCATGCGCCAGAATGCCGTAGTTTTTCCAGTCTTCCGCTCCATAGTACTCCCGGAGCTGCCTTGTCTTTTCCCCGGCGCTCCGCCCGAATTCCTCCAGGACCACCCTGTACAGGGCCTCGTCCCCATGGCAGAAGCGCAGTCCGTCGCCGGTCAGGACGCCTGCTTCCCGCAGCCAGTCCGCAGCGGAAATCCTGCCGGGTTGCCCGTCCGTCCCGGAAGGTATTTCCCGGTCCGCCGGAATCAGCTTTCCGGCAGGCAGGTATTTTTCAAGCATCGCTTCCAGAACGGTAAAATCAATCGGTTTTGAAAGGTAATCCGTAAAGCCTTCCGCAATATACTTTTCTTTCGCTCCCTGCACAGCGTCCGCCGTCATGCAGATCACGGGCGTTTCCCGGTTTTTCCCGTCCGGCTGCTGCCGGATGCGGCGAAGCGTTTCCACGCCGTCCGTCACCGGCATACGCTGATCCAGCAGAATCAGATCGTATGCTTTCGATCCGGTCATCTCAAGCGCTTCCGCTCCGCTGCCGGCTGTATCGATCCCGATTGCCGTGCTGCTCAGAAGGCCGGTTGCCACCGTCAGGTTCATGCGGGTATCATCCACAATCAGGATCCGCGCGTCCGGCGCGCGGAAGGATTCCCTGTATGGTTTTTCCTCCGTCTGCTTCTCTTCGAATTTTGTCCCGAAATTTCCAATCGGGATGCAGGCGGCAATCCGCTGGGGAATGCGGGCCGTAAATACAGAGCCCTTTCCGTAGACGCTTTCCACCCGGATTTCACCGTTCATCATGGAAAGCAGCTTTTGCGTGATTGCAAGTCCGAGGCCGGTGCCTTCCACTGTGCTTGTCTTCTCAAGGTTGATCCGCTGGAATTTGTCAAACAGCTGGTCCATATCTTCTTCACGGATCCCGATGCCGGTATCCTGTACGGAGATCACCAGGACAAGCGTTCCTCCCGCTTCCTTTTTCCCTTCTTCTGCCCGGACCGTCAGCCGGACGCTTCCGCTTTCGGTATACTTCACCGCGTTGCTGAGAAGATTGGTAATGATCTGCCGCACACGGACCTCATCGCCGCAAAGGCAGTCCGGAATGGATTCTTCGATGTCCGTATGGAATTCCAGTCCCTTGTCCGCCGCCCGGAACAGAATCAGGTTGCAGACGTCATTCAGGACCGAACTTAGTTTATATTCAGCGTTCCTGATTTCCATCTTTCCCGCTTCTATTTTGGAAAAATCCAGAACGCTGTTGATAATGGACAGCAGATTGTTGCCGGCGGTTCCGATATTGCCTGCATAGGAACGGATTCTTCCGATTGCCTTACGCCATCCTTCCGGGTTCTTTTCATTCCATGCGGCAAAAGTTTCCCGCTGAATCATTTCATTCATTCCGAGCACCGCATTGATAGGCGTGCGGATTTCATGGGACATATTGGCCAGGAAATCGCTTTTGGCCTGGTTTGCCCGGTCCGCTGCTTCTTTTTCCAGCTTCAGCGCTTTCGCTTCATAGACCTGCTTCTGTTCCTCAATGCGCATCTCCTCGATCCGCCGGGAATAGTTTTTCTCCGTTCGGCGTCCGATCTGATAAACGGCCGCAATGAGGCCAAAGATCACCGCGCAGATCAGCACGTTGATCACCAGCTGCTGCCGCGCTTCGGACAGCAGTTCTTCACTGCCGAGTACGATGGCCAGATACCACTCGTCTGTAATCCGCCGGACGAAAACCGTACTCTGTTCGCGTCCTGCTGTAATCCCGAAATTCCCGTCCTGAACCTCGCGGATCCGGTCAAACATTTCCAGCCGGTCTTCCTCTTCTGTCAGGTACCTGCCCCGCTTTTCCACGTCCTGATGGGCAATAATCAGTCCCTTCCGGTCAACAATGAAACCATAGCCTTTTTCCTTGATCTGAAGTCCGGATATAATCTCCTGGATATGATTCATCGTCACGTCAACGGATACCACATCCCTGCCGTCGGAAAGCATCCTGCTGATCGAAATGACGATATCGTTCGTCTGGGCATCCACATAAGGCGATACAATTACCGTCTCTCCTTTTGCCTCCAGCGCTTCCAGATACCAGTCCCGGCGGGTCGGATCGTAGTTCTCCGGAGGAACCCAGGAAAGGCCGTCAATATATTCCCCTGCCACATATCCGTAAAATCCGGTGATATTCACATCAAACTGCCGCTTCTGGTTCTGCGTTTCCTCGATGATGTAATCCTCCACCTGCCGTGCGGACGCTCCGTTGCGGATCATGTAATCCACGGTATCCGCCGTAACCCAGAGCGTGCTTTTCGCTGTTCCGAGGTAATTTTCAAGCTCTGCCGCCGCGGAGGAAATGCGGTCCTCTCCCACCTCGCGGATGTTTGCCGTGGAAACGTTGTTGATCATCTGGTTCGTATACAGCACCATGCCGACCATCAGCAGGAAAATAAGCAGCAGCGGCAGAAGCCTCGTAAATCTGCCGCGAACCGGGTTATCCGTCCTTTTCCCGCTGTATTCAGCCCTTTCCCCTCTTTGCGGCAGGGAATGCCTGCTTCTCCGGTCCTCGCCCGCTGTCTGCCGCCGGCTTGTTCTGTCCAGCACATGCGCCAGAAAAACCGCGATCGCGCATCCGATCACAACCGCGACTGCCGCCGCGATCCCAAAGCCTCCGATCAGCGGGCCGAAATCCCGCGTCAGTTCCGCTTTGTCGGTAGCAATTCCGACATACCAGCCGGTGTTGGCCATCCGGGAAACCACAACCCCGCGCGTAACGCCGTCGTAATCCTCAAGGTAAACCGTTTCGTGCGATCCGGAGCGAATCTTGGAAACGACTTCCGCGTAAGGCGCGCCGGGTATCTCCATTACGCCGTGTGGAATATCGTCAAAAGCATAGGCCTCATTCGGATGCACGATCATGCCCAGGTTCTGGTCCACCAGAAAGGCGTAGCTGTTCGGAGCGACATCTGCTTCGCTGATAATGTCGACAAGCACATCCACAAAGATGTCCGCGGCCAGAACACCCTGCAGGATATTGTCCGCGTAAACTCCCCTGGAAATCGTGATGATCGGCTTTCCGGAATCCGAATCCAGGTACGGCGTGGAATAGAAAAGCTCCCCGGTTCCCGCGGGAGCGGTGAACCATTCCCGTTCATGCACATAGTCCACCGAACCATCCGAAACAAAATCTGAAGCGCAGGCCATGGAATTGTCCGGATAGGTGAAATAAATATCGTATATGGTTCCGTCCTTATTGAGCAGTCTGCAGTTTTCTGACAGATATCCGTGAAAAGCCTCCCTGCTGTCCACGTAGATCCTGCTCACTGTAATTTCCGCCGCCATTGAATCGATGATGGTGGCGTTCCTGTTGACCCACGCAGTCAGTTCCTGGGCATATTTATCCGCGACAACGCTGTAATTGCTCTCCATCTGCCCGGACATGCTGTCCCTGGCCCGCTGGTAGCTGAGCAGGAAAAGCAGCCCCGTGCTCACGAGCACGACAAGAACGATCATGCTGGTCATTCTTACGCGCAGTCTTTTCATGCTTTTTTGCCGCCTTTCCGTATTTCAGACGCTGGCTTTTTCATGATTATATCAGATTATCTTCCCGCCGGAAAGGTGCCGTCCCCTTTTGCTTTCCGCTTCCGCCGGGCGGCCCGCACAAAAGTTCTTGACGAAACAGAAAAAAAATGTTTTATCATGGAGAGAAAGGTGTATTGTCCCGGAGGTGTCCCGTCATGAATGCAAAATGGTTCCGGCGTGTCTGTTCCGTACTGGCTGCGGTGCTGATGCTTTTCACCGCCGCCGCCGGCGAATCCTCCGGCACCGCCAGCTCCTGGGAAGATCGCCTGGCGGAAGCCCGGCTGAAATACAATGAAGACACGGTGCATATCTATGCGGACAGCCGCGTGAGAAACCGCAGCGGGAAAATCAATATCCGTTTCTATAAATCACGCGTGAACAGAAAAATGTTCATCGTCATCTATGAATCCCTGCAGGTCACCGACGAGGCGGAAATGGAAGCGATTCTTGAACTGCTTGCACAAAACGAAAACTACAGCGAGGAAATTCACGGAAGCATCTCCTTCATGAAAGCCGAATGGATCGCGCACAACATCGCCTATGCGATGGCAACCGGCAGCGAGACGGAGCAGAATTTTGCCCAGGCCATTGCGGGAGAAAGCATCGCCAGGATTGTAAAAAGATCGAAAGAGCTTGACCTGAGCCCGATCAGTGAAATGCCGGCCCAGGAAAGGCTGCTGTATGAAATGATCGAACTGTTCTGCAGGTAATGCTCAGCATTCCTTCTCCAGGCTCAGGGCAGACGCCAGTATATTCCGGCACTTCCGGGTAACCGCCGCGGTTCCCGTATCCGGCGCGTTCTGGTTCAGCAGGAAAGAGATCCGCCGCCCCGGCATGTTGGCAAAGTATGTGCCCAGCCATCCATCCCATCCGTATTCGCCTTTCTCATTGAAAATACCGCAGGATTCCGGCCGGTCGCACACCCGGACCAGGCATCCGTAATTATATCCGCACAGGCTGTCCCACAGGTTCCTTCGGATTTCCGGATTCAGCCGCGGTGCGGTCATAAACCGCACCGCAGCGGGCGATAGAATCCTTTTCCCCTCGTGTACGCCGTTGTTCAGCAGCATGCCCGCAAACGCGGCGTAATCGTCCAGCGTGGATACCAGGCCCGCGCCGCCGGATTCAAAGGCAGGTTCCCGGTCATACTGCCCGACTGCAAGATGCAGGTTCCGGAATTCCTCCAGCCCTCCGGGAATCCGGCGGTAGCAGGTCACGAGCCGGTCCTTTTTTTCTTCAGGAACCCAGAATGCGGTATCCTTCATGCCCAGGGGCTCAAACAGTTCGTTCTTCAGGAACTGTCCGAAACGCCTGCCGTCCGCCGCTTCCACCAGCGCGCCGAGAATATCCGCGCAGCTGCTGTACCGCCAGCCGGTTCCCGGCTGGAAAGCAAGCGGCTGTTCTCCGAGCCGGTTGCAGAATTCCATCGTACTCATCCCGCCGCCGGCCTGTATCTGTTCCTGGTTTTCCCCGAACACCCGGGCAGCGTACTGTCCCGCGGGATCTGCATCCGGATAGCACAGGCCGGCCGTCATCGTCAGGAGCTCAAGAATCATCGGCGCCCGGAGGGCGGGTACAACGCTTCCGTCCGGATTCACGACCCGGGGATTCCGGAAGCCCGGGAGGTACTGATCCACGCATGCCATCAGGTCGATGATTCCCCGGTCTGCAAGAATCATCACCGCCGCGGCGGTAATCGGTTTTGTCTGGCTGTACAGCCGGAAGATGGAATCCCGGGCAACGGGTTTCCCGGCAGCAATGTCCGCTTTCCCTGCCTGGGCATAGCACAGTTCCCCGCCGTCCCGGAGAACCAGCAGGTTGATCCCCGCCGCTTCATGGTTTGCAACTGCCTCTTCCAGGCAGGCTGTCAGTCTCTCACTCAGGCCCATAGGCTTCTCCTTTTCCTCAAAAAGAACGCCGCCGGCACCCTTCCGGGGGTATCGGCGGCGCTGATTGCTGCGTTCAGTCGTCTTCTTCGTCTTCGTCCGGCAGATCCGCATTGTGGAACACGTTCTGCACATCGTCATTCTCCTCCAGCAGATCCAGCATTTTCTGAATCTTCAGGATGGTATCCGGATCCGTAACCTCCACCGTGTTCTGCGGAATCTTCTGAACTTCCGCGGACAGGAAGGTAAAGCCCTGTTTTTCCAGGTTTTCACGGACTGTGCTGAAATCATTGGGAGCCGTGAGGATTTCGTATACGTCTTCCTCCACCTTCACGTCTTCCGCGCCGGCGTCCAGGGCCGTCATCATCATTTCGTCCTCATCGCTGCCGGGCTCACGTTCCACAACCAGCACGCCGCGCTCGTCAAACATGAAGCCGACGGAACCGGTGGTTCCGAGGTTTCCGCCGTACTTGGCAAAGCAGTGGCGCACATCGCTGGCCGTCCGGTTCCGGTTGTCGGAAATTGTGTCCACGATCACGGCCACACCGCCGGGGGCATAACCTTCATAGGTGATTTCCTCATAAACCACGTTGCTCAGTTCGCCGCTGGCCTTTTTGATGGAGCGCTGAATATTGTCATTGGGCATGTTGTTGGCTTTCGCCTTGGCAATGATGTCCCGCAGCTTGCCGTTGGATTCCGGATTCGCGCCGCCTTCACGAACCGCGATCGCAATCTCGCGGCCGATCTTGGTGAATACGGCGCCGCGCTGCGCGTCCGCCTTGCCTTTTTTCGCCTGAATATTATGCCATTTGGAATGACCGGACATGTTATCTCCTCCCGGAAATCAATAAAATACGCGATATTATAGCATTGCGGATTCCGCTGCGTCAAGCTTTCCGGCTTTGTTCCGGATAATTGCGGACCTGTTTCCATGCAGGAAGATTCTTCTTTCCCGGGGAATACTTCTTCATGGACTTCCATGACTGATATCACCGATACCGGAAAGGCGGTGGCTGCATGAATTCTCCGAATCCATCTGTCCCGGAATGGTTTTCCCGTATGTATCGTGAAGACCGCGCGCAGCTTGCCGCTCAGATGCGGATTGTGGATGAGGCCCGGTATTCCGATGTCATGCTGTCGGATCCGGACCGTTCCGTTCGGCGGGCCGCCGTTAAGCGCATCACGGATCAGGCGCTGCTCCGGCAGGCCGCACTCCAGGATCCGAAAGAAACGGTCCGCCTCGCAGCTGTGGAAAAGCTTTCCGACCAGAATCTGCTGTTCAGCATTGCCTTCCATGACAAATCCGACGCGGTCCGCCTCTCCGCAGGCAGGGCCCTGCGGGAAGACGTCCTCTGCTTCCGGACAGCTATGGAGCATCCGGATTTTTCCATCCGTATCCAGGCCGCGGACAATCTGAAGAACCAGCCGCTTCTTGCGCGGCTCCTGGCCGAAACGGATCAGAAAGAACTACAGGTGCATGCCGTGCTGCGGATCAGCGACCCGGTCCTGGCGGAAAAACTGTTCAGGGAACTTCCGCCGGATCACGAATCCTTCTCAACGCCCAGGAGCCTGCTGGTACACGCCGTCCGGAATCAGCCGCTCCTTGCGGAGCTTGCGCTTCATGATCCGGATTTCAAAGTGCGCCGTGCTGCCGCATCCGGCCTTACAGACCAGGCGCTGCTGATGCAGATTATCGGGGATGAAACCGAATATGACCGGGTGCGCGCCGCGGCGGCCGGGCAGATCACGGACCAGGCTGTTTTGCGAAAGCTTGCGAATCAGTATTCCCACAAACTGGCGCCGTACGATATCGGTGAAGAGGCGCTGAAGCATATCACAGACCAGGAATACCTGAAGTCGTTTGCTGAAGACACCGGCCTGATGCACTGCCTGCGGGAAGCTGCCGCCGGGCAGGTGACGAATCAGGAAATTCTCCTGGAATGGGCTCTGAATGAGAGCGGCAGCACACTGCACGATATCGGCCTGGCCGGCATCGCGGTCCGGCAGCTGCGCACTCCGGAATATCTTGCGAAGGCTGCGGTACGCAGAGTGAATGACAGCGACCTTTCCGAGCGGGCAATTGAACGCCTGCACGATGACAGGTGGCTGCTGTGGGTGATCCGCGAGCTCAGAGAACATGAGGATGCCGGAAACTGGTGGATCAGGAGCCTCCTGTGTGCCGCGGCGGACAATGTGCAGGATCCCTCCCTGCTGGTGGAACCGGCCCTGCAGGAGTGCAACGATGAAATGGATATCGTTGAAAGCTTTGAGCTGGAATGCATCCGCTGCATCGCGGAGAGTCCCTCCGCCATGCATGATTACGCAGCCCGGTTCACCAATCCGGAAGCGAAAACCATGGCTGTGGATTTCACATGGAGCCGGTACGGCCTCGAAGGTTTCCTGGAAAACCCGATCATAGACGAAGCCGGACGGAATACCGTCCGGGAAAAGATCCGCCGCCTGGATCATCTCGGTGAAATCGGCATGGCGGAACCGGACTGAGCGTGGCTGTGTTCCGCACCGCGCCTTTACGCGTTTTATTTTTCTTCCTGCCGGCTGTGATAATCGTCCAGCGCCTTCCGGATTGCTTCCTCCGCCAGCACAGAGCAGTGCATTTTGTAGGCCGGAAGTCCGTCCAGTGCTTCCGCAACCGCTTTGTTGGTAAGCTTCATCGCCTCCGACACCGGTTTTCCCTTGATCAGCTCCGTCGCCATGGAACTGGACGCAATCGCGCTGCCGCAGCCAAAGGTTTCAAATTTGACGTCCTGAATAATATCGTCCTCGATCTTCAGGTACATTTTCATAATATCACCGCATTTGGCGTTTCCGACTTCGCCGATGCCGTTCGCGTCTTCCAGGACGCCGACATTCCTCGGATTCCTGAAATGGTCCATTACCTTTTCACTGTATAAAGCCATTTTGCTGCCTCCTTATAAAATATGCGGCTTTTTCCCGCTTTCCAGATCCCGCCAGATCGGTGAGAAGCTCCGCAGGTATTCCACGACTTCCGTAACCGACCGGATGATGTACTCAACCTCTTCGTCGCTGAGTTCCTCGCCGATGCTGAGCCGCAGGGATCCATGCGCCACGTCATGCACCCTTCCGATGGCCAGCAGCACATGGCTCGGGTCCAGCGAACCGGATGTACAGGCGCTTCCGGAGGACGCTTCAATTCCCTTGTCGTCCAGCAGAAGCAGCAGGGACTCTCCCTCTATTCCCTCAAAGCAGAAATTCACATTCCCGGGAAGGCGGCGCTCCGCGTCTCCGTTCAGGGCGGAATGCGGTATCTCCTTCAGTCCCCGGATCAGGCGGTCCCTTTTCGCCGTCAGTACTTCCCTGTTCCGCTCCATGTTTTCCGCAGCTTCCTTCAGCGCCGCCGCCATCGACACGATTCCCGGAACATTCTCTGTCCCGGCGCGTTTCCCGTTTTCCTGCGCCCCGCCTTCAATCAGGTTTGTCAGCCGGATGCCCTTCCTGGCATACAGGAATCCGACGCCCTTCGGACCGTGGAACTTATGGGCGGATGCGGAAAGCAGGTCAATATGGTCCTTCTCCACGTCAATCGGCAGATGTCCGACCGCCTGTACCGCGTCCGTATGGAACAGTACGCCGTGCTCCCGGCAGATCGCCCCGATCTCCCGGATCGGCTGAATGGTTCCGATCTCGTTATTGGCGGTCATCACCGTCACGAGGCAGGTATCCTCCCGGATCGCCGCTTCCGCTTCCTCCGGGCGTACTATTCCGTCTTCATGCACGTCCAGCAGGGTAATCTCAAAGCCTTCCCCCTTCAGCTTTTCCAGCGTATGCAGCACCGCATGGTGCTCAAACGCAGTGGATATAATGTGCGTCTTCCCTTTTTTCCGTCCCAGTTCCGCCGCGGAACGGATCGCCTGGTTATCCGCCTCGCTGCCTCCGGAGGTAAACAGGATTTCCTGCGGCTTCGCGCCGATGGCTTCCGCCACCGTTTTCCTCGCTTCCTCCAGCGTTTCCTTTGCCTTCTGGCCGATGCTGTACAGGCTGGAGGGATTGCCGTAATCCTCCCGGATTACGGACAGCATGGCCTGCACGGCCGTTTCACTCATCTTTGTGGTTGCTGCATTGTCTGCGTAAATCACGTTTCTGCCTTCTCCTTCCGGTGAATTCCCATCGCATTTTATGCCTATTTACCCGCCATGTCAATAGGTAATTAAGGCTCGCTTTTCTCTTGCTATCCTGCCCCGGATCGGCGATAATAGAAACAGAACCGGAAAACAAAAGTATTGGCGGTGAAATCGGATGGACTATATTCATGACCTCCGGCGCCTGACCGGTCCGAGGAAGCTCATCCTGAACTGTGCAGGAGCGCTGATTGTCCGGAACGGCAGGATCCTCTTCCAGCGCAGGACAGACAACGGCCGGTGGGGCCTGATCGGCGGACTGGTTGAAATGAATGAAACCTATACGCAGGCGGCTCTGCGGGAAATCCGGGAGGAAACCGGCCTGGAAGTACAGCTGGAAAGCTTCCTCGGAATCTTCCACAACCACAATATGGTCTGGAGCAACGGAGACGCAGCGCATGTGATCTCGGCCATGTTCACAGCACGGATTCTCAGCGGAGAGCCGAGAATTGATGAGGAATCCTATGAATTGCGCTTTTTCGGAAAGGAAGAGCTTCCGGATGTGTTCGCCGAGGACCATATTGCGGCGCTGGATGCCTATTTCAGGGGCGTCCGGTATCCCCTGCTGCAGGAAAACCCCTGTCCGGGAATCGGGGAATAATTGCCGGCGGATATGACATGGACAAAGGAGAATCCCGCGAATGAAAAACGAAATCAGCAAAAACCGTATTGAAACGCTTTACGAAACGCGCTTTCTGAAAGTTTACGACCTGCAGTACGCTGAAAACAGGCATTACTATGAGGTTTCACGGAGGAGCGCCGGCGATCTTGTCGTGAAAAAGCCGGATGACGAAGTCAAATCAATGCTGCCGGACGCTGTTACCATTGCCGTCGTACTGCATCTGCCCGGGGATCAGACGCGCCTTTTGATGTCCTACGAATACCGCTATCCTGTCGGGCAGTTTCTTCTGAGTCCGGTAGCGGGCCTGCTGGATCCGGAAGACCGGAAAAGCCCGGATCCCCTGGTGAATGCCGCCGTCCGGGAGATCCGGGAGGAAACCGGCCTGACAGTCAGGGAAAGCGACCGGGTTTATGTTCTGAATCCCTGCGCTTTCTCCACCCCGGGCATGACAGATGAAAGCAATGCTTTTCTGTGCGCGGAAATCACGCTGGACAACCTGGACAGCCTGAACCAGAACGGCGCGGAAGGTTCGGAACTGTTTGACGGTTTTGAGCTTCTGGACCGGGAACGCGCGGCGGAAATTTTCCGGACCGGCCGGGATGATCACGGAAATTTCTATTCCCTCGCGGCATGGATGGTGCTCAGCATTTTTCTGTCGCGTTTCTGAGCCTGTTCAGCTTTCGTGCGTTTCCCGGACAAAAGTGCAAAAAAACCGGTCCGCTGTGCTGCGGACCGGTTCCTTTTTCCGGGGATCAGCTCCCAAGGTACGCCTTCCGGACATTGTCGTCGTTCATCAGGTCTCCGGCGTCGCCTTCCATGGAAATCCGGCCGGTTTCCATCACATAGGCCCTGTTTGCCACGGAAAGCGCCATCTGCGCGTTCTGCTCCACCAGCAGGATGGTGGTGCCGGCCGCGTTCATATCCCGGATAATCTCAAAAATCTGTTCCACCAGGATCGGCGCAAGACCCATGCTGGGTTCGTCCAGCATCATCAGGCGGGGTTTGCTCATCAGCGCCCGTCCCATCGCAAGCATCTGCTGCTCACCGCCGGACAGCGTGCCGGCAATCTGCTTTTCCCGTTCCTTCAGACGCGGGAAAAACCCGTATACCCGTTCGATCGACTGTTCCACTTCCTCATTGGGGCGGCTGAAAGCACCCATTTCGAGGTTTTCCTTTACGGTCATATGCTGGAAGATCCGCCGGCCTTCCGGGCAGAGGCTCAGGCCCTTGTAAACCATCTTGCTTGCTGAAACGCCGTCAACCGGCATCCCCGCGAAGGCGATGGAACCCTGCCGGGGTTTCAGCAGGCCTGCAATGGTATTCAGCGTGGTGGATTTTCCCGCGCCGTTGGCTCC
>JAEEGL011736714.1_pt1 | contig 20157 bp, 19 predicted proteins | sample 9134231 | NCBI WGS metagenome assembly JAEEGL01 (sample SAMN16246548, study PRJNA631951) | gut metagenome | biome: gut microbiome; feature: rumen; material: fiber-attached | host: Bos | place: Iran: Karaj | collected 2018-10
CTCTTCAAGCATCTGAGACGGATTCTCCGCGGCCTTTACATTTCCGAAGGCCTTAACGATAACTCCCTTCTCGTCAATAAGATACGTAGTTCTTACGACGCCCATAGTCACTTTGCCATAATTCTTCTTCTCCTTCCAGACGTCATATGCCTCAATAGCTACCCTGTCCACATCAGAAAGCAGCGTGAAGGGCAGGCCGTACTTCTCCTCGAACTTCTTATGGGAAGCCACAGAGTCTTTGCTGACTCCTATTATCACTGCCCCCTTCTCCTTAAACTGAGGCATCAGCTCTCCAAAGCTGCAGGCCTGCTTCGTACAGCCTGAAGTATTATCCTTAGGATAAAAGTATAAGATAACCTTCTTACCCTTATAGTCTTTTAAGCTATGCATTTCCCCATTCTGATCTGGCAGCTTAAAATCCGGTGCCTTTGTTCCTACTTCTAACATATTTCATTCTCCTCCATAATGCCCATAAGGGCAGGCCTAGGCCTACCCTCTATGTCTGCTGTTATAATCTTCTCTTATTTCTTCTAATACCGTATCCTCGTCAAACATATCTCCCATCGCTTCTGCTGACTTGCAGGCTCTTACGGAACTTATCATCTCTGACATTACTGAAAAGTTCTTTCTGGTTCCCCTCTTGTCGCATTCATATCTTACTGCACGGCTGGCGGAAACTCCGAAGCGTCCTGCCACATCTATGGCATCGATATTTGCTCCAAGGAATACAAATTCCCAGTGATACTTCTCCTTCTGACGCTCCACCATCTTCTTGACTCTGTTATAGTCATAATCGTGGCTGGCATTCTCCATACCGTCTGTGGTGATTATGAAGAGTGTCTTCTCCGGAACGTCCTCAGGTCTTGTGTACTTATGTACATTTCCTATATGATGGATGGCCTTTCCGATGGCATCCAGAAGAGCTGTACATCCTCTTACATAATACTGCTTACTCGTCATCGGCTCAACTTTTCTTATCGGAACCCTGTCGTAGAGAACCTCTGACTTATCGTCGAAAAGAACTGTTGAGATAAATGCCTCTCCCTCTTCCTCCTGCTGCTTCTCGATCATGGAATTGAAACCACCTATGGTATCAGCCTCAAGACCTCTCATTGATCCACTTCTGTCTAAGATAAATACTATCTCTGTTAAACCCTTACGCATAATATTGTCCTCCTTTTAATCTGAAACCTTTCGGTTTGTTTACTTGTTGGACTCATTATACGGAATTGTTTTCAAAAACCGGTCTCCCGGGAAGCGACCTTTGAAAAAATATTGAAATGCATGGCTGTCAGGCAATTATACACGGAAGCCCATGCTCTTCTAACTGGATATCCAGCTCTATCATGTCATATATCTCATTTTCTATAAAATACGAAAATATAATATCTGTCTTATCACAAGGTGAAAGGGCATAACCCGCTCTTGCCAGAAGATCCTTTGACTCATCCAGATTGAGTCTCGCTCCCACACAGAGGCACAGAGCTGTCAGCTTCTGCGGATGATAATACACGTTATTCTTTATCTTAGAGAAGGTCTTCTTATCTACGATGGCCCTCTTATAAACTTCTGCGTTTTCCATATTCTTATCATGGATCAGATACAGCAGATACTCAGAAAATGTATCGGACAGGTGCTTCATCCTCTCCTCAAGACGGCTCTCATGCTTTTCCTCAAAGGATGCAGCTGCTTCACAGAGATCCATGTCAGCACTGGCAAATGCCTCTTCACGTCTTGGACGCGCAGCTTCTTCACGTCTCGGACGGGCTGATTCCCCTTGTGCTTCTTCCCTTGGCCGTGAAGCCGCCTTCTCGCTCCTAGATATCCCCATCTTAAGCATCTGGCCGAGGCTCAGCCTATTTCTGCTGGCTTTCGAATAGGATGAGGTATACTCTGCGTCACTTACTTGCTCCACATAGTTCCTGTCAATATACTCTTCCAGTCCCGGATAAGCCTTTCTGCCAAGAGTTGCCGACTTCTCATCAAAAACAACGAGATATATCTTCATCCTATGGTCTTCCAGAAAAGCCTGTATCTCATCAAGAGCTATACGCATTCCCTCTTCCTTCGGATATCCAAAGCCTCCTGTGGATATAAGCGGAAATGCTATGGAACGTATTCCCTTCTCATCCGCCAGGGAAAGTGCTTTCCTGTAGCAGTTCCGGAGCTTCTCCTCTTCACCTGATTCACCATCAATATATAGAGGACTTACTGCATGGATTATATATTCGGAATTAAGATTAAATCCCGGTGTTATAAAGACCTCACCCTCCGGTACATCACCTATATGCTCTCTTCTATAGGACAGTAACTCATCATAACCCGCAGCAGCATATATCGCACTGTCACAGCCTGTATCCACAACAGCACGTTCATTGGCTGTATTAACCACAGCCTCAGTATTCATCTTAGTTATGTCATTACGAACAATCTTAAATGGCATAGATTCACCCCTTCACACAAGCCGCTTCACCTATCACCGTATACTTCATACCACTCTTCGTGAACTCTGACTTCACCAAAGAGATTTCCGTCACCTTCATCTTCATCTCTGGCATCCACTCTGGAAGCCTTCCACCTTTATCAAATGAACCGTCCCGTACCAGCGTTATATGCGGCGAAAACTTTTTCTTATCAAAAGGAATACCACTATCCTTCAGCTTATCTCTCAGACTCTTCACATAAGAAGCAAGACTCGGATTATCCTTCAGTCCAGCCCAGTAGATATCACCAAAACGCCCCATTCCATCTATCTCGAGCGGAAATGCTTCAAATGGAATTTGCCTTAAAACTTGCAGTACCTTATCCGGATCATCATATTCACCGATAAAGGCTAGTGTCAGATGAAGATTCTCTTCTCTCGTATATCTTCCTCTCAGCCCGCAGGCCTTCAGGCTTCCCTGAACCTGCTTTAACGAGTTTATTATCTTTCTATCAAATTCAATCGCTATAAAAAGCCTCATATCTATCCTTAATAAATATACTCTATAGAAAATGAATTTACCCAAATGTAACTTCTTCCTGCTTGGCAGGTCTTACTGAAACGTTATCAAGTACAACCAGATATCCACTTGCCTTAAGATCACCTCTATAGGCCTCTTCAATTTCGGATGATTCAGCCTTTACAAGCTCTCCTACTCCATGTACAGGTATCAACATGTTGTGATGATCACCCTTTACAAGCTCATACTTCTCATAAAGAATGGATATTTCCTTTACTACGCCCTTAAATACATATATATTCTCCCAGTCATCACTATGGGCTTCATATATAAACTTAAGATCATCTACCTTAACAGGCATCCTTATCTCTTCAGACGTAGTTACCAGCCAATCTACCGAATCCCCTATCTTAAAAGGATCTCCACAGCATTCCATCTGCCATAATTCATAAAATACTTTAACATTCCCTATACTATTCATTCCCAACCCCTAGTTAATTCAAATATCAAGTTTTTGTTTTATAATCTGTAAAGTTTTATGCTCTATATCACCTTCTGAAAAACTTTGTATCACTGTTTTCATAGTTTCAGGGCTTCAAAATATTTTTAGTTTTTCTTTTGCTCGTGTTATAGCAGTATAAAAAATAGAGTGAGATATTTTTTCTGCATTACTAGATGGTATTATAATCTTTACAGAATTATACTCTAATCCTTGAGCTTTATGTATGGAAACCGCATATGCTAAATGAAATGGAATAACTGTCTTTTTCGAATCTTCTTCTGATAGATCTTCATTCCATGAAATCACTTCTATACTAATCCTTGTGCCATCTTCATTTTTGCAAATATAGCCTATTCCATCATTTTCACATTGTTGCTTAGTTAAATCTGTTTTTATATCAATTACAAATATAATTCTATTTTTCTTTTTATCAATTTCTATTATTGTTCCCTTTAAATTATTGTATAATAAATGAAATCTACCTGTATCAATGAATAAAATCTTATCACCTACTTTAAACTCCCACTCTTGCCATGTAACAATTTTGTTATCGTTATCAGCGTTTTGAAAGTATTTATTCATATTATTCAATCCAAACTTACCATCATAATTTAAACAAAGAACAACTTCATCATCATCTTCGGGTTCAAATATTTTTTCTCCTAATTCACTTGAAAAAGGACCATCTATAGATAATTTTTCAATAATAATTGGTTTTTTCTCTCTAACTTCATCCCATAAGCTTATTAATTCCTCTTTTTCAGTTCTCCAATTATGTAAAAGCTCAACATTTATTCCTTTTCCCTTAATAATATCTTTTGCATAATAAAACCAATTTCCAAACTCTATAGATTCTATCTGATAAATATCTCCTGACAAAACAAGTTTTGTCCCATCTTTTACTAATCCTAATAATTCATTCATTTTGCGATTATCAATTGTGCTACACTCATCAATAGCTACAATATCATAATTTAATTTCGTCTTTCTATTAACAACATAATCAATACTTAAAAAATCAGCTTTAGGATTATCTATTCTTCGTTTTAAATTATTTACAGATGTATGCGTTTTAGAAAGAAATAACTGAGACTGATTACTTTTCATATCAGATAAATATTTTAAAAAAGTAGTCTTTCCTGTTCCTGCCGCACCATATATAAGCATTACATTAGAATTGGAAAAGGCATATTGTAAAGCGATTTTTTTATCTATATCATCAAAATTACAGTTTTTTAAATAATTACAATTTTCTATTATTTGATCTTCATTTTTATGATTGATCATATGTAATAGTGTATTCAAAATTGAAATTGTGTTTTTTTCATAAGAATCAATGCATACACCTTCATCTTTAATATTTATCATATATCCATTTTTTTGTTCCCATGAATCTAAACTATCATTATATTTTTTTATATCTTCATCACTAGCGATAAGCCCTTTGTCAAAATATAATTCACCAGTTTTATTTATCATTTCTTCTATCTTTAGATAAGGCAAAACAGTGCAGGCTTTATCCTTATCATTTACAATTTCAAAAATAGCTTTTCTACTTTTTTTGCTTGAATTTCCACCCGCAATATTTGAAATAAAAGGATTTATTTCAAATGGAAAACATTTATTCGATATTTCAAGGTCGTCAGACATACTACGAGAGTAATCTGTGAGTAATCCACGAAATACTTCTTCTCTCATATTTAATAAAGCATATCTAATAACATGTTTTCCTATTTTTTTAGATTTAAAAGAGTAGTTCTTTCTCAGATAAATTAAGGTATCACCAAAATAATGTGTATTGGTATCTCCGTAGATAGTTTTATATGTTTTTTCAAATGATTTATTATCTAGATTTATAAAATCTAATAAGTTCATTCCTGTTGTAGTAAGAAAATCCATTAAAGATATATATTCACCATATTTCTCACTAATAGATGTGGGCTTTTTTATTACCTTGCCCATTTTATTCAAACAGGATGGCATAATAGATGCTTTCCAGTCATTTATAATCTTTACTTTTGTATTTATCCCCCAAAGCTTTATATTTTTTTCAGAATACGCTATTCTTACTGAATAATCTGTAGCTATATTCTGTTTACTATAAACTGTTATTCTGTTATATTTAGTCGCGTAAACCCCTGCAAGTTGTAATGTAATTTCATAATATCTTTCTCCATTTACGAAGAACGGTACTTTTTTCTGAATATAATATCTTAAATTAGTTACATTTTTTTTATTTTTTGATGCCGAATCAATTAGCATCGCCACTCTTTCATAATATTCTTTATCTAATTTATCCATATCTAATGGAAAATCTTCTAAATTATTAATTATATCCAGATTCAAATAAATCTTAGCAAATTTCCTTATTTCCCATAAATAATTATAATATTTCAGCATTAATCTCTCTGATTGACCTTCATCGGGAATTCTCATTCCAATATACTTCAATCCCTTTAAAAAATTGTATAAATACTTAGTTTCAGCTCTAAACTGAGCTAATTCCCATGCCAATCTTTCATTAACAGTCTTATATCCCTGTATATATGCATTTAGAATTAATGTTGCATAACAAAGATCATACAGATTTCTTAATATTTTCCTTGATTCTATATCTCTAAGCAAATTGTTAATTTTTATATTTTCTATAAACTTAGATATTTCAGAACTTCTAAACTCTAAAATTTTAATAGCTTCCTCTTTTTTTATAGAATTAGCATCAAGTTTGTTTAAAAACAAATGCGTCTCAACAATCCTAGAAAGTTTTTCACAAAATTCATCAATACCAGCATCGCTATTTTCAATCTCATCTTCTAAACTTAGTTTTATGGTCTTACTTTTTTTATTGAAATCTATTTCGCTCAAAAATTTAGGCGACATGTACTTCCAAAAAACCCTTTGTTTACCTCTTTCACTTGGGTTTAATACTATAAATAAAATTCCTGGATCAGCTGTTATATTTTCATGGATAAACGCTGGAAATGCTAAACTTTTTAAACTATATTTTATTATCCCATTATCCTCTTTATAATTGTTTGTACCTTTTATTTGTACATAGAATACTTGTTCTGGACTTTTTGAAATATCTGGATTAGAAACAAATTCAAATGTCCCATCATGATTTGGCCATTTATCATTCTTCGAAAACGCTGTATTGATTCTTCCTCCTGATGATAAAAAACATTCAAGAGTAGTTACAGCATCACTATCCATTACTTCGTTACTTGTATGAGTTGTTATGTGATTTTCTATATTATTATGTTTCATTTATTCTTCAGTCTCCAGTTTTAGCTTTATAAGTACATAATTCAATAATTGTTATATAAAGGACATATATCTATATATCCGTAATCTCCGATATTCTCTTCAATCACTCGCTTTACGAGATTGAACCATTTATCACATTCATTTAATATGATTGCATCTCCTGACGCAATCAGCGGTTTATGCTTCAGCTCGTAATCAACTGCATCAATGATAATAACTTCTATCTCAGTCTTTATATCCTCCGCATATTCATATATCTTCTGCTTCAGCCTTCCTGAATTGGATACCGGCTTATCCAGATAGATAACAGCTTTTCCAACCTTCGATGATTCCAGTGTTTTTAACAATGCCTTAATCGCCAGATCTGTCTCAGGAATCAATCTATAAGTTCCACGGAGACCTGCCAGATCTCTGATAGTTCCATCCATGCACCTGAAAAGCATCGATTCAGAATATGCTATTTCCAATCCGATGATCACATTGAAACCATCTATGCAGATGGTATTCCCTTCAATAGAATCCACCTCTCTATTCTTCCTGGAAAGAATCTCTTCTTCAGGCGATACAGATCTTGCAAGAGCAAGTCGCTGACGCTCTGAAAACATATAGTGGTCTCCTACGAATCTCGTTGCTCCCTTCACCGGATATCCGTGATTCAGAAGGAATAACACTTCTTCCGCTGCTTTTCGGAGCTTTGGTATAAACTCTATCCCAAACTCTCTTTCATCAGATGGAACAAAGCCCCTCTTAGCATCCTTCATCTTCATCAATCTCCTACAATTTCTCTATACAGATCCCTTACTCCCATAAGAACGAATCCAAGATTATTCTGTGCTTGTCTTGTTGAATCCTTCTTATGCCAGTTCTGTGGAAGAACCTTAAGTGTTCCATCCGGATTAAGAAGATCCTTCTTCTCCATTCCCGCCCCATATATATCATCAGTAGGACTTGCCTCAATCAGAACAGCATCTTCTGTCTCAAGTAAAGCATTAAGAATCTTTATATCTGACTGCATCTTTCCGAGATTTCCATGGAATATAATCTCTCTAAAGCATTTATCCCATAAATCTCCATTAAAATTCTTTACAGTTCTGCCCAACGCCTTACTGTTATGAGGATCCGGATCTTTCATTATCTTCTCATAAGCTTCTAAATCATTAAACAACAGAGCTTTCTCAGACATCATATACTGTTCAGCTGTAGCATACGCTCTGCCATTTATCACTATAGGCTTACCTGCATACCACTGACCAAAATAATTATTTTCACATCCCTCATCAGCCTTCCAGAATGTGACATATTTGAGTTTTTCTCTGGAATTCACTTTATCAATAAGCCAGTTAATGTCGTATCGATAGATATACTTATCCTTATGAGGTGCTATGACTCCCAAATTCCCTAAATCTATTGCTTCCAGAAAAGCATCCATAATATCCGGGTTCTTAAGCATTACATCTAAATAAAGATTTCCACTGTCTTGAATGTCCCTTATAGCCTTGTCATAAACCGAACAAGTATAATTATCGAATAAAATCCAGTATACATCATCAAACTTATCTGAGTTTTCAATAAGAAAATCATTAACTGCATTAACAGCTACACTTGCGGCTTCTTCCACCGGATATCCGAATGCGCCAGTAGATATTGAAGGAAAAGCAATTTTTCTGATGCCATTATCAATAGCTACTTTAAGTGAATTAATATAGCAATCTCTCAATGTATCAGCTTCACCACGGCTACCACCATGCCATCTAGGCCCTACTGTATGAATAACATAATCACATGGAAGATTATATGCCTTCGTTATCTTTGCTTCTCCCATATGACATCCACCTAGAGTTCTGCACTCCTCTAATAACTCCGGCCCTGCAGCATAATGAATGGCTCCATCAACACCGCCACCACCAAGAAGACTCTCATTGGCAGCGTTTACGACAGCCTGGACGTCTGTTATCTTTGTAATATCACCCTTTTTAGCAAATATCATAGTTTCATCCCCTTATTATACTATAACTCCCACAACTGATATCCCTGCCTTCTCGCAGAGTCATATACAGGCTTCATATTCGTCTCAAGTATCCTATAGAACTCATCTCTACTATTACCCTGTCTATATAACTCCTGATTAGCCCATATTGAATGTAGATTATCTCTATAACACTTCTCAAAAAGCTTTCTGATAGCTTCTTTTGAATTAATCTCCTCATACATTATGAACTGATTCTCTGCAAACTTCTTAAAGAATGGATCCCACTTAGGAAGCTTATTACTCTTACTGGAATTCAGTCCACTGTCCATAGGCATAAGATTCCATAGTTCATCATTCATCACAAATGACCATGGAACAAAATGATCCACATCGAAATCATCAACCTTTATTATGTCCTCAGTAAATACATCATGTATCTCATGAAAGTCCATTATTGATGTCCAAAGCTTTCGAACATTTGCAAGCTTCCTCATCTTTTCATTCAGTGGTGCAAGCTTATATACCAGTCCCGGAACATCAGGATTATTATTCTGCAGCCACTTAACCTTTTCATATTGTATCCATCCTAGAATAGCCACTGTATTATCCTGGATCATCTTTATCCAGTCTTTACTAAAGATTACTTCTTTCTGTAGATTAGGACTTGTACCAAGGATATACGGAAGTCTCTCATATGTATTATTAAACATTTCAATGTAAGTAATAAGTCTTGTAATACTATCCCACTTAACATTCTGGTCATGTTTTGCAAAGAATCCGGCTAAAGCTCGATACGGAACCATATTTGTAAGTTGCTTCTTTTCCTGAATCAATTCAGCATTATGCGTCTTAATAGCATCCTTAATCTCCATCTTAGAAGCATTGCTCTTCAGATCACTTATATTACAAAGCTTTAATACAGCTCTCTCAAGTCCATCTTTAACTTCTCCTGATACAACACCACTAAGGTGAATATGAAATTCAACTACAGAATACCATGCATTAGCAATCATCTCGTCAATGATATCATTAAAGGTTGTTTCCTCTTTTCCCTCTGATATCAAATTGACAATAGCCTCTAACCAATAAAATTTATAACAATAAGAAGGGTCCTTCATCATATTAGAGAACCCTTCTAAGTCGAGATTATTCTGATATTCGTTACCTATCACTTGTAAGATATCATTCTGTAATTGCATAACCCCACCTTTAAATTCTATTTCCTTCTATCCGCCCGGAATACTCCTATCCCGGCACGCATCACGCTGTCATTTCCGTATTTGTTTCGAATCTTATCCAACGCCTTATCAAGATTCTTCTGCTTTTCCCGTTCATCTTCTCCGAATAGTGACATCTGCTGAAAGCCGTCCTTATCTATATCCGAAGCGGACAGGCCTAACAGTCTTAGCGGCTCTCCTTTCCAGGCTTCTTTCATAAGCTTAACAGCCATATCGTATATTTCAGATGTGGTATCAGTGGAATTCTCCATTTTTCTACCATGTGAATGGCGCTTCATATCACTGGTACGATATATAACCGTAATCGTAAATGCCTTTACCTCATCTGCTCTGAGTCGTCCGCCTACTATATCGGCTTCTGCAAGGAGCAGGCGATTCACTATCTCGAAATCTGTCACATCATCCTCAGTAGTATTCTCAACGCTGTAGCTCTTTGCTTCCCGTTCTTCATTTATTACCGGAGAATCATCTATTCCATTTGCTGCATCATGAAGATAACGCGCCGTCTTTTCACCAAATGCACGTAACAGCATACCCTCATCCGCCCCGGCAAGGTCGCCAATAGTATTTATACGCATCTCTATCAGTTTCTTCGCTGTTGATTGCCCGCAACCGAACAGTTCACCTACAGGAAGAGGCCACATCTTATCTTTTATCTCATCTGAAAAAAGTGTATGAACCTTATCCGGCTTCTCGAAATCACTGGCCATCTTGGCACATAGCTTATTACGAGCAATTCCCACATTTACAGTAAACCCGAGTTCATCACGGATTCTATCCTTCATCTCATGCGCAAGCTTTATAGGATCCGGATAAAGCAGCCCCATTCCCGTCATATCCATAAAGACTTCATCAATGGAAAATGATTGCATGAGCGGTGTATATTCATTCAATATGCTTTTAAAAGCATGGGACATCTTCTTGTATAGTTCAAAGTTCGGCTTAACTACTATAAGATCCGGGCATTTGCGAAGCGCAGTTGCAACCGGCTCTCCAGTAACAATACCATACTTCTTTGCAGGAATTGACTTAGTAGATACTATACTGGTCCGGCGATCCGGATCACCACCGACACATGACGGAACAGTCCTGAGATCAAGTGTCTCGCCATTACAGAGACGGTCTACTGCTTCCCATGAAAGAAAAGCACTATTCACATCTACATGAAATATCAGTCTGTCGGTTGTATCATATAACTGAGTCATGTTATACATTCTCCAAATCTATACTACTGTCCAATCTGCTTCTTGATTTCATTCATCTGTGAGATCACTGACTGCATCTTCTCAATCTCCATATGAAGATTATTGATTTCCATTTCCTGCTCTTTGATTTTTTTATCCTGTCTCTTATCAGTAAGCGTTGCTTCCAGTTTCAGTTTTCCAGAACAAATCATCCATATGATTTTTATTATAATAAATAAGATTGCTAATACACCTATAGCCGCCAATACTAAAACGGCATTCTGAACATCACGATATTGTAATATCATATCTCTGAAGGTCTCCATGATAAGTCTCCTTTATTATTCATATTTGTATAGTATCTATTTTGAATACATTTTTATAAATTGCTTCAAATACTCTCGAAGATTATCATCACAAACATATATATATGTTCCTTTAATTCCTCTTGTAAGTAAAACATAATATATATTTTTTATATAATTAAGCAATTCATTATATTCAGCCGTTCGTTTACCATTCATATCATAATATTTATCTGGCTTAATATAGATTTGATTTTTTTCTTTGTCATAAGCAATTTCTTCTCCAAATATCACAAATGCATAGTTAAGATCATATCCTTGAATTGAATGTATACATCCCACCTCATCAATTGCTTCATCCGTAAGTACCCAGCCTTCGGTACAATGGTTCCACATTTTTGAAATCCCCTGAATGCATATATCTCTTAAAGAATTATTATTTTTACTTATCCACTTCCAAGAATATCCAGCAATCATTCTAGAAAGACCATATTCAGCTTCTTTTTTATATAATAGATTATTAAACTCTGAAAAATCTTCAAACAGACACAAATCATATGATGAAGATTCAAACGCTTTCTTACAATTTGTATCTAAAATGCTTTTGACAAAATCGATATAATCATTTCCACCTTGTACTCGCATTTGCGTAGATAGACAATAATAAGCAATCATTCTTTTTTTGAATGCTTCATTCATTTTCTTATCGAATCTATCAAACGCTATACCTGATGGTCCAACTACTTGCATATTATCATAGAATAAAACTGCAACCTTAGTTTGTTTTAAAATCCAATCTAGTTCATCAGCCTCTGTTGTGAGCCCAAGTTTCTCACAATTATCTTTATAAACACCCATGTATGAAATATTCTTATATTGATGAAGTCTATGAACTTCATCAACCAATAAAATATCATATTTTTCTTTTGTTATATCAGAAGGAGACAAAACCTGGGATGGTTTCAATCCATAAACACTCTTAAAAACATTTTTCATAGTTTTTCTAAGTGATGTTTGTGGAACAACGAAGCCAATTTTTTTAGAATTATACTCTTCACTATCTGCTAAGTATTTCATCAAATATACAGCTACAATAGTTTTTCCACTTCCAGGCATTCCATTGACAACAATTCGCTCAACATTACCTTCTTTAATTTTCGCTAAAATATCGTCAACTGACTGTCTTTGACAATCATTTAATTCTTTAAATGGAGAATATTTGAATAAATCAGAGTTTTCAATTTCTTCTAATGAATGTTTTACAAGTTTATTCTTCTGTAATTTTCTCCATAATTCATGAAATCTTTTATCATATTCAACTTTATTAAAATAATTCTTATCCGCTATTCCAGAATTCTTATTTGTCACTTCAAATAATTCATCAGCAACAATATACTGAATCAGCTTTGATTCATAATCAAATGTAACAGATTGATTAAAAAACTTTGAATAGATAAAATGTACTTTTTTAAATATTTGCTTTTCTTCATTAGATAAATGTTGGATCATTCGAGTTTTTGCATGGTTTGATTCCCCAATGTATGCGCTCTTTCCGTTTTCTAATATATAAAGCATTGGCCAATTATCTATATATTCAGTATCAGCGTTTTTTATATTTTTAAAATCATAATCTAATACTTTAAACATTATTGTTTACACTTTCTATTATACTTCTCCAATCATCCTATTGAGCATATTTCTTCAAACATAGGCCTTAATACATTAATAAGAGCTTCAATTTCTTTTATATCATGAACATTCATTGTATTGGATATTAATGATACAACCGGAGATGATAGTTTTATACCTGCATTTATTATACCTTTAATTCCAAACTTCTTTTCTTCATTTTCAATATTATTTCCTAATATAGGATTATTTGCTGGATTTCCATTAAATAACATCGGGCCTTGTGGACTTATTGGACTCTTGACTTCTTCTCCTATAAGTTTCTTATATGATATAGGTGTCTTTACAGCGTTTTTTATTATAGGAACAACACTGTCAACGGTAAACAAAACGTCATTATCATTATTGGATTTGTCATTATATATAGCGATTGCTTTTTGAAGTATATCCTTGTGATTCTTTAACTTACTATTTTCAAAATATTCATTGAATCTTTCAGAATCATGAAAATACAGTTCTGACTCTTCCGAAAATGCCTCCAACTGATAACTATATTTCTTTATTATTTCCTCAACCTTTTTATATCTTTCCTGTTCCTTAATCAGCATATCTCTAGATGTATCAAGTAGTTTAGTGTCAAAGTATTTATTAATAATACCTTCTTCTGACTTAGCATCCGTACCGGAATTGATTAAAATATCAGGTTCAGGAATATCATGATTTACACAGAAATCCCTTAATTTACTATCTGTCTCTGAATACCTTATCATATCCTGCATTTCAGATATCGACTGTTCCACCTGACTTTTAAGCTCATTTATAAACCCATCATAGAATTTAAGAGAAGAAAAATCTAACAACCAATTAATGCTTTCTACCGTCAAAGTCTCATTATCAATCATTGCTATAACATTATTGAGCATTGGAGCATTAGATGTTATTACATTACTAATCTGATCTTGTAAGTTTCTTCTATCCTTGATACAATTTAGTTCCATAATGTCATTTAAAAATTTCATTCATGATTCGGAAGTAATTATCAACATAGTCGGATTCCTTCATTATTTTACAAAACATCTTTTTGTCCTTTTGTTTATGCTTTGATAAGAACAACTCCCACAAATCATTTTTACGGTCATTGAAGTTTTCATCTGAAAAATAATAATCCGGATAATCTTCCTTCATCTCAGCCGCTGGAATAAGTTTTGAAAGTTCTATGTTATATTTGCTTACACAATAATCTATCGCCATATTGAATTTAGAAATCAGAAGTTCTTTTTGTGTTTCATTAAATTCATTTTGAAGTTCCTCTAATGAAACAATATCTCCCTGCTGCGGCATTTTATATAGATAAAGAGGATTTACTCGAGTAGTGAGCAGCTCATATTTGCTTCTTGTTTCAATAGACTGATCTGCTAATTCTTTATTTACATATATTCCACTTAGCAGCTGTGCGTTTACAATCTTATTATAATCCTCATTTACAAGTATTCTTAGTATTTCTGCAGCCTTATCCATCTGTCCAATTCGCATATAAGACATTGAACAGAGCTGAAGAATATCATTTGCATTACCTGATGATTTAATAGCCTTATCTATCAAATCCTCTATCTTTTCTCTATCATTATAAACATCAAGCAGGTCAATCTGTTCAAGTGCACACGCTGATGACATATGATCTTCTCTAAGAAGAGCATATTTATTATTCTCCCAATATGAATCGAAATGTGCTAAAGCTTCCTGCTTATAATATTCTCTTGTTTCGTCAGATATCTTCAATGAAATATCTCTGGATATACTATTGGCAGTATTTCCGTAATTGTACCAGAATGGTGGATAAGCTTTAAACGTTTCTCTAATTGTTGTAAGACGTTCATATCTCTTAATTTTATCACTATCCATTAGGATACTATTATACTGCTTAATCTGTCTTTCAGTCAGTCTATAATAATCTGGGAACTCATATCTATCTGCAAGTCTCCACGCAGTATCGAACAATTCTCTTCTAAGTCCATTAAATTGGTCTATGGCGGTTCTTCTCAACTGCCACTGTTGCTTATCATAATCAAGCTTATTCTCGCTTTTGGCTCTTCTATAGTTCATATAGCCGATACCAACCTGAGATGCAAGCGACAAAGCTATCGTAGATGGTGTCCCTCCTGCAACTACAAGCCCAAAATTCGGAACCGCATTCCAGATGGCATTCTTCATCTTATGCTGATATTCTTTATCAATCATCTCTTTATCACCTTCTTGTATTCTAAAGAAAGTGATAGTATCCAGAAGTTGTTTAAGGATTGTCAGTAAAGCCTCATCCTTTGGAAACATTTCAAGATTCAGATTGTTAAGAATTGCTTCATATTCCTGTTCAAGGATATATACATCGTTATAGTCTATTATCTGTGATACAGAAACCATACAGAGATTTAGGGCATATGCAGCTCTCTTCTTTTCATCATCTGAGAAATTTTCCTTTACTGGTCTGATTGCATTCTTGATTGCATCTGTGATTGTTGATAATTCTTCTCCTCTTTCCATCTTGTATCCCCTTTTCCTATTACCTCTGAATCAAATGATATTTCCATCATTATCGGAATATGATCTGACACCTGTTTATGATAAGCGTTAAAATCATCCTCACAATATTTTCTTACTGCATCTATTCTTCTTGCTTTTAAATATACTCCATTGAACTGAGCTTCCTCATATGAAAAATGATCGTAATCATGAGCATACCCTCTACTCTTATCATCATCTAATTCTTCATCGTATTTTGATTTCAATGTTGTATATTCATACTGTACTGTTTTTATTTTCTTATTATCCCATCTAACGGACTCGACAATATCATCTTTATCTGCTTTTAGGTATGCTGGTTTAGGTATATAAGATTTTCCTTCCAGTTTTCTTTTAGCGTTTTGTGCTTGACGAGCCTCCTCTTTCCATGGCCTATATAATTGCACATTATAATCTCCCATTAATACTGTATATGAAGGCATACCATTACCATATTTACCATATCTTCTATCAGAAATCTGAGGATAAATATCTGTCAATAATACATCCAACTCATTGTCTCGACGTTCTCGAGCTTTTGAATCATCATCTCCAAAATATGTATGAATACATAAAAGTCTAAGTTCAATCCATGGTCCGCCCTCTAAAGTCTTTGTTGGAGTAAACCTTGCATAATATGGTCTTCGAATCAAATCTCTCTTATGAAGATTACACATTCTCGGGTAGAAAATTCTCTCCCCTTTTCCTGCAATACTTTCCGATGAAAGTCTCAATCTATTTTTATTCCACAGAAAAGCATATCCTTCTCCCCTATTATCTGAAGATTTTGCATTAGAATCAGCCGCTGCCCATTCAAACTCCCAACCAGTACCAAGCTCCATCAATATTGATTTTTTTGCATAATCAGGTGATTCGAATGCCTTGCCTTCACTCAAAACCTCTTGTAAAGCTACCACATCGAACTTCTCCTCTTTTATAATTTCAGCAATCAATTGAAGATTACGCTCATTATTATCACCTAGTGCAGTGGTTCCAATATTACGCATGTTGAATGATCCTATTTTATAACTCATTAAGGTTCCTCCATTGAACAGAATTATTCATCCTCTTCATCTTCAATAATTTCATAAATATCTTTTCCTAAGATATCAAATATCGCTTATTATATATGTATCGTTCATTTTGTTTCCCCCGAAATAGGTTTATTCATTGAATAAAAAAATTAACTATTATCTTTATTATCTCTTTTTCTCCAGCCCCTGTATTTCCCTGATTTCACTCGATTATCAACCGGTCTTTCTGTGTCTTTAGGAACTGCCCATAGCTTTCCAAATTTTATAGCTCCCGGAATCAAACCATCTGCACACATTTTCTGTACTCGCCGTACAGTCAAGTCCCACTTCTCAGCCACTTCTCGAATTGTTAAATAATCATTCATAGGCTTTCTCTCCGTCATCAAAATATAAAAGCACCGGAATAAATCTATCGACCTATTCTGGTGCTTATAACCCTCAATACTGCAACTGGCTACCATAAACTACTCATTTCTTAGGCCCTTTAGCTTTGCGTCACAGGATTTCTCCTGCTTTGCCTATTATTCTATTTGTCTGACAATTAAAATTATATTCTCATATGCGTAATATGTCAATTTGATTTTTATAATTTTGGCCTATAATTCATCATATTTTAGAGAACTCCCCTTTGCCTTCTCAACAGGGTATTTCTTCTCATTCTTTTCCATTTTTGAATTAATGATCTCATCCTCGTCTAGCCCCAGAGCATCTAGCATATTCCTGCAATATACCAGTACATCTGCCAGTTCTTCCTTAACATGTTCTATATCATATTGTTCACCGCTCCATTGGAAGCATTCAAGGAGTTCTGCTGCTTCTATGCATATCGACTTAGCCAGATTCTCAGGAGTATGAAACTGCTCCCAATCTCTGTCGCTGGTAAATTTTCTGATTCTATCTATAGTTTCCTGATTCATTTTCCTCTACCGTCTTTCCTCTCTTATTCCATTCTTATTATTTTACATTTTTAATAATAACACAAACCCCTGATATTATGAGTACAACTCCACCTACTATCTCTGCTATTCCCTTTTTTCTTCTGTTTGTCATAACGGATCTCCTTCTATTCTCTAATAATCATCCCAATACTCTTCATTATCTTCAAAGTCATCCCATGCGTCATCTTCATCTTCGAACTCTTCTTCATAGTCTTCATAATATGTATCGATATCATGATCATCCGGTTCTACTGTTTTATCCTTGTTAGAACGGTTATAACTGCTTGTATTTTTGCCTGAGGTACTGCCTGAAGTATTCTTTGAAGCTTCCTTCTCTTCTTTTTCTTTCCTCTTCGCTGCCCGTTCCGCATCATTCTTATTCATTTGTTCTATATATTCTTGTCTCTGCCTGTCTTCTTCGTCATATTGAGCCTTATAATCTCTATATTTAGACTCAATCTTAGCTTCCATATCTTTTACGAACTCTTTATGTTCATCTGTAAGATAAACCATTATTCTATCTATATGTTTTAACTCGTCATGAGCATATCTATAATCACCTTCGTTGTATGCTATAAGTGCCACAGCAAAATTTCTTCCATATACCAGAATCATATTATATTCAGGCACATTTCTTGTACTTATATAATGGAATTTATCCCTTGCTTCCTCAAGTTCTCCTTCTTCCATAAGATCAAAAAGTGCATTGAAGTCTCTTTTGAATCCCTTCTCTTTTCCGGCAGGTGTAGAATCATAGATTTCTGTTATAGCTACGAGGCTTATGAGTATAATTACACATATTGCTATTATAGATTTTCTATCCATGAATACTTCACCTCCCTACATCGGTGTCGATTTAATAATCATCCCAATACTCTTCATTATCTTCGAAGTCGTCCCAGGCATCGTCTTCATCTTCGAACTCTTCCCTGTAGTCTTCATAGTAAGCTTCGATATCATGGTCATCCGGTTCTACTGTATAGCTGCTCTTCTTACTACTTGAAGATGATGAAGAACTACCAGATGAATATGATGAGCTTGTACTCGAGCTGCTTCCACTGCTCTTACTGCTGCTTGAACTGCTTCCGCTGCTCTTCTTGCTTCCTGAGTTGTATCCTGAGCTGCCCGACTTATGATAATAGCAATAGATGCTATCATCCATTGCATAATTATCACAGCCGTAATGAAGGCACTTGTTTTTTCCTGATTCCTTAACGGCTCCTCTAATATCATTTACGAGACCTATGAAACCGATTATGCCAATAATAATGATCACGATTTCAAACGTTCCGATATGATATGTGCCATTTGAATTGTTATTTGGATTATTATTTCCTGACATAGGCTTCACCCCTCTAATATCTGCCATCATCCAGCAGAAGTCCTAATCCGATGAAGAACCATCCAAAGAGGCCTCCAATAAGCTTCAGCATCCAGATAAATAAATGAAGTGGTAAAAACATAAGGAAAAAGAATACCTTAAAAGTGTAATATATAAGTGTAAACATATTGAAACCTCCTCTCGATAGAATTGTCGCTTTAAATCTCCTTGCTTTATATCTTTATTCTGCCATATGAGGTGTCCCCTTTTCTACCCTTATATGCTGTCGATATGTCCTTTTAGCTCGTTTATACTTTAATTATAGATCATATGAGTTACATATTTCAATGTTTCGAATTACGTTTCGTAACCAATCAAAAAGGAAGGCCGAAGCCTTCCTTCCGTCTATATATAAGGGGATTTAAAGGATTGCTTATTCATTTCTAAGTCTATCAACCACACTTACTCTTCTGAGTCTTCTGTATGTTGCTGCCGGTATTATAAGGATGATCACTAAGATAACCGGAAGGCAGAATACAAGTGATGTAAGGCTGAAGTGCCATGAGAACATTGGGAGATTGTTAACAAACATTCTCACGCCTGATACATTTACAATGGTTGATAAAACTACTGTAAGTGCTGTTGTATAAGCGAAGTATCTGAAACCTTCATTGATGAGGCTTCTCTTCTGCTGCTTTGATGTCATTCCTACTGCCTCGAGCATGGCAAGCTCACGGCTTCTGGCGATGATAGCTGCGATCATTGTATTACCAAAGTTCATGATACCGATTATTCCGAGGATTACAGCTACGATGATTCCTGCGATAGCAAAAAGCTGTCCAAAATCCTTGTTGTCTTCGATTACACTCTGCTTTGATGTATAGCTGAGATTTGAATTCTTTGTATAGTTCTGGATCCACTGTTCAAATGCAGCCTCTTTATCATCTTCAACATCGATAAGTGTACGCATTGGAGCACTCTCTCCGAATACTGACTTATACTCATCTTCAGGAAGAATAAAGTTACATTCGATAGGTGCATATACCGGATACTCGATATTCATAGGGATATCTACAAGGGCATATACTGTATATTCATGTCCCTGGATCTCAACTACATCTCCGGGACTTACGATGTTAAGGAATCCGTTAGTTGCATACTGCCATCTTTCAGCCAGGACATAGCTGCCTGAGTTGAACTTATCCCAGTCGATGCTTGTAGCACCGTCCATAGTATTAACTTCCTTCATCTTGCTAGCCACAAGCTCGCCTA
>JAEEGL012676989.1_pt1 | contig 20157 bp, 7 predicted proteins | sample 9134231 | NCBI WGS metagenome assembly JAEEGL01 (sample SAMN16246548, study PRJNA631951) | gut metagenome | biome: gut microbiome; feature: rumen; material: fiber-attached | host: Bos | place: Iran: Karaj | collected 2018-10
CTGGCTGTATCCGTCCCACTTGGCGAGGTACCGGGCGAGGATCATACGGTCCTTGGCTTCGACCAACCCGTTGCGGTCGATGTCCGCGGCGTCCATGGATTTGATCTTCGCCGCATAACCGTCCCACTTCGCGAGATACCGTGAGAGGATCATGCGGTCGGTGGCGTTGACCTCGCCGTCGTCGTTCACGTCCCCCGGAATCAGCTTCGGAACGATTTCCGCTTCCGCTGCGGCGGACGACCCGTGATCGCCGTAAACAGAGTGCTCGTCGTCGCCTGTCGTTCCGTCGATCGGAAGACGGATCTTCAGCGCATTGCCGATGAAAACGATCCCGTTGGGTGCGTTGACGGCGAAAGACGAACCGGATGCCGTCACGTTTTCGATGCCGTCATGGATAATGATATTGCCGTTTGCGGCCGTGACGCCGCTGATGCTGCCCGCAGCCGTCAGTCTTCCTCCGTTGAGGATGATGTCCCCCTCAAAGGAACAGATCCCGTGATTCTTCGTGCCTGCGGCAAATAAGGTGCCGCTTTCAACGATGATATCCCCCTGTGAAAAGATTCCGGCAAGTTCGGCGGTCGCTTCGATTTCCCCGCCGGAAACAGAGAGGGTCTTGTCTGTATAGATGCCGGCGTTTTTCCCCTTCAGGGTGAGTCTGGTTTCGGGAGCCGCGGTGATCGTGAGATTGCCGCCTTCTCCGTTTTTGTTGCTCAACACGCCGATGGCTGCGGTGCTGTTCTCTCCGTCCGATCCCAGGACGGCATTCCCCGTGAGCTGCACAGTCAGATCCATGCCTCTGGCCATAATCAGGGCGCCTTCGTTCTGGGACGGGATATTCGGGCAGTTCAGCCGGAGAGTGTTCCGATCCGAATCGTATTCCCAGCCGTCTCCGGCCGCATACTCATCGGTAACCTTGATCCCGCCGACCCAAAGTCCGTCCTCCTGTTCTTGGGGGTCGTCCTGGTTCTCCGGCGACATGATGCCGAGTACCGTCAGCGAGGCGGAGGAGGATACGACGCTTTTGCTGCCGTCCGATACGATGCATCGAAACCGTCTGTTGTGTATCCTCGTACTTGCCGTGAGGGTCAGCACGGCGGTATCGCAGCCTTCCGAAGAGCAGTTTTCCCATGCCGTCCCGTCGTCACTGTACTGCCATTGGTAAGTCAGCCCTTCACCGGAAGCGGCGACACAAAAGCTGACTGCGGTGCTCTCTTCGGCAGTTGCGCCATCGGGCTGCGAGGTGATCATCGGCGCCGATTCGGATGTTGCCGCGTCCAGAGCCTCCAGAAACGCGGGAACATTGACATACCCGCAGCCGTAATACACATCGTAGCCGGGATCGCCCAGATCGACGGAGCTCTGCTCGAGAAGGCGGAGAAAGGCGTCCTTGTCCATGGAGGGATCGGCCTGGCGCGCCATGATCGCCATAGCCGTGACCACCGGCGCGGCAAAGGAGGTTCCCTGCTTCGTGAGGGTGGATCCGTCCAGATTCAGGGAGACGATATTGGTGCCCGGCGCGGAAACATTGACTCCGTCGTTGAAATAGGAATACTCGCCGTCAAACTCTACCCCGTCGGACGTCTGCCGGCAGGCGGAAACGGAGATCACGCAGTCGTAAGCCGCGGGATACATATAGGTGGTTTCGCTTTTGACGACGCCGGAGCGGTAATTCCCGGCGCTGGTCACCAGAATGATCCCGCGCTCCGCCGCATATTCGCATGCTTCTTTCAGAGCGGTATTGTCGCTTGTCCCGCCGATACTGAAGGTGATCACATCGACGCCCGCGTCTGCGGCCTGACGGATCCCCTGAATTGCCGTCTTTACGTCGGTTTTGCCGCCGCTCCAGGTGATGCAGACGGGGAGGATGGTGACGTTCGGTACCATGCCGTCCGTCCCGATCCCGTTGTTGACTTCGGCAGCGAGAATTCCGGCGATGAATGTGCCGTGGTAATTATCCAGCCCGTCCGCGTCGGTGGACAGGTTCACGGTCTCCAGAATATCGGCGTGCAAAAGATCGGGATGCGTCGCCATGACGCCGGTATCCACGATCGCAACGGTGACGCCGTCCCCCAGCCTGTCCCGCTGACCGGAGGAATCGGTATGCGCCCAGGCCGCTTCCGCCCCTACCGAGAGAAGATTCCATTGAGTCGGAACATAATCGTCGTAGCAGTCTTCGATCGTCAGGATATAGTTTGGTTTGCAGTAAAGAAGCTCACCCGAGGCCGAAATGGCTGCGGCGGATTCGGACGTCTCCGCATAATACAGCCCGCCGCCCAGATCCTCACAACCGTCCGGAAGCGCTTTCACCATACTCCTCTCGTCTGCCAGACGGACGAGATATCCGTCAAAGGCAGCCGCCTCCTCCTGAGCTCCCAGAACGGCGGAAGACAGGAGCATCCATGCGCAGAGCAGGAAAAGAATAAACAAAAACCGTTTCATGATAATACTCGGAACCTTCCCGGGCCGAGGCAGGGAGCCTGCCCGTTTTGGCATTTCTTACTGCCTTTCATTATACAGGAAAGGCAGCGGGAAGTCAAGACGGAAACGAGCGGCTTTGTGCCCGCGAGCGCTCTTCGCTGCCGGGAACGGCGATGCATCCCGCACGGGCTTTTTTCGGATTCCGGAACGGGTCCGGTGTGCCGCCCTCTTGATTTCCCGGACCGGGATGTGGTATAATGGTCCCGGACGGGTCCGGCGAAGGACGTCCCGAGCGCCCTGTCCCGAGCCGCCGGGAATGCTCGACTCCGTGCGCCGTCCGCGTTTGCGCCGACAATATCCGCGGTCTGATCGGCAGCGCGGCGATCCTGCAGGACGCTGCGGAAACGCACGGAGTGGCCTGACACAGAAGCCCCGTGTCCGCCCGGACCGCGCATACCATCCGAACCCATCCGAAAGAATCAGGAGAGGAAGGACGTCATGTTTGATCCGAAGACAGACAAGTTTCCGTATCCCATGGAGACGGACAGGCATTATCTCGAACTGCACATGGACCGCGGGATCGTGATCGACGCGGCGTATCCGTACATCGACCGTTCCGCATGGTTCCGCTTCAAGCAGGGGGTGATCCGCTTCCTGCTGTACATTTTCGCGTTTCCGGTCTCCGCGACCCGCATGGGACTCCGGATCGAGGGAAGGCGGAACCTCCGAAAACATCGGGACCTGCTGAAAAACGGCGTCGTCTCCGTGGCGAACCATATCCACATGTGGGACTATATCGCCGTCATGAATGCCGTCCGTCCGTTCCGTACGCATCTGCTCGCGTGGGGACCGAACATCAACGGCGAAAACGGCACGCTGATCCGTCTGGTCGGCGGCATCCCGATCCCGGAATCGGGCATCTCCGCGACGAAAACCTATCTGAAGACCCTGCGCGATCTTCTCCGGACGGAGCATGGCTGGCTCCACATCTACCCGGAGGGAAGCATGTGGGAGTTTTACGCGCCGATCCGCCCCTTCAAGACCGGCGCGGCCTACCTCGCCTGCGACAGTGACAAGCCGATCCTTCCGCTCGGCTTCTCCTACCGCGAACCGGGCTGGATCCGCAGGCACGTTTTTCATCAGATCGCGACGCTGACCCTGCGCATCGGCGAACCGCTGCTTCCGGATCCCTCCCTGAATCCGCGGGAAAGGGAGATTGATCTCACGGTCCGCAGCCACGAAGCCGTGTGCGCGCTGGCCGGCATCGATCCGAAGGAAAATCTCTATCCGCCCGTCTTCCGGGATTCCAAACGGGTCGATTATTACACGTCGGTCTACGGCGTCGGCTACCGGGGCTCGCGCTGAGCGGCCGGACGGTGTGGAATCGGCATTGGGATCGGTCCGACGACGGGCGGAAGGCTCCCGCGGACGCCGCGCCTGCGCACGGTGCGGGGAAACCGAATCAAGTCAAAGGGCGACGTGTCCCGACCGGTCGGGCGCGCCGCTTTCTTGCGTCCGGTATTCTCCGTGAGGCGAGGAAACGCCGGAGGTCCCCCGGGCGCCTCGGATCATGGGGCTGCCGCATTGTTTTTTGTCCGCACCGCCGCACCGCACACCCGGCACGCCCCGGAGACGGATTGGCGCCTCGGCGGACTTTTCCGTTCGGGGAATGACGGCCCGACGGCAGGATCCGTACTTACAATTCCGTAAGTCTCGCCGTTTTCCGCCCGGAATGGTGTATAATAAGCGTATAATGATTCTGAAATCCTGTGAGAGGAGGCGTGACAATCCCATTGAACGGCAAAAAACGATCTGAGCTTATTCTGCAGTACCTTCCCCCGACGCTGGTCCTGCTGATCGCCGTGGCGTTTTATCTGTTCTGCATCAACCGTGTGCAGACGGCTTTTCCGGAACTGTATCCGACAGACGGCATTCTGGACGCGCGGGATACGGATTTTGACGCGCAAGTCTATCATCTGGTCAACACCTGGGACTACTATCCGGGCCATCTGTACCTTCCCGCCGATTTCGACGGCTCCGCTCCCGCCCCGGAAAAGGGCAACGACCGCCCGCTGGACGCGGAGAAAGGCACATGGCGTCTCCGCATCCTGGCGCAGCCGGATACCTATCTGGCCATCAGCTCCTTTTCCATTGACTACAGCACCCGCGTGTTCGTGAACGGCACGGAGGTGCGCAGCATCGGGTACGTCTCGGACGATCCCGCGGAAGCGGTGCCGATGGTGCGGTACATGACGATTCCGCTGTACTCCGGAGACAGCGGCGAGATCGAGATCCTGTATCAGTACGCAAACTACGTGCACAACGACGGGGGCTTTATTCAGAAGACGCTGATTTCGACGCCGCGGAATATCGACAGATACCAGCGCGGGCTGACGCTGAACGCCTTGACGATCAGCGGCGGTCTGATGATGCTGTTCTTCTATTTCCTGCTGTGTGCCGCCTTTCAGAGGAATCGGGAATACGCGGTGCTTGCGCTGTGCTGCCTGGTGATCGCGCTGCGCAACCATTTCTTCTTTACCGAGCACATGCTCTCCTTCCTCATGGATTTCTATATCGAATACCGTCTTGTCGTGCTGGACGTGTCCTGGATCCCCATGACGGCGGTGTTCCTGTTCGCGGCGTATTTCCCGCAGTCTGCGAAGAAAGCGGTGACGGCGTGCTTCTCCGGCCTCTGTCTCGTCCTTTCCGTACTGCACTTTGCCGTGGATACGCATGATCTCGTGCTGCTGTGCCACATCTGCTATTACAGCTGCCTGCCGTTTTCCCTGTGGCTCCTTATCCGGCAGATTCTCGTTTTCCGAAAGAAAAAGCCAGGCGCTGCGGACATCGTGACGCTTGCCGCCATCCTGTTCTTCGTCGCCATGCTCATCCGGGAGGGAATCGCCACCGGCAGCAATTCTTCCGTCAATCATTTCGGAATCACGCCGCTGGCGATGCTGGTCTGCATCCTGGGGCTTGCCGCCGTCAACAACGAAAAAATCAACAGACAGACGGTGCAGCTGAAGGAGGAACGGCGGCGGAACGAACTGCTTCTGCAGATGAACGCGACCAACAACGATTTCCTGCGTACCGTCGCGCATGAACTGAAATCGCCGCTGACCGTGATTTCCGGTTACGCCCAGCTGATCGAGCGGCAAATGGAACGGAGGCAGCTGTCTGACAAAACGCCGGAGCGGCTCAGGACCATCTCAAGCGAGGCGGACCGCCTGGCGGAAATGGTGACGCGGCTGATGGATTACACCTACGACCATGCCCATGAGGCGGTCATGAGCAAGGTGGAGATCGACCTGCTGTTCCGGAGCGCTTCCGCCGTTATGACGCCGGTCTGCGCCAAACGGAGGAATGCACTGGTATTCCGGAACAACGGCGCGCCCCACGTACGCGGAAACGAGGAACTGCTCCTGCAGGTCCTCATCAACCTGATTATCAACGCCAGCCGCCACACCGAAGACGGCGTCATCTCCGTCGAGGCTGCGGACGGAGAAGGCTTCGTGGAATTCTCCGTCTCGGATACCGGCGAAGGCATCGCGCCGGACGCGGTTCCCCACATCTTTGAGAAGGGTTATTCCACCGACAAGGGAAGGGGCCTTGGCCTGGCGATCTGCACGGATACCGTGAAGCTGCACGGCGGCACGCTCCGGCTGGCATCCACCGGCCCGGAGGGAACCGTCTTCCGCTTCACCGTGCCGAAGGAGGAGACAACATGAGCTATACGATTCTCCTGGTGGAGGACAATCCCCATATCATGGAAATCAACCGCGAAGCGCTGACGATGGAAGGCTACGCCGTTCTGGAAGTGACGAGCGGCAAAGGATGCATGAATGCGCTGCGCACCCATGACGCGGATCTCATCGTGCTGGACATCATGCTGCCGGACAGCGACGGGCTGACCCTGTGCAGACAGATCAAGGCGCGGTACGACATCCCCATCCTGTTCCTCTCGGCTCTCGGAGAGAACGAACAGATCATCGAAGGGCTGCGCACGGGCGGGGACGATTATCTGCCGAAGCCCTACGACATCGGGGTCCTGCTGGCGCGGATCGAAGCGCGACTGCGGGCGTCCCGGCGCAGAAAGCGTTTTGTCTCCGACGGGAGTCTGCGTCTGGACACCCTGTCCATGATCGCTTACCATGAGGGAGACGACCTCGGACTGACCCAGAAGGAGTTTCTCCTTCTCCTGACCCTGCTCCACAACCCCAGCCGGGCGCTGGAAAAAGAAGAGCTGTACCGCCGCGTGTGGGGCACGGATCCCGGTCCCGGCGGTGACGTGAGCGCCATGCACACCGCCCTGTCCAGGCTGAACCACAAGCTGGAAGAAACCGGACGGCGGGTCGTCTACCAGAGGGGCGAGGGCTACCGGCTTGAAAAATGGTGACGGATTTTTCGCTTACAATTCCGTAAGTTTCATAAAAACGCATGTTTTTGTGGTAAAATATTCATGGTTTTTATCTGCAGGATTCCGCCGCACGAGTCGGACCTGCAAAACCCCACCCGATCTCCGATCACGGAAGATCGGATCGCGCCAGCCGCGATACCCGCTCGGTCCGGCTGAAACCGGCCGATCCGTCAATGTCATTCACAGCATTTACAGTTGAAAATCAGGAGGAAACAAAATGAAAAACCGGCTTACGAAACTCATCAGCGTGTTTCTCTCATTTCTGATGGTTTTTCAGATTGCGGAGCCCGCTCTCGCGTCGCTTGTGGAGGATGAACCCGACGCCTCCTCCGATGCCGCGGTTTGGAAACCGTACACGGAGGAACTTGTTCTGAAGGACTCCGAAGGAAACGAGACCGTGGTGGACGAGTCCTGGAATGAGGTCTATCCCTTCGGCGCGTTCGCTTTCGGCATGACCGGCGGCTCTGTCAAAGAGGGCGAGGACACGGTCATCACCCTCTACCGCGCGGGCGGCACCCACGGGCGGGCCACGGCATACATCGAGTATATGCCTGTGGCGGTTTCCAACGAGGACGGCTCGATCTACCTGGGCTACGGTCTCAGCGGACGGGATATCGTCATCGAGGTGGAGGATCCCCTGCCCGTCGCCGAATATCAGGCTGTGGGCAAGTACGACGATCCCGAGCCGGGGGACGCCTTTGTTCTGGTCGACACGGACGACGAGGGATATGTTCTGACCCTGTCCGAGGAAGCGGAGGAATACCATTGGCAGGTCCTGAACGACGGCGTGTGGACGGATATTATCGCCTCTGACGCCATTGAATTGAAGACGGACGCCGAGTATCTCGTCGAATATGATTTCCGCTGCATTTACACAAAGGACGACGCACGTTTCTGCACGGCGTCCCTGAAGGGCGTCGCCTATGAAAAGCCCGAGCAGGCAGAGCCCGCGGATCCTCCGGAGGACATCGAGCTGAATCCGGAGAAGACCTTCAGCGTCCTGCCGATCGACGACGAGGACGATCCGTACAGCGGCTGGAGATTCGCCGTCACCTTTGCCGACGGCGAATGGAAGAAGGAGATCCGTCTCCACGCCAATACGGACGACGAGGCGGAAGCGCTGGAGGAAGGCGCGACCTTCCGCATCGCCGATACCGAAGGCGGCGAGATCTATCCCGGCGCGGAAACATACATGTTCACCGTGGAGGACATCAACGAATCCACTCCCTCCGAAGTCGGCTTTACCGTGCAGGAAGCCTATGCGGACAAAGCGGACGGCAAGGTGGTCCTCACCGTGCGGAGAGAAGGCGGCAGCGAACGTCCCGTCTCCGTGGAATACGCCACCCGTGACGGTGCGGCTGCGGCAGGCCGGGATTATGCGGCTGCCGAGGGCGTCCTGATGTTCTACGGCAATGTCACGGAGCAGACGATCGAGATTGAACTCATCGACGACCGGACCGCGGACGACGAGGCCCGGGATTTTGCCGTGACCATCGGCGAGCTGAAGGGCGACGACAAATGCGTCATGGGCACGGACTCCGCGGCGGTGTGGCTCACGAACTCCGGCACCGGCACGGCGGTGAACGTGGCTTCCGTGTTCTACGATCCCGAGGCCATCGACATGACCGCATCCGTGGCAGAATCTCCCACCTCCGCGAGCCCCGCGGGCCAGGCCGTCATGGGCGACCAGGTGGTGCTCGAGGTGCCGGAACCTGTGGAGATGACGCTGCTCTCCGGCGACGACGGTGAGATGAGCACCCAGGTTCACGATTACGGAAACGACGCTTACGCCAACTACGGCACGATCGACTTCACCAAAGCCGTCGCACAATTAGGGGACAAGGCATGGGAGAATACCGAGGATCTTGCCGACGCGTCAAAGTGGAAACTGTTGAACAACGGGAGCGAAGGCGGCACCGCGCTGTACGCCAAGGGAAATACGATCAGCGGCGGCTACGGCTATGTCAGGGACCCCGACGGCAGCTATTATGCGGACTCAGCATTCGGGAACAACTACGTGGTCAAAAACGGTCTCGCCGTTGCGGGTACCGGCAGCGGCGACGCGGAGCTGAAAGAGGAATACGAGAAGACCCTCGGCCAGAAATATTCCGGTTATGCCGCTTCTTACAACATGATATATTACCATTCGCGGTCCACGTATGTGGCGAAGAATGCCAAGTGATACGGTGCGTGGACCGCGCCGAAGCGGATGATCGGAACCCTTAAGTCGATCGACAATACGACGTTAACATTCAACTTCGGCGATATCCTGAACAAACCGACCGAACCGAAAGGAACCAAAGCCGTCGGATTCATCAATGCCCAATATGCAAAGAACTGGCAGGTCGAAGGGCTGGGCAGCGACGGCACATGGAGCCTGAACCCGCATCACAATTATTCGGGCTCCTGGCAAACCACGGGACCCATCGGTGTCAAAATCGACGTTTCCTTTACCAGCACCAACATCTCGGGCAAGAAAAAGGAACAGTGCCACAAAACCCTGATAAACCTGTCCAGTCTCGAGATGACGCGGCGGTATTTCCGCGAGGATGCCTTCTCCGTGGATATCGCCACGCCGAATGACGCCAATACCGGCGTTATGGCAGGCGCCGTCGAGATCAGCGACTACAAGGCATATCTTCCCACCGTGTCGCTGGAGTCCGGCGGCGTGCGCAAAAACGGAGATACGCTTATAAACAGCGCTTTTGTGGGCAGCTCCGTCATCGTCACCCCCAAGGCAGTTCCCGGCCTTTCGGTGCAAGACATCCTGGTGCTGTATACGGATACGAAGCCCACTGAAAACACGAAATGGCAGGTTTTCGGTAGTTTTAATGTTTCAAAATACGGTACAGACGGCAAGAAGATCGTTCTCATGGACCCTTCGGGGAAAAACCCGCTGAAAGAGAATGAAATCAGCAGTTACTATTTCCGTTTCCGCGTGGTTTACACCCGTGCCAACACGATCACCGTGGATCTGAGCAATTCTCTGCCGAGGGATGAAAACGGAAATCAGCGGGATGACGCCGAAGCTTATGCCATGCTTTTCAACAACTACACGCCCACAGAAGAGGGTCCCAATAAGGGTAAGGCGCAGGAGGATCACTGCTTCGCCCTGACTGCAGACGGTGAAGACGTGACCATCACCGTTGGCTACAGCGAATATGACTCCGATCTCATGGACTACAAGTCGACGATCACGGAAGATTCATATCTTCTCTACACGCCAAAATACGGTTGGACAGGGTTGGACCTCACGATGACGAAGGTCTATCCTGCCGAACCCGAATTTACCCTTCCTGTCGACTCGAACATCCAGTGGATCTGCTTCGGGCTTGACAAGCGGGACCTGCTGCTCTTCAACGGCCGCGGGTACAGCGGCGACGCCAAGATCTGGCTCACCGAAGAGGATCTGGCGGGCAATATCAAGGTTCTGTACTATCATGAGAATTACCAGGGTTATATCAACCCCATGACCACCGCCGTTTCCTGGAAGGCGATCTATCTGGACGGTGACGGCGACGGGGCCATCACCGGTGATTATGTGAACGGCCTGTTTGTGCTGACGGATCCGGACGATCAGTTCGTCCAATATCTCAGCGACGGCGACTCTATCAACGAACTGGAGCTGGAACCCATAAAACTCGAAAACGGCGATTTTGCCCAGTATTACATCCTGCTCTGCTACACCATGACGCCGCGCTGCCTCGAACCGGTCAAGGGCGAAGAGAACAACTGTGCCCAGGTACTGCCCGCTTTCACCACCGCCGTGGACAAGGGGGCTGCCTCTTACGCGGAGCAGACGCCCGAACAGAAGAAGTATACATACATCGAAAGCGGCAAGCTCTCCGTAAACGGGGAATATACGTCGGATAACCATCCCATGTTCCGCGCCGAGGCGAATAAGAAAACGCTCCTGGCCATCCCCCTGGGCGGCGACAAGTCTCCCGCGCATCTCAACGCAGATAACAGCGGTTACGAATGGACGCCGAATTGGTTTGAAAACTATCTGGTCCCCTTCGAACATCCCGATCTCATTACCATCAAGAACAGCCTGGCCGGACCCACTGCGGTCGCCGACGGCAAGCCCAAAGAGAAAGCGACCGAAAAGGGCTCCGTCATCGAGTACGAATACAGTAGTGACGCGCTCCGTCAGATCAACGGCTATCTGGCTTCCTTCAACGGCACGACCACCTTCCTTCTTGTCTCTGCGATCCAGAAGACCACCACGAGCGAATATGTAACCGCCCGCGACACTGCCGGTTCCGGCACTCCCCTCGCCCCTCCCGTTTCCGACAGCAACACCTTCGGCTACGTATATACCGTCCCGGACGCCGCGTATCTCAAGGTCACGAGGGACTCGGAAGCACCGGCGTTCGAAATGAGCAGCACCGGCTCCACGACGAATAAAGGGGAATTCCCGGAGCTCGCCCAGTCCTTCTTTACCGCCTTCGGCAGCAATGAGATCGGCGTTACCAACTGGGTTACGATCATTGCGGAGGAGAACCTGGTCGGCTTCTGCATCTCCATCCCGCTGATTTCCGGAGAAACCGACCCCAACAACAACGATAAATGGGGCTGGAAGGATTTCTTCATCGGCCCCAACGGGGACTATCTCGAAGGCCTCGGCAAATTGGGAGACCGGGCCAATCATCTCGGCGATGAAACGCTGCAGAAGACGTGGGCCAAGAAGAACGGCACTTCAACGCCCACGGCGACCCCCCCTGCGAGTCCCGGCACCCCCCAACCTCCCGCACAAGGTACACCGACAAGACAGCAAAGCAATACCACCCCCCCGAGTCCCCAGCCCCGGCCCTCGACTTCGGGCAGGAGTTCTTCCGTTCCCACTCCTTCGAGCGCGCTTACGGCGCAGGATGCTTCCAGCAGCTCGAGCAACACTTCGAGCAATACTTCGAGCAACACTTCGAACAATGCCTCCCCTGCCAGCACTTCAAAGCGCGTCTCGTCTAAGAAGTTCTCCGTCCAGCTTTCTGTTCAGTCCTGCTTCATTTGGGAGTACGATCCTCTGAACAACGGCTATCACTTTGTCAACTGGGGCATCGGCATCGCGGGCGAGCTGGAATTCCGTATGGAAGCCCGCTTCACTCCCTGCCCCCCGCTGTACATCTATCTGGACGTCAAGCTTTCCGTGGAAATCATGACCGGCGTCAAGGTTGCCCAGACCGAGACGTTCGGCACGGATCTGCTGACGGCGACGACCACATCCGGCACCGGCAGCACAACGAGCTACGACGAGAAAGTCGAGCCCGTCACGCTGAGCTATTCAGCCGGTGCTGCTGACCGGGCGGACTTCCGGATGACCACAAAAGCGTTCGATATCACCTTTGCAGGAAAGCTGTACGTGCAGGTGCTCGCCAAGGACGGTGACAGCTATACCGCCAAGAAAGCGGACGAGATGGGCTACGTTTCCGGCACCATCTCCTCAAGCGGCAAGGAACCCGTCCGGGTGGTCATCACGAATACGTATAAGGCTCTGGAGAGCGAACAGAGAGACATGAACCTGAAAGAGCCTGTCATGATCCGGCTCTGGGCCATGCAGACCGACAAGGGAGAAACGGTCGACGAAACGACGATCAGCTCCATCAAGCCGATTACGAAGCTGGAAAGCGAAGCGCGCTGGGCCGGGCTCAAGCTGTCGCCGCAGATCGGCATTGAAGTGGGCGCCGGCGTTGGCGTGGAGCTCTTGAAGGCTGAGATCTTCCTTCATGTCAGCATCGGCGGCGAATTCATGATGTTCAGCAAGAACGACGACTATTATGACGGCGTTCCGGGAGCTTCCGAATATCTTCCGCCCTATACCGAATCCTTCGAGTTCGTGGCCGGTATCGCCGTGCGCGTCGTGCTGGCGGTCCTCTCCTATGAGCTTGACCTGATATCCTACAAGATCTCCTATGAGCATGTCCCCAACGCTAAAGGAATATGGAAACACGGCATCTACTATGTCAACGACATGGTGGATCCCGACGAATGGTACTTTACGGAGGATACGGACGATCCGGACTACGGCGTCACCGCCCGGCTGCCGAAGGACATGACCGACAGCCAGACTGTCTACGGTCCGGAGGACAATGCGGTCGACGAAATGAATACGCAGGCGTATGATTTTGAGGATCCGTCGATCCCCTTCCAGGTTTCCGGTTTCGCTTCCTCCGCGGACGCCGTGAACCTGACCGAAAACATCCCCGAGGGCAGCAGCTACAAAGTCATCCGTGCCGGTGGCCAGAACTTCCTTGTCTACGCCCTTTCGCGCAGCGGGACGGAGCCTGAGGACAGCACCATGCTCGTCATGAGCAAGCTGACCTATGATGATTCCCTCAATTCCTACGGCCTCGTGAATCCCGATCCCGCGGGCAGAGGCGAAGGCGAAGCGAAGTATATCGTGCTGGACAACGAGATCGATCCTACCGGCGATCTGGACTTCGACGTCTGGGCCGAAGAAACCGATGACGGCGGCTTCATCATTCATGCAGTATGGGTCAGCTATGCCGCACCTGCCGTCAGCACGCTTCTCCTGCCGGACGGCGAACCCTATACCAATGAAAAGAACGGCACCATCAACGGTGACAACTACAAGGAATTCGCGGCGGAGGAGGAAGCCAGGGCGTGGTACGATTATTACCGCGCGCTGAGCAGCGCCAACGCCGAAATCGAGGTCCGCGCCAAGCATGCAGCGGAAAACACCGTGGTGAAGACGGCGTCCTGGGCGATGGACGGCACGGCCTTCTCCGAACCGGTCGTCATCAGCGACAACGCCACCACGGACTATGTATTCCAACCCGCCTCCGCGGACGACGGCAAGGTGATCTTCTACGGAAGCACCTTCCGGCAGGACAACGGAGATGCCTATGATGCGTACAGTGCATATCAGGACTCCAAGAGCCGGAATGTAAAGATCACCAATTATCTGAAGGCTCTGCGCAGGTCCACGCTGGATGTGATGGGCATTCAGTCCGCCATGAATCTGGCGGTTCAGAACGAAGACGGCAGCTGGTCTGTTTTCCCTGCCGCTCTGCCGGAGGGACAGACGCTTTCCAACGTGGAATTCGCGGAGGGGACGAACAACGACTGGTACGTCGCTTATACCACGGAACAGACGACCTACCGGGACGGCGATATGGTCACGGCCTACCGCCTCTACCTCCGGCGAGCTGTCGTGGAGAACGGACAGGGCTCCTGGGGCACGCCCGTTCTCATCCGTGAACTCCGTGACTACGATCAGAACACAGGCACCGACGGCGCGTACAGCCGCGGCCTCTGCACGAGCGAATACGACGATCCGTACTTTGCGGATCTGACCTTCCTCACGGCCAACGTGGACAGAGACATGCTCACCGGCGGCGAGCCTCTGAGCGAACTGGAGATCCAGGAGGTGAAAAACCAGCTCCTCTTGATCTTTGAAATGAACGGCACCACCTACGTCATCCCCGAGGATATGCTCACGCTCATCACCTCCGGCGGCGAGGGCGGTCTCATCTACCCGTTCTTCTCGCCTCCGCTCCATGAGAACGCCGACGGCGAATGGGTGCCGGAAGGCGCAGCCGGCAAGATGAAGACGAGCATCTGCGCAGATGAAAAGGGCAACCTCTATGCCGTCTACATCGGCAACGTGTCCGGCACCACCGGCAACGCCCTGTATCTCTCCACATACGATCCGTGGACGAATACCTGGAGCAGCGGCGTCATGCTTGCCATGCACGACATGAACACCTACGAAACTGCCATCGGCAACAAGTGGGATGACGTCACCACGGAGGCGGCCTACCTCTACGGCCTCGGCACGGACGACCTGACCAAGCTCTACGGCAGCGAGGTCGTCGAAACCCTCGAAAAGCTTGCTCCGGCCGAGCGTGACCGCAATCTCGGCGACGCGAAGACCTTCACCTTCAACGCCCTTCAGACCGCGGTGGGCGAGAAGGGCGAGCTCCTGATCGTTACCGGCGGTTCCGTCAAGGAAATGACCGTTTCAACGTACAACGACGGCGAAGAAACAAATTACATCCTGATGCCCAAAACCGACGAGGATACAAACGGCATTAAAACCGTCAGCGGCAATTATGCCGTCAGCTTCGGCGAGGGCCAGCATGCGCTCAGCGGCGCCATCTACTTCGGCAACAAGAACTTCAAGGCGGAAAAGCAGATCTACGTGGCGATCGAAGCCGAGAATACCGGCACTACCTCCTTCCGCGGCAACGAAGGCCAGCCCATCACGGCCATCCTTTCCGTGAGCGGTTACGAACTGGCGCGCTGGGAACTCGGGGTGAATGTCGCCCCCGGCCAGGCCATGCGGTTCGACGGTTTCACGGTCCCGCTTCCGCGTAATCTGCAGCAAGGCGACAAATTCGTCCTGACGCTGATCGAGAACAGTGATTACGCCAATCAATTCAACCGCGCGCCCATCACCTGCGACCTGGAGCTGTTCACCGTGGAAAGCAAGCCCGATCTCGGTGTGCACGAACTGAGCATAGAGCGGAAATCCATCTCCGAAGACGGGATGAAGACGACCTTCGATGTCAGTTTCGTAGCTACCAACCAGGGCTCCGCGGACACGAAGGACGTCTATGTCCAATTCAGTTACGCCGTCGGAACCGACGAGGCGGGCGATCCCATCTACGTTCCGCTGAACATCAGCGAGAACAAGCTGGAGGTCGGCCCCGAGACGGCTCTGAGCGAGCTGCTGACTACGCAGGAGGACGAGAGCGACCTCAAAAACGGTATTCTCCGTCTGATCAGCAAGGACCACAACAACGATATCAACGCCAACCTCTCCGCGGGCTACGGCAAGCGGGTCAGCGGGACGATCACCGTTTCGAAGGATGTCTTTGCAGCCGGCGAGTCCGGTCATGCTCAGATCCAGGTCGAGATCTTCGACGGCGGCGACTCCATGACGGTGATGAACGGCGGCCAGGTCACCGTCAGTTCCGACGAATACTACACGGCGGACAACGCCGTCAACCAGCGCGTGGAGGCATATACCGAGTTTAACGCCGCGCACAATATCATCATCCCCCTGGGCACCACTACGAAGCTGGCCCTCTCGGCGGTCAGCTCCCGCGGCACGAAGCCTGTGATCGCCGTAGAGGAGATCGACGACAAGAACGGGCTCAATATCGGTATCCTGAACTTCAAGCAAAGCGCGGCGGACAAAGGCGCGCTGAGCGGAATTCTGTCCATCACGCCCACCCAGACCGGTACCGGCGTTATCCACGTCACGGATACGGCGACGAACTCCGTCTGCTCCATTGCGTTCGAGGTGGTGAACGCCACCAAAGGCATCGATATCTTCCGGGACAACGCTTCGTTTACCTTCTATAACTACAACAAGCCGACGGAGGTGTTTGACGATAAGGGTGTCCGGGCGAACCAGAGCTGGTCCTTCCTCGGCACGACGAAATGGGGTACCAAGTTCGAGGATGAAGTGAATCAAAAGACAATCGACACCGTGGAGACGCCCCTGCGCGGCAATCTCTCCACCGGTGATCAGTATGCGTACTTCACCTTCGATTCCGCGGCCTCCTCCATCGACCTGTACTTCTCAGGCACGGTCGAGGTCACGAAATTCGACCCGGCGTTCACGGAGAGCGTGATTGTGTCCAACGACTACGGCGGAAACAGTCCCACGACGATCGAACTGAATGATAATCCGGAAAACATCCCCTATACGATCAAAGTGAGGATCCTCAGCGAAACCGCCACCTTCGACCGGCTGGTGGAGACCTTCACGAACGAGGTTCCCGTCCCCGAATACGACGGCGTCAGCCCCGTCTTCATCTGGAGCAGAAGCTTCCCGGATACCGCCTCCGTTCCCACGGGAACCGGCATCCCGCTGAAGGTCTACATCCTGGACAACAACGGCGTCGGAAACCTCACGATCGAAAAGGGGAAGACCCAGGAGCAGATCACGGATCCCGACACCACCCCCGCCATGACGGTCATCGACGGAGACGGTCTCGTCTGGTGCTACGATTTCGGGGTGATCACCGAAAACTGCGCTGCCAACCAGCCCTATGTGCTCACGGCGACGGATATCAGCGGAAACGTTGTCACCGAAACGCTTTGGATCGACTGGTTCCTGGCGAATCCCACGGGTGACGCAGACACCGTCTTCGTTCCGGAATACACACCGTTCTTCGAGCAGAACGGCACAGCCGTGGGGGCTCGGACGATCGGTACCGCGAAAGGTCTCGGCATCGATTTCAGCGAAGACGCCTCGAATAGGAAGAAAGAGAACAATACCCATACGGTCGACTATTTCAGCGGCGAGGAGTTCATTCCGATCACCGCGGAGGCCGACGGTACATTCTCCGTCGATTCAAACGGCCTGTATGTGGCCTATACGTCGAACGCAGATCATACCTGGAGCGCAGCGGTCCTCTGCATGGACCTTCTCGACAATTCCCTGCCTCAGGTGAGAGGTTCCTATGACGGGGAGAACGGATGTTTGAAATGGAACGCCTATAAGAAAGCATCCACGGCACTTCCCATCAACTCCGTGACCATCAACGACTGCACGGTCAGCACCGAGGAAGGCATCTCCCTCTCCGGCAGCTTCCCGGTGGCATTCAACGGGACCTATACGATCACCGCCACCGATACCGACGGCCGAATCGGCAGCATCGAAAGAAATATCAATGACGCTGCGATTCAGGTGAAGCCTTCCGCCGAGACCCTGTTCATCGAGAACCCGAGCGGCGGCTCCGCGACGTTTGTGACCAACCTTTCCGCCGTCATTACGGGCGGTCCCTATGATCCGACCCTGAGCGATCCCGCAAGCGGCACGTATAAGGCCAGCTATCAGACGGCGCTGCTCAAGCTCGATTCGGCTGACGAGGTCCCGAACGCCGAGAACGTCGAGTGGACCGGTACAACGGAAGCGACCGTTGACGACCCCGGCTCCATGGAAACGGTCATTACGGAACCCGGCTTCTATGTGATCGCGGCCAGGACCGGGGAAGAGACCGCCTTCTCCGACCTGATCACCGTGGCCTTCTCCGAAGAAACGACGGATCCCATCTGCGAAAAAGACGGCAAGATCGTTTATAAGGTGACCGTGACTGCCGGCCGGGAGGTATTCGAGAATACCTGCGAGAAGATTCTTCCGATGCTCATCCATGAATGGAGCGATCCGACCTACTTCTGGGAGGATGACAACAGCATGGTGACGGCGAGCAGAACCTGTGCGCATGATGAAACCCATGTGGAGAAAGAAACGGTCGATACCGCAGCCGTGACCAAGGATCCCGTCTGCACGGAGGGAGGTACCGTAACTTATACCGCGACCTTTGAGAATCCTGCGTTTGAGACGCAGACGAAGACCGTGGACAGCACGGTACCGCTGGGCCATGCCTGGGGCAAGCCGACCTACAAATGGTCGGAGGACAACGGCAAGGTGACGGCGACCCGGATCTGTGTGCATGACCAGACCCACGTCGAGACGGAGACGGTCGATACTGTCTCCGAGACCGTGGAGCCGGACTGCGAGAACGCGGGAACGATCACGTATACGGCAGCCTTTGAAAACACCGAATTCGCGACTCAAACGAAGACGGTGGAAAGCAAGGAAGCCCTCGGCCACGACTGGGGCGAGCCGACCTATGCGTGGTCCGACGACAAGAGCACGGTAACGGCGAAGAGTGTCTGCCTCAGAGACCCGTCGCATGTGGCGGAAGAGACGGTCAGTACCAAATACGAGATCGTCACCGACCCGCAGCCGGAGAAGGAAGGCCTCGGCCGGTACACGGCGACCTTTGAGAACGACCTCTTCAAAGAACAGACGCAGGACGTTGTGCTTCCGCCGACGGGCTACACCTACGGAGAACCCGAATTCGCGTGGACGGACGACGGACATGTGACCGTGACGTTCCCGGCTGTCGAGAACCCGAAGGGGAACGTGACGCTGACCGATGAGGACGCGTCCGTGACCGTGACGGAGGAGACGACCGAGCCCGCCTGCACGGAAACCGGCAAAACCGTCTATACGGTGACGGTGATCTTCGGCGAAGAGACATACACGGATACGCATGAGACGGTCCTGCCCGAGACCGGTCACGATTGGGGCGAACCGGTATTCACGTGGTCCGACGACAAGAAGAGCGCCGTGGCGACGGTGACATGCGGAAATGACACGCATCATGTGCGGACCTTCAACACCGTCGTCCGGATGGATGCTCCCGTCATACTCGGCGTGCCGGCGGTCATCCGGACTGCAACCGTCGTGATCGACGGCCAGACGTACCATGACACGATCTGGGATACCGCTCCGGTGTGGATCCCGAGACTGCCGATTCCGGAGAAAGAAACGACGACGCAGGAGGAGACACCCGATCCGAAGAAGGAATCCGGACTGCCGTTCATCGACGTCAAGCCGGAGGATACGTTCTATGACGACGTGAAGTATGTATACGACAAGGGCATCATGAACGGCGTGTCCGAGACGGAGTTCGACCCGCTGTCCGATCTGAGCCGGGGCATGATTGTCACGGTGCTGTATCGGATGGAGGGAAGACCGGAGGTACCGGAGATGAACGTGTTCACGGATGTTCCTGCGGATATGTGGTACACGGACGGCGTGACGTGGGCGGCCTCCAAGGGGATCGTCAACGGCTACGGCGACGGGACGTACGGCTCGGCAAACCCGGTGACGCGCGAACAGCTTGCGGCGATTCTGAACCGGTACGCCGACTTCAGGGGATACGCTGTCAGAACGGAAGAGCTTGAAGCGGCAGACGCGGAGAGCGTTTCCGGCTGGGCGGCGGAGAACGTGAAGTGGGCCGCGGCGAACGGTATCCTCGAAGCGGGAGCGGACGGCACGATCCGTCCGACGGAGCCCGCCTCGAGAGCCGAGATCGCCGGCGCGATCCGGGCGTTCCTCGAAAACGTGGCGGAGTAAAGTCGGGAGATTTCCGAAAGCAAAACCCTTTCAAAACATGAATAAAATGCAGCCGTCCGGAGAGATCCGGGCGGCTGTATTCGTGAAAGGGGGCGCTCCCGCTGCAGCATGGTTTCAGATCGGACATGTGCTTTTTCCGGCGGTATTCGGCGGGATACTCTTCCTTGTCGGCCAGAGGAGAGATCTTTTCCTGACCGGATAAGAACAAGGGAGCAGAGCGGCTGAACTGCTCAGCCCCATGTTCTTGTCGTATCCAGTGTTTATTTCATATTGTACCATAGTGTCACCTGCACAACGCTCGCACCGCGCGAGCCGGACGAAGTAACGCCAATAGCAAGCGCAAGAGAAGCCTGAGCCTCTTTTGCAGGTTCACCATAAGGACGGATGTATAAGCCATAACTTCGCTGGTATGCTCAAG
>JAEEGL015474588.1_pt1 | contig 20157 bp, 17 predicted proteins | sample 9134231 | NCBI WGS metagenome assembly JAEEGL01 (sample SAMN16246548, study PRJNA631951) | gut metagenome | biome: gut microbiome; feature: rumen; material: fiber-attached | host: Bos | place: Iran: Karaj | collected 2018-10
CGTAACCGGGCTGGAAAATACGAACCGCGGGGCACGCGGGAATAGCCTGCTTATGCTCAGCCTGATGAGGCTGTCGAACAGGAAGCCCCCACTTCTAAGCGAAAGCGAAAGTGGCGGGAGCATGTCACTCGATATTCATTATAATCGGTATTCCTGCGGCTTCACCTCACCGCGCGACTGCGTCTCGGGCGCAGATGCATCACGGGCGCAGAGCAGATGCGTCTCAGGCGCAAAAGTGTTTCGGGCGCAGATGCGTCTCAGGCGCAAAAGTGTTTCGGGCACAGATGCATCACGGATTTCTCATAACCGCAACACCCACAAGGCCGGGACCGGTGTTGATGGCCATCGTCGCGGTAATCTGGCCTTCGTACAGGATTTCCTTGCTGACAAGGTGTTCCTCCAGCATATCCTGCATGGCAAGCGCTTCCTCGTGCGCGTTTCCTTCCTCAACCACAATCCAGGTGCGGTGGCCGAGACAATACTTGACAACCTCCTCCATCAGGCGGAGCTTTCCGAAACGGCTCCCCCGGATCTTTGCCACTGTATAATAGGTCCCGTTCTCATCGCAGGAAATAATCGGCTTCAGGCCGAGGGCCTCTCCGACAAAAGAAGCTACCTTTCCGATCCTTCCGCCGCGCTGCAGGTATTTCAGTGTGTCCATGTAGAAAAAGACCTTGGAATCATAGATCTTTTCCTGCATCTTCACGGTTATCTCCTCAAAGGACATTCCCTCGCGGAGCTTTTTCGCCGCCCAGATCGCGAACAGGCCGCTGCCTATGGAAATGTTCTTTGAATCGAACACAAATATCTCCAGGTCATCCCGCTCGGATGCCGCAAGGCGGATTGTATTGAAGGTTCCCGAAAGACCGCTCGATATGCAGACCGCAATGATCTTCTCATAACCGTCGCTCTTAATCTGCGCGAGTTTATCGTTCACCTCCGCAAGAGAAGGCGTGGATGTAGACGGGAACTCGTCGGGAAACCGGCGGTATACCATCATGGGATCGATATCCACCCCGTCCATATAGTCCTTCTCCGGATACATGACCCGGAGCGGTATGACATATATTCCGTATTGCTCTCTGATGACCGGCGGCACATCACAGCCCGAATCTATCAGAATTGCCGTCTTTTGATCGTTCATCGTCTCCCCTTCTGTGTAAAGCGAATGTAGTTTCCAAAACCACATGCATAGAATACCCTTTTTCATGATATACGTCAAACCTTGAAGGGATGGAGTTCGTCAGCTTGTATGTCAGCCTCCCGGCAGCTGACAGTCAGCTGTCCGTCAGCCTCTGGTCAGCCTCCCGTCAACCTCTCGTCAGCTGTTCAGGTGCGCTGTGCGCAGGACGAAAGTGCCTCCCCGGGGCTCTTTCGTCCTACTCCGGATGACATCTCAGAAAATTACAGATTGTACATGTAATGATGCGCACTTCAAGCGCCATCCCGCAAAATCACTGCGCCGCCGCCTTGCATTTCATGATACACTGTAACAACACCTGACCGCTGAGGGTCGGCCGGAGCATGGAACCCAGTGCACAGGACATGAAACCAGGGCACAAAACCCGGGGCACAAACCCTGAATACATGGCACATAACCAGGGTAAGCACAAAACCTGAATACATGGCATATAACCAGGGTAAGCACAAAACCGGAGTACAACAAAACACAAAACACAAAACAGATTACGGAGCAGAAACCCGGAGTACGGAGCACGAAACTACTATGACAATACAGGACTACATGAATTACAGCGCAGGCAGCGCAGATCTTTGCCGCGACGCCCGCGTCATTCTTAAAAAGGGCGCCGGCAGGGAGCTGAAGGCGGGCGGCGCGTGGATCTACGACAATGAAATCGACCGCATCGAGGGAAATTACACGAACGGAGATATCCTTTCCGTCTGTGATTTTGACGGCTGGGTTCTCGGAAAGGGCTTTATCAACACGAACTCGGTAATCCGGGTCCGCATGCTCTCAAGAGACAAAGACGCGCAGATCACTCCCGCCTTCCTGGAGGCAAGAGTGAAGGCGGCCTGGGAGTATCGCAAGAAAGTCATCGACATCTCCTCCTGCCGGGTGATCTTCGGCGAGGCGGACTTCCTGCCCGGCTTTACCGTGGACAAATATGAAGACATTCTGGTTGTCGAATCTCTCGCCCTCGGGACAGACCGCCTCAAAGACCTTCTCCTCTCGGCGCTTGTCAGGATCCTTTACGCGGACGGCATAAAAATCCGCGGGATCTATGAGCGGAGCGACGCAAAGGTCAGGGAGAAGGAAGGGCTTGAGAGAACCTCCGGCTTCCTCTCGGAGCCGTTTGATACGATGGTCCCGATCACGGAGAACGGCATCCGGTATATCGTGGATGTCGCGAACGGACAGAAGACCGGGTTCTTCCTGGACCAGAAGCTGAACCGCCTCGCTATCCGGAGCGTTGCGGCAGATGCCGGCGATGTGCTGGACTGCTTTACACACACCGGATCGTTCGGACTGAACGCCGCTGCCGCCGGGGCCCGCCATGTCGTAAGTGTTGACGCCTCGGAGACTGCTATCGCGCAGGCAAGGGAAAACGCCCGCCTGAACGGGTTTGAGGATCGAATTGAATATGTCGTCGCTGATGTGTTTGAATTCCTACCGCAGCAGAAAAAGGAAGGCAAATGCTATGACGTGGTCATCCTGGATCCTCCCGCCTTCACAAAGTCGAGGAATTCCATCAAGGGTGCGCAGAAGGGATACCGTGAGATCAATGCCCGCGGCATGGAGCTGGTAAAGGACGGCGGGTATCTCGTCACCTGTTCCTGCTCCCACTTTATGGACGAGGAACTCTTCCGGAAAGCAATTGCCCTTGGAGCCTCGGATGCCCATGTTCGTCTTCGCCAGGCAAGATTCCTTCAGCAGGCGCCGGACCACCCGATCCTCTGGGCAAACGACGCGTCCTATTATCTTAAATTCTTCATTTTCCAGGTGGTCAGGGAAAAGCAGGCATAAACTGATATGATTTCAGAAACAAAGGGTGGTCCGGCGGACCACCCTTTGACATTTACTGCTGATTCATCATTTTCTTCCTGTAAGGATTATCCTTTGATGCATCAAACCCGTCCAGAAGGTATTCTTCGGGAATGTATTCCTTATAATCCAGATCCATGAAATAATTGCAGAAGATCTCTTCCGCATAGATTATCCTGCTGCTGCCATCCGTCAGGGCATATACAAATCCGTTGTACTCATCCGCGCAGACAGCCAGCAGCTCATATGTCTTCTCTTCCGTAACACCGTAATATCCGACATACTCCGTCGAAGGATAGCTCTTAAGGCGGGCAGCTTCGGCGGCATAAGCCTCTGCCGGGTAATCCATGACAAGATAGCCGAGGTACTGCGCGTCCCACGGATTGTAGTAGACCATCTTATAATCTACGACAGCAGAGGCATCGTCTATTGCGGGCGGCCAGATACTCTCGTCCATCCCCCACTTATTCCATTTGCTGTCCCCGCCATCCCGGGAAAAAGACATATTCTCTGTGTAATTCCCGATGTCAGTATATACCTCCGGTTTTGCCATAATGGAGCCGACAAGAAATATACCGATAAGCCCTGCCGCGGCCAATATCCTTATTGCTGCTGCAGCAGCCGCAGCAATAACTATTCCAAGAATAATTTTTGTCTTAGTCGTCATGAGTATAAACGCCGGGTGCGTTTCCGAACTTGAATTTCGCTTTGCCTTTCGACATAATTTATATGTTTCACACACTTGAAGCACGAATCCGCCGAACTACTTTTGGCGAACGTGTCATGTATATCAATCAGCCATGAAGAAGAACGCAAGGAGTGTAGCCAATGCCTGTCGGAATCATCATCAACTGTCTTTCGGTACTGCTGGGCGGCATCATCGGCGCTGCGGCGAAGGATAAAATCAGCGCGAGGTTCAAGGATAATCTGAATATGATTTTCGGGATCAGCGCCATGACGATGGGAATCACGAATATCATCCTGATGGAAAACATGCCCGCCGTCATACTGACAGTGATTCTCGGGACGGTCCTGGGAACCCTGATTCACTTCGGCGGCCTGGTAGATAAGCTCGGCGCGAAAATGCAGTCCGCCGTGTCGGGAATCCTGAAAAGTCAGACTCCGGGCGGCCTGTCTAGGGAGGATTACGACGCGCAGCTGATCACAACCATCGTTCTTTTCTGCGCGAGCGGCACCGGAATTTACGGCTCGATTGTTTCGGGAATGAACGGCGATCACAGCATTCTTCTGGCAAAATCGATTCTCGACCTGTTCACGGCACTGATCTTTGCGTGCTCACTCGGGGCAGTTGTCTCCCTGATCGCGGTGCCGCAGTTTGTCATCTTCTTTGCGCTGTTTCTCTGCGGCGGGCTGATTTTCCCTTATACGACGCCATCCATGATCGGCGATTTCAAAGCTGTCGTGGGGATCCTGATCCTCGCAACCGGCTTCCGGATCCTGAAGCTGAAGATGTTCCCTGTTGCGGATATGATTCCCGCCATGATTCTGGCATTTCCGCTGAGCTCCCTCTGGAGTACGTACATTGCGCCGCTGTTCTGATTGATTATTCAGGCCAGTCCGCTCCGGCAGGGCCTGCCCGCCTTCTCCCTCTCGAGGTAGTAAAGCTCCTCAGTTGCGAGCGCCATCTTTGTCACACTGAAAGCATCGGAATCGGGATAGGTGTACCAGGTGTCGTCGAGGGTGTTGAGGTCGACGCAGTCGCCGTGTTTAAAGAGATAGTTGTATTCCACGTGGCAGGAATAGAGGGACAGTACCGGCTTTTCCATCTCGTGCACCGCGCCGTCACTGTCCGTGACCTTTACGTGAAAGCCGTTCATGTCGTGGAGCATGGTGCCGCTCCCGGGCGGTATGAAGCGTTTCGCGTTGGGAAGACTCTCAACCGTCACCGGCAGGAGTACTGAAGAGTAGGTTCCCTCCCGCACCTGTCTGCGGACATTTTCTCTCTCCCACTCATACCAGTCCGGAATATGGAGCTTCTGCCCTCCGGCCGCCTTCAGGCCGCTGTCCTGATCCGTCTTCGGAGCGCTTCCGTGCCCGGTCTCTTCGGGCACAGGCGATGTCTGCACGAGCTCTCCCGACCCGGGCTCTGCCGTCGCAGCCGCTGCGGGCACGAGTTCTCCCAGCTCACTCATTTCCCACCGGCTGCCGCACTTTTCGCAGAAAAGCAGGCTTCCTTTGGCCCTCATCTTAAACTCTGTGCCGCACAGGCGGCACTGGTACAGGATTTTCTCAAGCCCGACGGCGCGTTCCGGATCCTTTACGCGGACACCGTTTTCTGCCTGCCAGCGGAAATCATCGTACTGGAATTCCTTTACGATCCTGTCATTAATTTCGTCCACGGAAAGCTTTTTCAGCTCGTCCGCGGTAATAAGGAGCTTCATCTTTGCCTGCGTCGGCCGGACCTTTCTTTCTCTTCTCGTATTCCAGAAGGGATGGTTGATATGGTGTCCGTGACAGATCAGGGTGACGACGGGAACGCCCAAAAGCTTGCAGAGCTTTCCCAGAGATTCCGGAAGAGGCGCGGTGGTCCCGCAGAGCGAGTACCTGGCCTCGGGGTACAGGCCGATGATCCCTCCCTTTTTTACCACGCTGTTCAGGTGGCGGATCAGGATCATATCGCTTGTAAACTTGCGCTTGCAGATGCAGCCGAGAAGGCGAAGAAGCCATTCGCGGCCGATGAACCCGTCGATCGCGACGACATAGTTCGCAACCCGCGGGAAGGTTGCGGCGATCGAAACCTTCATGTCATAGAACGCGTTGTGATTGCCAAGGAGCACATAAGGCCCCTTAAGATCCCCGGTCCCCTCTTTAACAATCTTCGTCCCGTGCATGGAGAGCGCGGGAAAACAAAGAAGCCACAGCAGTGGCTTCAGGTACCACCGGCACAGGGCCGGCTCTTTTTTCATATCAAAACGTTTGAAGGCTTTGTCATCCATATGCTTATTTCATGCCGTGAATTCATGCCGTGAAATGATACACCAGGAAAATAATCAGAAGGAGCACTGCGGTAATGAGCGCTTCGATCGCTGCCCACTTTTTTCGAAGTCCCTCCTGTCCCTGCAGATAGAGCTTCTGCCGGCCCAGGATCGCGTCGAGACGCTTCTGTTCGTCCATCGCGTCGAGCCTCGCCCTCGCCTCTTCGCCGTGGCGCCTGATCTGCTCCCGGACAATGGCCTTTCCCGTCAGGCCGATTTCGTCGTCATATTCCCGGCGCAGCGCGGGATCCATCAGAGTCCTGTAGGCCTCATTGAGAGCCCTTGTCTGCTCCTCGGCGTAGTCCGGGTCGCCTTCATATGTGTCGGGGTGGAAAAACTTGATCTGTTCCCTGTAGGCGGCCTTAATCTCCTCTTCCGGGGCATCCTCCGCCAGATACAGCAATTCGTAATAGGTCATTTTCACTCACTCTTCTCAGCACTGAGGATTTCAATCATTTCGCGGATCATCTCCTCATCCTTCAGGCGGAAAAGAAACTCAACGCGTCTGGACGCTTCCATATCGACTGTGCCGTCACTCTTGAGAACCGGATTGCTGTAGGAGCGGCCGTTCGCCGTGACCAGCTCGCGCAGCGATTCAAGCTGCTGCCTGCCGAGGATATCATTGTCGTCGTCAAGGCAGTAGGCCGCAACGGAGAAGGCACGCTTCTGGGAAAGTTCAAGATTGAAAATATAGCTGCCGCTGGTGTCCGTGTGTCCCTCGATAATGATCTCCGAGACGTACTCGCGGTATTTCGGCCCGAGAAGAATCCTGACATATCTGGGCAGGAACTGGGCCAGGAAATCTTTACCGCTGTCAAGGAGCTCGTCCTCGTTGTATTCAAACAGGATGCTCGAGTCGAAGGTGATGGCGCCTGTTTTCTCGTCAACCGCGATATGCAGGTTCGAATCATCGAACTCCTCCTTGAGGGCTTCGATCAGCTCGCTCCTGACACCGATGATATTGTCCAGCTTAGCCTGCTGGTCCGAAAGGAGCGCCTGCAGCTCTTCAAGAAGCTCATTCTGCCTGCGGAGTCTGTCAGACTGGAGCGCCAGCTGCTCCTCCCTGTCCATCAGCGCGTCCTGCTGGGATAAAAGCTGGGCCTGCTGGTCGTCCAGAAGCGCCTGCTGGGCAGCGACCGTGGCGCGCTCATCCTCCAGTGCATCCGCCTGGATGATCAGCTGCTCTTCTTTCCCGAGAAGTTCGTTCTCCTTGGCGTCATACTGGATCTGTGCTCGCAGCATCGTCGTGGCGATGATGAGCACAAAGGTCAGCAGAAGTCCCGCCATCATGTCGGAATACGAAAGCCAGTAGGTGGTCTCCTCGTCCTGTTTTCTGTGTTGTCTTCGTGCCATACGGCAGATTCCCCGCTATGAAAGCTCAGCCGATCTTATCTTCTCGACCCGATCGGGAGCCTGTCCCTCTGCATCCTTTCCATCGCGGCCGTCATATCCTCGACAGCCTCGCTCGCGCGGTCAAGCGCCTTTTCCATATTCGCATAGGAACCGGAAACGATATCCGGAACCGTCTGGGTGACTTCCTTGATCTGCTGGATGGTTCTTCCGAAATGGTTCTCGACATCCACCAGGTTCTCGTCGATGACCTTGAAGGTCCTGTCGATATCCCTGGGCATCTGGAGAACCGTATCCTGAAGGTCCGCAAGGAGCTCTGTCTGCTCCTTGAGCTGCGCGCTGAGCGCATTTGCGGACATATCCAGCGACTGGCGGTAGCGCAGCAGGTCGTCGAGATATTTCTGCTCCTGGTCCATGAGAACCAGGTGCGACTGGTTCTGGCTCTGCAGCTCGCCGAGACTCCTCATCATCTCGTCCTGCATATCCCTGACATCGCCCGCATAGCTGTCCAGTGACGAGATCACGGAGCTTGTCAGCTTCTCGAGGTCGCGCAGGTTCCCCGCGGCTGTCGTTGTGCGCAGCATAATGTCCTGGAGCTGGCGGTTGTTGTCCCTCTGTGTGACACAGGCTTCGCCGATCGTATTCGACAGATCGGTCAGGGCTCCGTTCATGGACTTGTCGAGCTGGGAAATAAATGCCCTTACTACAGTGTTAAGCGCATCGAGCTGGTTCTGCGACTGCAGCATCGAGTAATCGGATATCGTCTTGTCGAACCGGTCGAACTGCGTCATCAGAAGCTTGGCGAGTCCCGCGGAGAGCTGGTCCCCGATGGAATCCGCAAGGGAATGGATCGCCGCGGTCTGCTCCTGCTGGAGCTCCATCAGCTTGTTGACGCCGTCCGTTGTCGTATCCGGAAGGACATATTTCTTATAAGTATTCAGGAAGGTGCTGACCGTATTCTCCGCCTCGTCCAGCTTGCGCTTATAGGCGTAATTGAAAACAAGGGAGAACACCATGCCGTAGATCGAGGTGTGGAAAGCGACCTTGATGCCGTCCATCAGCGGCGCGATGCTGTTCGTGATCTCTGCCGTTGTTCCCGCGGAGAAGCTCTGCAGACCGAGCGAGAGGCCGATGAACGTGCCCAGGATTCCGAGACCGGTCATGGCGCCGGCGACCTGGTTGAGCACATTCCTGTGCGAGATTGTGTCGATCAGTTCGTAGTTGATATACTCGTCGATATCACACTTGTAATAAGAGCTGTCATTGTGTGTGATGCGGTTGAGCTCGTACTGATAATCCTGATACTGCTCCTTGAGGGTTTTGTTCGTAAACAGCTCGACGCGCCCGCGTCTGTACTGCTCCCAGAGGAACTGATGGGAATTCATCGCATCCTTGCGGATCTTCGCCGTCGCCTTATCAAGATCGGAGATGATGCCGTTAAGCGGAATAAAGCTGTTCTTCTCGCAGGTCAGCAGAATAACGCCGACCAGGATGAACATGGCGACATTCACGACAATTGTCGCCGTGCTCTGCGCCTGCCGCGAGAACATCGTCAGCCATATGCACACAACGATCATTGCAAGGTAAACCAGTGTCAGCAGCCACTCATACCATTTCCTGTTCTGCATGCGGAAATTACCTCCTGATAAACTGCTACAGGGACATAGAGCTGTGAAGAGAATTCGTTTTAATGAAACGACAAACCGGGCAGGATAACATCCTGTCCGGTACTAAGTTTAACATATCTGTCAACGGATGGCACTGACGTGAGATTATCTTCTTTCGGATACGAACTCTTCGATTTCCTTAAGGGCCGCTTCCTCGTCCGTGCCGTCGGCGGAAACTACGATTTCGCCGTCCTTGCCGAGTTCGAGAGACATCATTCCCATAATGCTCTTCGCATTAACCCTCTTTGTTCCGAGCTCGATATAAATCCTGCTGTCATACTTGCTGGCAACCTGGACAAGCTCCGCGATCGGACGCACATCCAGCTCGTTCCCTAACATAACCTTCATCGTTTTCTTAATCATGATGATTTTCTCCTAATCTCCCCGGCAATGTCGGACAGTCTCCGCAGCCTGTGATTAACACCTGACTTCCCGACCGGCGGGTTCATCAATGCACCGAGCTCACTCAGAGACGCCTCCGGATACTGCAGACGTATCATGGCGATTTCCTTAAGGCTGTCCGGAAGCTCCTGCCACCCGGCGCTGCCCCGTACCAGTTCAATATCCTCAATCTGTCTTCCTGCGGCCCTTACCGCCTTCCGGATATTGGAGGTTTCGACATTGACCTGTCTGTTGACGCTCGCTCTCATCTGCCGGACGATTCTCTCATTCTCGAATTCCAGCTGCATCGCCGGTACATTCATGAGATTCAGAATCGCGCAGATCGCCTGGGCATCTCTTGACACTACAACCCTGTCCGATCTTCTCGGATCCGTCCTGACGGACACATTCCGCGCGGCGAGGGACTCCCGGATGAACCCGGCCGCCTGCACACTCTTGCAGGATATTTCCCAGCGGTACTGCCTTGCCGGCTCGCCCATGGAACCGCAGCACAGAAAAACGTGTCCTAAAAAGCTCCTGTATGCCGCGTCATTTTCTCTCAGAAGACGCCGCAGCTCCTTTCCCGGAAAACAGAAGCCGCCCGGATCTTCCTCGATCCCGCACCTGTCACAGATCAGCCGCGCCGTCTGCGCAGGAAAGACTGCCGTCTCCTCATCAGAGTCTGCACTTTCACATACGACAGTAATATTATACGCTTTTTCAAGTAAAGTAAAGAGTTTCGTCCTGACGGGAAAGGAAGGCCCGTCCTGCAGGGACGCCCCGGAAGCGGCGGCAAAATCAAGCCTTAACGGTGACATGCTCCTTCCCGGCTCCGTAAACTGCCCGGCTCCCGTCAGGATTCCCGCGATGGCTGCTCCTGCGGCCGCGCGGGGCCTCAGGCCTGTCTTCATAAGCTCCGCCCTCACCCTGTCCTGGAAAGAAAGCGCCGCATCCTTTTCGGGCAATGTGTTGTTATCCGTTATTATCTCTGACACCGGCACTTATCTCCTAATGATTCACATCCCTGTGGTAAAGCTTGATGCCGTAGTCTCCCCTGCCCTTCATCCTCTCATAGAGCGCGTTCGCGATCGTGACGCTCCTGTGTCTTCCGCCCGTACAGCCGACTGCGATGACCAGCTGGTTTTTCCCCTCCTGGATATAATGGGGGATCAGGAAGGAAAGCAGATCCTCCAGCTTGTCAAGGAATTCTCCCGTCTGGGGATAGGATGTCACAAACTCCTTGATTTTGTCGTCGTTCCCGGTCAGGCTCCGCAGTTCCTCCACATAATAGGGATTCGGAAGGAAGCGGACATCGAATACCAGGTCCGCATCTGCCGGGATGCCGTATTTGAACCCGAAGCTCATGACGGAGATCATAAGGGAATTGTAGCTCTGGTTGTTTTCGAAGATCCGCACGAGCTCCTGTTTCAGCTCTCTGGTAAGAAGATTGGAGGTGTCGATCACATAGTCCGCCTTGGACTTGATGTCTTTGAGGATTTCTCTTTCCCTGAGGATGCCGTCCTCCACTCTGCCCTCCGGAGCGAGCGGATGCGCGCGCCTGGATTCCTTGTAGCGCCGGATCAGGGTCTGGGTGGACGCGTCCATGAACAGGATCTCATACTGGTATCCCTTTTTTCTCAGCGCCTCCAGGACCTCCTCCACATAGGCGAAGGGCTTGTCCGAACGGACATCGAGGCCAAGGGCAACCTTGTCGATCTCGCTCCCCGGCATGAAGACAAGCTCCATAAATTTGTCAATCAGGTGCACCGGAAGATTATCGACACAGTAGTATCCCTCATCCTCCAGCATTTTGATCGCGGTCAGTTTACCGGCGCCGCTCATTCCCGTAACTACTACAAATCGCATGATGCCCTCATTCCACCATGATCACTTCAGGCTCCAGCACAACTCCGCTGGACAGCAGGACCTTCTGTGCGACATCGCTCATCACCTGCTTTACATCCGCCGCAGTTGCTCCTCCCCTGTTGATGACAAAGCCGCAGTGTTTTTCCGATACCTGGGCGCCGCCTACGCTGTAGCCGGCAAGACCCGCATCCATAATAAGCTTCCCCGCAAAATATCCCTCCGGCCTCTTGAACGTGCTGCCGGCGCTCGGATACTCGAGGGGCTGTTTTTCCATCCTTTTTACAGCGAGCTCCTGCATCACGCGGGTGATCTGCGAAGGATCCGCCTTTTTCAGCTCAAAGACCGCGCTGAGGGCGATCGCAGCGGTGCTCCCCTTCGCCGCCGTCTTATCCGTCTCCTTGAGGCAGCTTGTCCGGTAGCCGAACCTCATCTCTTCGCCGGACGCCGTCCTGATACTGCCGTCCGGCAGCATCATGCGGACCGAGGCGACGACCTGCTTCATTTCACCGCCGTACGCGCCTGCATTCATCACCAGGGCGCCGCCGACGGAACCCGGTATCCCTGCCGCGAACTCCAGTCCGGTCAGTCCCCTGTCCCGCGCAAACGACGCGAGCCTTGCCAGCGTAACGCCTGCGCCCGCCTCCACATATACCGTTTCGCCATCGCCGGCTGCCATCTCCTCCGCAGCGCGGATTTCCGAGAGGTCTCCCCGGGAGCCCTCCGTCATGGAAATCACTGCGCGCCGGATCCCGGCGTCTGCCGCCAGAATGTTGGTGCCCCGGCCGAGAATAAAATAAGGGAAGGAGAACCTGTTAAGGATCTCAAGAACCTGCCCCAGCTGAGCTGCCGAAGAAACCCGCAGGTAAAGAAGCGCCGGTCCGCCGATCCTGAAGGATGTATGCAGTGACATCGGCTCTCCCTTTACGGGGTCCGCGCCGGTCTTTGAAAGCTCCGCAATGAGCTCTTCCATGTCAAATCCGCTGTTTTCTTCGTTCATATCGCTGTATCCGGCATCCCCGGCGGACTCCGGTTTATGCATCCTCGTCCTCCCGTCTTGCGGTCAGCGCCTTCTGCACGCGGTTGTACAGCTCCTGCGCCGCATTGTAGCCCATCTTCTTCTGCCTGTGGTTGACGGCGGCGGATTCACAGATGATAGCCAGGTTCCTTCCGGGGCGGATCGGGATCCTGTGGCAGACCACGCGGTTGCCCAGATATTCCGTATACTCCTCCTCAAGGCCGAGACGGTCATATTCCTTATCCTTGTCCCAGTCCTCAAGCTGGATTACTAGGTCGATATTCTGCGTGTCCCTTACGCTTGAGACACCGAACAGTGTCTTCACATCGATGATGCCGATGCCCCTGAGCTCGATGAAATACTTGGTGATGTCGGGAGCGGAGCCCACCAGGGTCTCCTCACTGACCTTGCGGATCTCCACGACGTCGTCGGAAACAAGACGGTGACCGCGCTTGATAAGCTCCAGCGCCGCTTCCGATTTGCCGATGCCGCTCTCGCCTGTGATCAGCACGCCCTCTCCGTATACGTCCACGAGAACTCCGTGGATGGAAATGCACGGCGCGAGGCGGACATTCAGCCAGCGGATGACCTCCGCCATGAAGACGCTCGTCGCCTGCCTGGTCTGGAGGATCGGAATTCCGTATTTATTCGCGTATTTCAGGAAGACCTCGTCCGGCTGCAGCTCTCTGCAGAATACAAAGCACGGACTTCCCAGAGAAAAGAGATGGTCGAAAATCTCTTCCTTCCTCTCCTTTGTCATGGACTCCATGTAGGAGGTCTCCACAAAGCCGAGAATCTGGATTCTCGATGCGTCAAAATGGTCAAAATATCCCGTCAGCTGCACTGCCGGCCTGTTGATGTCCGGCTGCTTGATTTTAATTGCGGATATGTCGATATCCGGTGTGAGATTGACCAGCTTTTCCTTTTCTATTACTTCACTCAAAAGAACCGTTGCCATTTTCTGCTGCCCCCTGTTCCCAAACGGCATCGTGCCGCTGTGTCTGCCCTGAACTTTCTGTCTGTTCCATAGTACCTTCTTCGTGGAAGAAATTCCATATCAGAACTGCTTCTTTTTCCGGAATGCCCGGGACCTGCCGCAGAGCGTCAATGTCCGCATCCATAATATCCCTGATGGAGGAAAAGGCCTTCATCAGGGCTTTTTTCCTTGAAGGCCCGATTCCGGGGATATCGTCCAGCCTTGAGTGGACCTGGGCTTTTCCCCTGAGCGAGCGGTGGTATTCGATCGCAAAGCGGTGGGTTTCGTCCTGGATCCTGGTAATCAGCTTAAAGGCCTCACCGCGGGTGTCGATCGGTATCTCCACGTTATTAAAATACAGGCCTCTTGTCCTGTGGTTATCGTCCTTGACCATTCCGGCGACCGGGATCGAGAGTCCGAGCTCGGAGAGGACCTGCAGACAGATATTGACCTGGCCGCGCCCGCCGTCCATAAGAAGAAGATCAGGAAACCGGGTAAAGCTGCCGAATTCCTGGTCCAGGTTCCTGTCCTCGAGTTCTTTTCTCTCCTCGAGCCCGTGCGTAAAGCGCCTTGTCAGGACCTCCTTCATGCACGCGTAGTCATCCGGCCCCGCGACAGTCTTAATGCGGAATTTCCTGTAATCGCTCCTCCTGGGCTTTCCCTTCTCGTAGACCACCATGGAACCGACATTGGCAAAGCCGCTGATATTGGAGATATCATAGCTCTCCATGCGGTCCGCCCTGTCCAGCTTAAGGAGTGCGGCGATTTCCTTAACGGCGCCGATCGTCCTCCCTTCTTCCCTGCGAAGCCTCTCCTTGTCCTTTGACAGGATAAGGGCGGCATTTTCCTGCGCGAGCGTGACCAGCTTTTCCTTCTGGCCGCGCTGGGGAACCAGGATCTGGACCTTCGATTCCTTTTTCTGGCTGAGCCACTGCTCCAAAAGCTCCCGGTCGTCGAGATCCTCCGGAATCATAATGGTCCTCGGGATAAAGGGCGTCCCCGCGTAGAACTGCTTCATGAAATCGGACAGGACCTCCGCGGTCGTCTTGCCGCCGACATGGGTCATATAGAAATGCTCCCTGCCGATCAGGCGCCCGTCGCGGATAAAGAAGGTCTGGATGACGGCATCCGTATCCGCGTTCTCCGGCTCGGTGGCAATGCCGAGGATATCCTTATCCTCCCCGGCGCCCTCCGACATCTTCTGCCTCTGCGAAACCTGCTTCACACTGTTTAACAGATCTCTCCAGCGCGCCGCCTCCTCGAAGTTCATCTCCTCCGATGCCTTCATCATGCGCCCTGTCAGGTCCTTAAGGATGACATCATAATTTCCGGAAAGAAATTCCGCAGCCAGATCCACCCTCTGCCTGTACTCCGCGGCAGTGACTTTCCCGCTGCACGGCCCGCAGCAGCGGTTCATATGGTAATTCAGGCACGGCCTTTCCTTCCCGATGTCTCTGGGAAGATTCCTTCTGCAGTCCCTTAAACCGTACATCCTGTTCAGGAGCTCTATTGTATCCCGGACGGCCAGAGAGCTTGTGAAAGGGCCGTAATATTTTGCCCTGTCCTTTTTCTGGACGCGCGAAAACAGGATGCGCGGGTATTCTTCGGCAACCGTCACCTTGATATAGGGATAGGTCTTGTCGTCAACGAGCATCGTGTTGTATTTCGGGCGGTGTTCCTTGATCAGGTTATTCTCAAGGACCAGCGCCTCGAGCTCGGAGTCCGTGACAATGTATTCAAACCATTCGATCTGCCGGATCATCTGGTCAATGGCAGGTCCCCTGCCGACATTGGCGCGGAAATAAGAACGCACGCGGTTATGCAGGACTTTTGCCTTTCCCACATAGAGAATCACGTCGTTCTTATCGTGCATGATATAGACTCCCGGCTTTTTGGGGAGTTTTTTCAGTTCTTCACCGATATCAAATTTCATTCCGTCCATTGCTGCAGTTCTTGCAGTTCGAGTCTAAATTAGCATGTAAATTGCTTTTGACAATGTATGTGCATTGGGATGCTTCGCATCCCCTAATTACCCGCCTGCCCGCCGGAGGAGGAAACTTTCGTCCCCGCAAGCCTGATTTCCTGATAAATGTAGGACGAAAGTACCGTCTGGAGGCGGTTTCGTCCTACACCGCGTTCCCGCAAATATCTCTGTCTCCGAAGCAGGTAAATCCAGTGGGAAGTAACACACGCGGCGGCACAGCACCCTGTACCGCCGCGACTGTAATCATTGATAAATATTAATGCATCCGTTATGTGAGATCATCCATCGGCACGTTGGAATATCTTCCGCGGATGCCGGTCAACGGAGCTGATGTCTTCCCGGGCTCCGGAGCTGATGCAGCATCTGCATCCGCCTCAGGCTCTGCGCTCTCATCCTGTGAAAGGCTGCTCTCCTGAACGGACTGTGCCTCTTCAACGGCTCTGTCCTCTTCGGGAGCTGCCTGCGAGGTCTCTTCCGGTTCCTGCGCTCCTGCGGGTTCCTGTTCCTTCGCTGCTGCAGGCTCCGCCCCGGCTGCAGGCTCCTCTGCTGCCGCTGACTCCGGTTCCTGCACTCCCGCAGGCTCCTCTGCGGCTGCGGGCTCCGGTTCCTGCGCGGCTGCTGCCGCGGGAGTATCGGGCGCTTCCTTCACCTCCTGCGAGTTCTTTGTACCCCGGGCGTCGGGGACATATTCCTGCCGGATTTCCTCTTCCTCATCCTTTCTGTCCTCATCGTCCGGAAGGCCCTTAGCCTCTCTGTAGATCTTCATGAACTGTCTGCCGGTGATGGTCTCTTCCCTGATCAGGTAGTCGGCAATCCTGTCCATGACCTCGAGGTTATCGGCAAGAAGGCGCTTTGCCTCCTGATAGCAGTCCTCGATGATCCTGCGGACCTCTTCATCGACGGCAGCCGCCGTCACGTCCGCGCAGTTCAGCACTGTCCTTCCCTCAAGATACTGGCTCTCTACCGTAGCCAGTCCCATCAGGCCGAAGCGCTCGCTCATTCCGTACTGTGTCACCATGCTGCGGGCGATGGCGGTCGCGCGCTCGATATCATTGGAGGCGCCTGTCGTGACATTGCCGAACTTCAGCTCCTCGGAAGCCCTGCCTCCGAGAAGGCCGACGATCATGTCGTGCAGCTCTTCCTTTGTGTTGAGATATTTTTCCTCCTCCGGGACCTGCATGACATAGCCGAGGGCTCCCATTGTGCGGGGCACGATCGTGATCTTCTGGACCGGCTCGGAGTTCTTCTGGATTGCCGCGATGAGCGCGTGGCCGACTTCGTGATACGAAACGATCCTGCGCTCCTCCTTGCTCATGATGCGGTCCTTTTTCTCCTTGCCGACCAGCACCTCTTCGACCGCTACGAACAGATCCTTCTGCGAGACATACTCACGCTTGTTCTTTACGGCATTGATTGCCGCCTCATTAATCATATTGGCGAGATCGGAGCCGACCGCGCCGCTCGTTGCGAGCGCTATCTCCTTGAGGTCTACGGTCTCGTCCATCCGGACATCCTTGGCGTGAACCTTAAGGATTGCCTCACGCCCCTTAAGATCCGGGCGCTCAACGATGATCCGCCTGTCAAAACGGCCCGGGCGAAGAAGCGCCTTGTCCAGGATCTCCGGGCGGTTCGTTGCGCCGAGGACAAGAATTCCCTTGGTGGTATCAAAACCGTCCATCTCAGAGAGCAGCTGGTTCAGAGTCTGTTCTCTTTCTTCATTTCCCCCGCCGTACTTGGAATCACGGCTCCTGCCGATCGCGTCGATCTCGTCGATGAAGATGATGCAGGGCGCATTCTTCGTCGCCTCGCGGAAAAGGTCCCTCACGCGGGAGGCGCCGACACCGACGTAGAGCTCGATAAAGTCAGAACCCGTCAGCGAAAAGAACGGCACGTGCGCTTCGCCGGCGACAGCCTTGGCAAGCAGTGTTTTGCCCGTTCCGGGAGGGCCGACGAGCAGCGCTCCCTTGGGGAGCTTCGCGCCGATGGCCGAATAATGCTCAGGATTATGAAGGAAATCAACGACCTCGACAAGAGATTCCTTGGCCTCGTCCTCACCGGCCACATCCTTGAAGGTAACGCCGGTCTCCCGCTGGACATACTCCTTCGCGGTGCTGCGGCCGACTCCCATGATGCCGCCGCTTCTGCCCATCCTGCGGAACAGGAACGAGAGCAGCACCCACATCAGAAGAACCGGCAGGATATAGGTCAGGATAAAGGATATGACAAGGCCCGATGAATCCGGCACGCTGCTGCTGACGATGACGTCGTGCTCGAGCATGCGCGTGGTCAGGGCAGTCTCGTCCTCTGCAAGTCCCGTATAATAGCGGAATCTCGTCTCCTCATCGGCAAGACCCTTCTGTTTAGTGGCAATATTGATCTTGTCGCCTTCGATCTCCACGCGGGCGACTTCATTCTTCTCAACCATGGAAACAAATTCCGAATAGGTAATCTCAGCCGTCTGCGAGGAGGCCCCGCGCATAAAATAACTGACGATCAGAAGCGTCACCATCGCGGCAATAAGAAGCATGAGAAGATTCTGGCGCGGCTGTGATCCGCCCGTGCCGTTATCGTTCCCCCTGTTCTGGCCGCTGCGCTTCGGACTCTCGTCGTCATCGCCGAAACCGAAAAAATCAAAGCTGCGGATAAGGTTTTTAATCTTAGCCCATGCAGCTGAAGGCAGTCTGGTAATTCTTTTCAAAATATACGCTCCCTTAAGTGCATAAAAATACTTTTACAATTATAATGAGTACGAATTCAAACGGCAACTTTTTGCGCCGCGTGAAAATATGAAAGTTCTGTGAATCAGAAGAAGCGGAGCCCAAGACATGACCGAAACTATCCGTCTTTATGACAGCGATCCCTACGGGGTCTCTTTCAGCGCAGCCGTCCTGGACGTAATCCCGTCCGAAAACGGCAGAGAAGCAAAAATCCTCCTCGACAGGACGCTTTTCTTCCCGGAGGAGGGAGGACAGACGCCCGACAGGGGCTGTCTCGCCGGACTGGACGTAACCGATGTGCAGATCCATGACGGCGTCATAACCCACAGCGTCACCTTAAGCCCACAGGACGTGCTTCCCCGAAAGGGCGATACCGTCAGCGGCAATATCGACTGGGAGCACCGCTATTCCAATATGCAGAACCACACAGGCGAACACATCCTCTCCGGCCTCATGCACACGCTGTACGGCTTTGAGAATGTGGGCTTTCACCTGAGCGACAACACGGTTACGCTCGATCCTTCCGGAAGGCTTGACGATGAACAGCTCCTTGACCTTGAGCGGCGCGCAAATGAGGTGGTATGGAGAAATGTCCCCGTGACCGCCTCTTACCCCTCGGATGAGGAACTCGCCGGGATGCAGTACAGAAGCAAAAAGGAGATCGAGGGCGCCGTCCGGATCGTCACAATAGAGGGTGTCGACGCCTGTGCCTGCTGTGCCCCGCACGTAGCCCGCACCGGGGAGATAGGCCTGATCAAGATCCTGTCGGCCGAGCGCACTAAGAGCGGGATGCGGCTTTTCATCCTCTGCGGGGCGAGGGCTCTTAAACTGATGCAGGAGCGCCAGCTCCAGGCAGAGCGAATATCCCGTCTTACCAGCATGCCGCAGGAAAATATCGCGGACGGCGTGGAGAAGCTCCTCTCCGAAACCGCGGATCTTAAGAACGCGCTCCGCGAATGGGAGCAGCGCTATGTTGACCTGCGCCTCTCGCAGCTTCGCGGCGGGGCCGGCGAAGAAGGTAAAGAAAGCGTAGAAGGTGAAGACGGCATAGAAGGTAAAGACTGTATAAAAGGTGAAGACGGCAGCGCCGCTGCTGCCTCAAAGAGCTTCTGGGTCTTCGAGGAGAATCTCTCGCCCCTCTCCGCACGCTATATGATGAACGAACTCTGTAAGGAAAACTGCCGCTTCGCCGGTGTATTTACCGGAAATGACAGTGACGGCTGGCAGTACCTGATCGGATCCAGGGGTGACGACGCGAGAATCCCCAACGCTGCCCTCAAGGAGTCGCTCATGGCAAGAGGCGGCGGAAAGCCCGAGATGGTGCAGGGCTCCGTAAAAGCAAAAAAACAGCAGATCCTTGACCTGCTGTCCTGATATCCCGATATTGCCTGAGAGTGCGCTCGCGAGGCGGTGTGCTTGCGAGGCGGTATGCGCACAAGACGGTGCGCACCCGCTGCGGCGCGCCTAATCTTCATATTTATCTATAATCATAGCGGCAACGCGAAGGCGCGTCACGGCATTGTCCATGGCCAGCTTCCCGATATAGCGGTGAGCCGCATCCTCCGTGAGGTGTTTTTTCTCCATGAGAAGGAATTTCGCCCTGTCAATCCGGCGGATTTCATCTGCCTTTTCCAGGGCGCGCGCCGTTTCCTGCCGCAGCCTCTGCATCCTGTCCTGCACGGCGATAAGGAATCTCACGGCGGTCTGCATCATAAAGCGGGAGACCGGCTTTGAGACGGCAAGGACAGCCTGCCCCGACACCCTTTCGAGGATACTGTCATATACCTCGGGCGGGGCGGCGATCATGACGCCGGCGCTGCCGCTCCCGGCAATGTCCAGCGCAAACTCAAGCCCGCTCTCATCCGGGAGCGGCGCATTAATCACGACAATGCCGTAGCTTTTTTCAAGAACACTCCGCCTTGCGGCCGCCGCGCTGCTTCTGCAGTCGACAAGCCGCACCTTCCCCGCAGGCAGCGCATTTCTTACAGTCATGGTAAACTGCTCTGACCCGGACACAATCAGAAGAGAGTGCCGGATGTCCTCATTTCCTGGCATAAATCCTTCTCCCGTCAGAGCCTTGCATATTCCCGGAGAATCCCCTCAGGTATGACTTCCCTTACAAAGTCACTTTCCAGCGCAAGAGACGCCGCTTCCTTCCGGGATCCCGGCAGGAGCATGGTCTTTGCGGTTTTTCCGGGGAG
>JAEEGL013809517.1_pt1 | contig 20156 bp, 14 predicted proteins | sample 9134231 | NCBI WGS metagenome assembly JAEEGL01 (sample SAMN16246548, study PRJNA631951) | gut metagenome | biome: gut microbiome; feature: rumen; material: fiber-attached | host: Bos | place: Iran: Karaj | collected 2018-10
AAAGCTAAACTTAGAAACCTTAGTGTTGTTCTTCTTGCAGTAGAAAGAGAGATAAAGATCAATTGAATCTCCTTCAGAGCCTACCTTCTTAGATGTAACACGATACTTAAGTCCATTTGTACACTTAACATCTCTAAGAGCCTTATCTGTAGTATCATCAAGCTTTACTCTGATAACATTCTTGTTAAGTCTGTTAGAAAATATGTTGATTGTCTCGCCCTGATACTGAACATTGAACTTACCATTAGCATCAGGTCTCTTAATTGAGCAATAAGCTTCAGCCTTAATTGCACCAAATGATGAACCAATTACAGCAAAAAAAGCAGCTACAAAGAGTGCTGTAAGCGCCCCTTTAAGCGAAATTAACCCTTTTTTCATACCATTCCTCCTTAAATATAATTTACATATATTTTGTAACTAGAATAATTCTAAACACAAGATACAGTAATTGCAATATGAATTCATGCTTTTATATCAATCTTAAGAAAATTTAAGAATAGATATTATTCGCACGAAAAATCGTTTGTTTATACTCTTGTAGTCCACTTAGTACAATCAATTACCTGTGTAGCGAGATCAGCATAAAAATCAGGCTCATGGCAAACCATGATCACAGTACCCTTGTACTCTTTAAGTGCTCTGTGAAGTTCCTCCTTCGCATCCACGTCAAGATGGTTTGTAGGCTCATCAAGAACAAGAATATTTGATTCTCTATTCATAAGCTTGCAAAGTCTTACCTTTGCCTGCTCACCACCGGATAAAACCTTGCATTTACTCTCAATATGCTTTGTGGTAAGGCCACACTTTGCAAGAGCTGAGCGAACTTCATACTGTGAAAAAGAAGGAAACTCATTCCATATCTCCTGAAGACAGGTGGTTTCTATATCAGGTGACATCTCCTGCTCAAAGTATCCAATCTCAACATGTTCTCCCCTTTGAACATATCCTGAAAGAGGCTTGATAATGCCAAGTATGCTCTTTAAAAGAGTAGTCTTTCCTATACCATTGGCACCTGTAAGAACATTGAAGGTATTTCTCTCAATCATAAGATTAAGAGGGCTGGATAACGGATCATCATAGCCAATAACAAGATCCTTTGTCTCAAAGAGAACCTTGCCAGGTGTTCTTGCAGTCTTAAAATAGAACTCCGGCTTTGGCTTTTCCTGGATTTTTTCAATAAGCTCCATGTTATCAAGCTTCTTCTGTCGCGCCATTGCCATATTTCTTGTGGCTACTCTTGCCTTATTCCTTGCGACAAAGTCCTTCAGATCAGCAATCTCTTGCTGCTGTCTATTATAAGCAGCCTCTCTTTGAGCCTTTTTCATCTCATAGACTTCCATGAACTTGTCATAGTCCCCAACATATCTGTCAAGAGAATGAGTTGTTCCATCCATGTGATAAATGATATTAACAACACTATTAAGGAAAGGAATATCATGGGAAATGAGAATAAATGCATTCTCGTATTCCTGAAGATATCTTGTAAGCCATACTATATGCTCAGCATCAAGATAGTTTGTAGGCTCATCCAAAAGAAGAATGTCGGGCTTTTCAAGTAGAAGCTTTGCTAAAAGAATCTTGGTTCTCTGTCCACCTGAAAGCTCTGTTACATCTCTATCAAGTCCAAGCTCTAAAAAGCCAAGTGCCCTTGATACCTCATCAATTTTGGAATCTATAAGGTAAAAGTCATGGTTTGTAAGAAGATCCTGGATTGTACCAAGCTCCTCCATATACTCTTCGAGCTGCTTTTCGTCGGCTTCGCCCATGGCATCACAGATTTCATTCATTCTGCGTTCCATTTCAAATAAAGGCTCGTAAGCAGATGCAAGGACGTCCCTTATAGTCATGCCTTCCTTCAAAACTGCATGCTGATCAAGATATCCTGCCTTAACATTTTTAGCCCATTCAATGTTACCTGCATCAGGCATGAGCTTACCTGTAATTATGTTCATAAATGTGGACTTACCTTCGCCATTTGCTCCCACAAGTCCAATATGCTCTCCCTTAAGGAGTCTGAATGACACATCATCAAAAATCGCTCTGTCTCCAAAGCCATGTGTAAGATGCTCTACATTTAAAATACTCATTAGAAAAACCTTTCTTACTAAAATTTCCACAAATGATTGTAAAGAAAACCTCCTCTTTTTACAAGCAGACTATTTTCTATATTTAGGTCAAATTTAAGAATTGCAAAAAACAAAATAACAGCTTCTATTTTGCAGGATCAGACCAGTCACAAATGCCCTGTTTTCTTGCGTTTTAGGCTATTTTATGATAAATTAGGCAAGTCAATTAAATACTTTTTTATTTAAAGGGGAAATCATTGTATGAAAAAAGTGGGAAAAAAATTACTGTCACTATTAATGGTGACGCTTATTTGCGTTACCTGTTCGGGATGCGGAATCATCCGATTCTATCAAAACATCGGCGAGGCTGTTCTTGGCCAGTTCAAGCAAACACCCAGACATGAAGAGACACTTGCTGAGGCCTTCATCTGCGATAGCGGTGCAGACCAGGTTCTTGTAATCAATTACAACGGAAAAAACAATTGTGATGAAGCTCAGAATGGTTATAACTTCAGTTCAGATTTCAATGTTACATTAGATGGAACAGCTCTTAATACAGCTTATCTCTCATCAAGCAATCCTTACGCAATCGACATCGATAAAGACATTCCGTCTGGATCAGAGGACCTTCTTCAGGAGACATATCTTCTTCCTGCAGGATCTACAGCCGGCGACCTTCATATCGAGGCTAATTCATATTCAATGAATTACAAGAAGACAATCAAGGTTATGGAGGAAGACCTTCGCCTTGAGGAACTTGAGAAAAAAGTAACAGAGTCTTCATTTTCACTTGCTATCCAGGGCGCAGTATTAACAGATGATGGCGAAGGAACAAATCTTCTTATCGTAGATTACATTTACTCAAACGCTTCAACAGAGTCTTACAGCTTTGGATCATCACTTAATACAAAGGCATATCAGAATGGTATTGAGCTTCAGACAGGATGGCTTCCTTACAATCATCCTCTTGTAGATGATACTCTTTCAGAGAATACTTACACAGAGATTAAGCCTGGCAACTCTATTACAGTCAGAGTAATTTATGAGCTTAATGATCCTACGACTCCTGTAAATATCGAGTCTACTGACTATTATAGCTACAACAATGCAGAGGTCCTTAACAAGCAGATTGCTATCAACGCAACAAACGTGCCAATCGATTCTATCGTAGCTACAACTACTGATACATCAAGTAGCTTCTCTTTCAGAATTGATGCTGCAATCATCGGTCTTAGCGAATACTACAACGATCCTGCTGTATTCATGGTTGGCGAGTTCACAAACAATTCTGACAAGGCAATGTCCTTTAGTTCAGTTGTAGATGTAGTAGCAACACAGGGTAACTACTCTCTTAGTAAGAGCTACATCAGTGGTGTTGATTCACTTAACTACAACGACATAGCTCCCGGTGCAACTATTCCGATAATCATTGGATTTGAGCTTATGGATCTTACAAACAGTGTTACTATTACAGCAACAGACAGCACACACTATGCTAACGAAACACTTTACTTCAACACCTACACAATTGATCAGCTCATCCAGACAACAAAGACCTACATCGACAGATACAACATCCTTCAGGGTGAAATCTACGATGGCTATCAGTTCTGATAATTAGTCAAAACAGACATCAAAAAGGCTATCCTTTCGCAGGATAGCCTCTTTTAATTCTTAAAAATCATCAAAGGAATCATCTTTCTTAAAGCTTGGAATCATAAGAATTGCCACGCATAAAGCAGCGCATAATATAGCAATTACAAATAGCCACACTCTTCCAAAGCTTCCTACCGCAAGAGTATCTGTAAGCCTAACGCTTTTACTCTTAATGGTATTATCTTTGATTTCATACTCCACTGTCTTGATAAGAGTATTCTCATCCAGATTCATATTCGGTTTATCAACGAGACTCACAGGGCTAACTATAACTGTATAGTCTGAGCAATGGGATAGCTTATATTTTGCGTAGCCATTCTCACTTACTGTAGATTCACTATCAAGGATAAGCTCCTTATCATCTTTGTTGTAGTAATAAAGAGTACCATTCATTCCAGCGTTTGATGAACCAACTGGAATAAATACGGTAGCATCGAATCCAAGATCACCATCAGTTTTTGTCGAAAACTCAACATGAGGATAAACACCAGCTATGTCACTTAGAATCTTAGCTGGAATATTTTTAGTTCCAAGCTTAACCCCAAGATCAGTATTTATAACATAATCTGCATGGATATCGAAACCACTAATCTCCCATTTAACATCATCCGCCATCATAAGCCTTACAAGAACATCATCTCTCTCCTTAAGACTTGTAAATAGCGTATCCGGAACCTCAGATAATCCGCTCATCTCTATTTCTATAAATGCTCCATGATCAGCCTTCTTTATTTCGGATACAATGTTTTTCCAGCCACTTGTTTTAATAGCGCCGATACTTGTACTTCCTGTAGCGTTAGAAATATAAGGATCACGATTTATCTCTCTTTCAGCTATCATCTCCGAAGCTGAATCCTTACTTCCTGATGTTCCACTTCCAGAACCGGATTTACCCTTTCCACCAGCTCCAGAGGCTGCTCCATCTGCTCCATTTGCTCCTGCACCAGCTCCGCTTCCACCTCCGCCGTTATTTTGGCCTCCGCCACCACCGGCAATACCATTTGCAGCAGGGGTAAGAGCACTGGAGGAACCTGATTTTTCTTTCTCAGCCTTCTTGGCATCTTCGATAATCTGTTTATCTACATCAGCATTAAATACTTCACTGACGTTTCCAGCATTATCAACAGCTACAACATAATAGTTGTACTGCTTGGACAAATCGATTTCTGATAAGGTGTAAAGTCCAACAGCTGCTCCGTCCTTCTCCTCATTGACACCGATATAAATTCCATTTTGTGAAACATCATTCTTTGAAGGAGTAACAGGCTGCTTTGAATTTGCATCTGTAGGTTTTTCATTATAAATAAGCTTAAAATATTCAATTCCAGAAAGCTTATCCTGACCGCCAACAGCTGCGATGGTCTTCTCTCCAGTCTGATCCTTTCCAATCTTTGCAGAAACAACCGTCGGAGGCATTGTGTCATAGATAATACATTCTGTTGAAAGCGGCGTCTGATTGCCAGCTTTGTCATAAAGGATTACATAAATGTAGTTCTTCTTATCAACGCTTATTGATGGTTTATTATCACCATCATAAGTCTTCCAGGCTGTGGCATCACTCTTAGTATCTGCCAGAGCCTCATCAATTGTTGAATAGAATTTCTCAGAGATGTAATACTTTATATAGTCCTTACCGGATAATTCATCCTCAAAGCTTATCTTTATAGTCTGTGGATTAACTGTACAAAGTCCTACATTATCACTCTTTTTAAACTTTTTACTGATATACCCTGCGACCTTAATCTGTCCTTTAGGCGCATGCTTATCAATATTTATATCAAGAGTGTAATTCTTTACAGTAAGTGTATTTTTGAAATCCAGAGAAACCTTATTCTTTCCCTCTTTACTAACCTTATAGGACTGGGCGAAATCATTTTCACCATGAGCACTTATAAGATAGCCTGGCGCAGTAATTGTAACTGCTTTGTTAAACCATTTCTTATAGCTTTCGCCATTATAAAGAACTCCAATATCCATTCCCTTATAGATATCAAGTCCTGTTACCCTGATAGGAATCTCAGTAATGCTGTCAATTCCAGTTGCATCCACAAAGTAAATAGTAAAGCTCTGGCCAGTTCCAATGGTCTGTCTAAGATAATAATCCGCATTAACAGCGGCTACTGTTCCATCATCTTCAACAACCTTTGTAACCCTGAAATCATAAGCACTAAGGTTTACGCTTCCTTCATAATAAGAGCTCATTGTAGGCTTTCCATCATAGAGTAGCTCCGGATAAGCAATTGAAATCCCTGATGCCTTCTGCAGGATAACCTTACCTGTATTTCTGTTCTTTAAATAAAAAGCTATCTCCTGATTTTTGCCTGTTTTGTTATAAACAATCTGAGTATCAAATGCTGCATCCTTATCAAGAGCGATGGTGTAGTCTGCATCTGCACTTTTTATAACAACCTCTTTTATGTAAAGAGGATTTTTAGCTGTATTGTCATTGAAGGTAACTGCAACGGGTAGAACTACAACATCCTTCTCTACTGTACCTGTAAAGTTGCCCTTACCCTTAATCCTGAGTTTATAGACATCTTCCATGGAAGAAGCTGTAGCAGGATCAGAAATACCAGGTAACTCCAGATCATAGTCAGTACCTTCTACAAGCTGATAAACATCTCCATTTGGCTTTTGATAAGTCACAGTAATAGCATCGCTGTAGGATATGACCTTTGCATAGCTGATCACTCCATTTACAAGAACGTTGCTATCAACCGCCACTGTAACAGCAGAATCGGTAATATCCCTTGGACTTATACTTGTGTTAAAGGTTTTTGATAAAACAGTAGTGTCTGTTCCGACCTTATACTCAAGCTCATAGGTTGCAGAAATATCTGTTGCTGCATCCCTAAAATAAAAGGCCTGCATGTCAGTATTTCTTTTAACTGAATCAACACCCGTAGTTCCAACTACAGGGTCCATAATATTTTTGAGAATAAGCTGAGGTTCAGCAGTGAAAACAAGATCAGTCTCCACCTCTAATGGAGATGTGAAAAACTCATTAAACGCATGATCACCAATTTCAATTGCTGGAATTGTTTTGCTGACCTTTTTATCTGTAGCATCATAGCTAAAATATACTGTAGGAGAGGTAACACCGTGTGTTGTATAAGCCAAAGAGGCTGAATATGTGCCAGTTTCAGACAAACTAAGCTGATATCCCTGTGCAGCAAATGTCACCGAACCAGCATAGGTACTTTCCTTTTCAGTTGAACCATTATAGGTAACAGGAACATCACCAACAACAATATTCTTTGATACTGTACCTGTATACATGCCCATACCAGCGAATGTAACTGTATAAGTGCTTCCGCATTCAGGTGCAGATGGAATATTGAGCTGAGAAATATTAGTTGTAAAATCAGTTCCCTCAGAAAGGGGAGCCCCATTATAGGAAATAGCAAAAGGGCTGGAATTAAAGCTTGCAGATGAAGCTACATAATCAATGTCACCATCTGCATTAAAAACAAATCCACTTGCCAAAGAAAAAGTCACGTCCGATTCTGCTATGGATTTTTCTCCAACAGATCTTGTTGAAAACTGCATGGATCCACGCATAGAATTACTGCTTTCATCAGAACCTTCATTATTATCTAAATCTGAAGAATCATCAGATAAGCTATCTTCGTTTGAAGAACCATCAGGAGTGACTGCATTTCCATTTTCAGTATCAGAGGGAGTATTGTTATTCCCATTTTCATTGTCAGGTGTAACTGCAGGTTCTGTGCTTTCGTTGGTGTTCTGATTATCGGTACCTTCATTTGCATTCTGAGAACCGGAATTTTCATTTGTATTCTGAGTGTCTGTATCAGTGTTCTGGGTATCTGAATTTCCGTCTATATTCTGAGAATCAGTGCCCTCTGAACCAGTACCATTTCCAGCTTCTGTATTATTTCCCTGCTCTGCGCTGCCTGTTTCATCACCATTTCCGGCATTTTGATTACTGTTTTCAGCATCTGTCGTTTGGTTGGTGCCATTGCCTGATTCATTATTTTCAGATGTATTTCCACCTTCATTTTCCGGATCTGTATCTGGTTCAGGTTTGATACTTCCACAGACAAGGCATACACCTTCACTGTTATATTCATGAGGTTCAGTTACAGGATATTCTGAGCATCCATCTACAGAGCATACTACCGTATGTGTACCATCTCCATTATCTGTTGCAGATAGTTCATGTACGTGCTCATAGTTCTCATCTGCATAGGCAAACATGGAACCTATTCCTGACGTTGTACAAACAACGCAAATAAGAACAAGTCCGACAAAGACACGCTTTGCGCCTGTTTTTAAACTCTTGAACTGTTTTCTGATCATTAAATCATCCCCTCTAAGAAAAAGCACTATGCCAGTCCAACATCCTCGGCATAGGGTTCAAAGTCAGCTTTGGTAAATACCTTTCCAACTTTGACAAATTCATACTTAACTGCATTAAGATAATGCTTCATGTGTACCCTGCCATCTGCATATGGATCAGCAGCTGCAAGGAACGCAGCATTAAGGATACAGTTCTTGATATTACCACCTACAAACTCAAACTTCTCGGCCAGGAATCTGATATCCACATCTTCATCAAGTGGTGTATCCTTTGGTATCGTAGTCCTCCAAAGCATTTCTCTGGTATCAACATCAGGGAACTGGAATTCCACGATATACTTCATACGTCTAAAGAACGCAGGATCGATATTATGCTTATAGTTTGTAGCAAGTACTGATACTCCGTCGTAACCTTCTACCTCCTGCAAAAGAAGTGCTGTCTTGTTGTTATTGGAGGACTGATTACTTCCACCATCATCAGAACGCTTCGCAAACAGCGTGTCGCACTCATCGAAGAATAGAACGACGTTACATTTCTTTGCTTCTCTGAAAATCATGGAAATTGATTTTTCTGTCTCACCGACATACTTATCAATAACCTTAGACAAATCAACTCTGTAAAGCTCAAGATTAAGCTCATGGGCGATAACCTGAGCACACATGGACTTACCTGTTCCGGGAGCGCCGAACAAAAGGATTGATAAACCTCGTCCATAGGGATATTTCTTTGTATAGTTCCAGTTCTCATAAACCTGTTTTCTGAAATTCATCTGATCGATTGCATGAAGTAGCGTCTCCTTCTGAGTCGCATTCATAACAATATCTTCAAAACCAAATTTCGCATCAATCTTGGTGGCCTTCTGGGTAAGCTCAGAACTCATCTGCGCATAGCAGCCCCTAAACAGTGAGCCTCTGGAAATCAGAATTTCCTTATCCATATTTGCAAGAGACTTTGCCTTAACAAGCGCATCGTGAATCTTACCAGGAGTGAACAAGAACTTTGTTGCCATCTCAAGAAGGTCAATGTCCTCTGCGAGGGAATAATCCTTTGCAAAGTATTCCCAGCATGCCTGTCTCTCACCGGTATTGGGAGTTGGCAGTTCAAGGTCAGTAAACTGATTCTTTGTTACTTCTCTGAAATCTATAAACAGCTTACTCATTGCAAAAACAAGAATGTTTTTCTCTGTAAGCTTTGAAAAAGCAAGATCCATATATCCGTAGAACTTTTCCTTCTCATCATCTCTGAAAGTAAGCTCTGTAAGGCAACAGCATGCTTTTGACAAAATACATTCTCTTGTAACCGACCAAAGTGCTCTGTCTACAAACTGATAATCATAGTTAAAGAGCTTTTTGCAGTTAATAGCAATAGCCTTAAGTCCATTCTCTTCACAGAACTTCTTAACAAAGAATCTTCTACCACTGCCATCATCACCGTAGTAGTAAAAAATCCTGACTCCATCCTCGTAGGAAATCTTCATGGCATCGAGTCTTCCCTCATTTGCCATTACAGGATCAAGTTCCTTATCATCTGTGAGCATATAAATAAAACGATTGTAATTCTCATCGAGAAGAAGAGGATTTCTACCAAACAGATAGTCTATAATCCTCTTATCAGGAGATACAACCGTTGAAAATGGCATGCTGCCTATAACCTGAAGTGGTAAAACAGGAAGAAGCTGCTCAAGGCAGGCACTCATGTCACCGTATGCTTTTGTTATAGAAAATTCCGCGCCAAAGAAAACCTTTGCTGCAGATTCAATTGTTGGCGCAGAAAGCGATCCATTCTCGTTGATAATATGAAATACACCTGCGTAATCAGTCTGTGTTGATGAGAGTATTCCGCAGGCAAAACAGAATTTAGTAAAGGGCTCAAATTTAAGCCTCTTACAAAGTTCATAAAAAGGAAGCTTAATGCCTGCCTCCAATGTAAGCTCAGCCCTCTCATCTATCATCTGAAATCTTTGAATAATAGGAATTGCTGCATCCTTTTTAACTTCATCCCATATTGATGAATTACTGCCATCTGATTCAGAGTCATCTTCATTACCTTCTACAGTAAAGCCTGCAAGAAGCTTTAGAAGTTCATCATCCTCTTCGCCTTCATCCTCAGCTTCCTCTTCTTCAGTTCCCTCGTCCTCAAGAGCTTCATCATCATCATCTTTTTCTGCGTTTTTTCCAAAACGCTCCTTATAAGACACAGAAAGACTATTTTTACAGGTTTCACCAGCAAGCTCAATGTCAGGGTAAAGTACATTTTTATAGCCACCCTCTCCATTTGAGAAGGTTACCTTCATCTCAGAAATATATTCATCGAGACAGCTGTTTACGCAGTCAAAAATATACTGCATATATTCGCTGTAATCGCTAAAGGGCTTATTATTTGTGGTATTCTCATAGCTTCCCATAAAGAATCCTCATTCGTTAGTTTTAAAGACCGAACTTTTATCAAATACACTTTTGGAAGTATTGATACCTGACTGGTTTTTAATATCAAATACTCCATTCTGACTTTCATTTATAAACTCCGAAGGCTTTTTCTCGTCGTAAAGATAAGTCTCCTCGTCCTCAATGACAGGATTCTTCTTAACCTTCTCAGCCTTTTTTATCATTTTGTCCAGCCTGTCATCGAGATTTAAAGCCATATTAACCTCCGAATTTAATAATTTAATTCTTCATCAGGTGCCTGTACCTTGGAGACAAAATCTACAGGAAAATCCTGCTCTGTCATCTCTTCCAATGTAAGGTATTCTGTTGAAAGATAACCCTCAAGACCGCCAACCGTTATTACTTTGCACCATTCATTGCCTGGCTTAATCACATAGCCTGAGGTGTTTTTGTTAAGCTTTTTGAGTATTCTTGCATTTTCTGAAGGAGACTGCCTTAATCTAAGTGCATGTCTCTCTGTTGTTATTGTGTACATAAAGTATCTGGTTTCATAAGCGGGCGCTGATGTCTCGACCTCTTTTTTCTCCTCAGTAGTAACCTCGCCTTCCAAATTCTCTACTATCTCTTCAGCCTTTTCTTCATCTACTCCGGCAATATCAGTAATGTCTTCAATAATTGCCTGTTCAACAGGAGTTTCAAAATCCACACTCGTAGTAGAATTGGCAATAATCGTCTCCGAAAGGGCTGCCGTAGTTGCTCCAAAGGAATCACTATTTCTATTTATGAGCGAACCTCCACTACCAAAAAGCAAAAGAGATCCAAGCCCTATCACAAGAAAAAATGCAATTAAAAATACAAAGATTGTCTGATTAGACTTCATATTATCCTCACTTTTAACATGTAATGTACTTAAGTTGTCGGAAGCTGAATATAAATGCCCATTCCATTTCCTTCAGGACTTCTGGCATAGATAGTTCCACCATAGTGCTCCACTATCGCCTTTGCCTGGGTAAGTCCAAGACCATTTCCACTTATTCTGTTTGATCCCTGGAAATTCAGCTCAAAGATGTGCTTTGTTTCATTCTCGGGAAGTCCTTTACCAGTATCCTTTAAAACAATAAATATATCGTCATCAATTGTTGAAATCGTAATTACAAGATTTCCAGCAGACTGCATGTATTTTATTGAGTTGTCTATTATGTTTCTGAACATAATAAGCAGTCTTTTTCTGGATGCATGCACCATAAGGCTTTCAGATGAACTTGAAATGGTTATTCTAAGTCCCACCTTCTGAGCAGCACTTGTAAGCTCGTTAATCGCCTGCCTTGCGATTAAAATGATATCCACATTTGCAGCATCATCGTCATCATCTGGTGGCAACAGGCTCTCATACTCATTGGAATCATGTGCGCCATGAGCACTTAATTCCTCAATCTTATCCTGTGCATCCTTAGCGTTTTGTCTTGCAACTGCCAGATCATCACCAAGTCTTCCAATAGCAAGCTGTCTTTTTTCAAGCTCCTCATCCTTTGCCTTTATCAGAACTTCATAGTCATTCTTCAGCTGTGCCTTCTCAGCTGTAAGGATTCCTATTTCCTGCTGAAGATGCTCAGCTCCAGTGTAATCGTTATGATTCTTGTAACACAGAAATGCAAAATAAGATAAGCTAAGTGCAAATCCTATCAGCATAACAACCGTAAGCTGAACGCTAAAAAAGAAAAAACCTATTACTGTCAAAGCATAAAAAACACATGCTGCTACAAGTGAAATCTTCTGCGATTTTGGCATTTATGATACCCCCCGTATGCTCTGTATATCTAAATTGATTCTACGTCTTCCTCTTCTAAGCGCAGCATCAATATCATGCGTAGCCATGATAACAGTCACTCCCTGCTCATTTATAATTTCAAGAAGCCTGTTTATTTCCTCTGAAGATGTCGGGTCAAGATTACCCGTTGGCTCATCCACCAAAAGGATTTTGGGATTATTAATGATTGCCCTTGCAAGGCATACCTTCTGCTGTTCTCCACCTGATAGTTCCCTTGGATATCTTTTATGAAGATTATCTATTCCAAGCATAGTAAGAACATTAACTATCTTTTTCTCAGCTTCCCTGACTGATCCTCCGGTTGCAATAATGGCTGAAACCAAATTATCATAAACCGTCAGATTTTGTATGAGCCGAAAGTCCTGAAAAAGGACTCCGATTCCTCTTCGGTAATAAGGAATCTTTCGCCTTTCAATCCTCGTGATGTCCTTGCCATCAACCATTATTTTTCCGTCCTGAGGCTCAACTTCCTTAAGCAGCATCTTGATAAGAGTTGTCTTGCCGCAGCCGCTCTCTCCTGTCAGAACAACAAATTCGCCATCCTCTATGGTCTCATTGAAATTTTCATAAACTCTGGTTACTTCATTTTCACTTTTATATTCTTTTTTCACATGGTCAAATGTAATCATTGTATTTCAAATATCCTGTCAAATCCTGTTACTCTTATCATCTCTTTAACTGCTGCTGATGCACTGCTAATAATAAGCTTGCCTCCTTTAGAGCTTGCGGTTTTGTTGCCAATTAGAAGCGCTCTAAGCCCAGCGCTTGAAATGTATGGTACATCACTCATATCAAGCACAACATTTTTGTTTCCCTGGAAGGCTTTTAAAATCCTGTTCTGAAATTCTTCAGAATTGATAGCTTCAACCCTCCCATGAACACTTAAAATCACCAAGTCGTCATTTTTCTTCTCGTCAATTGTCATTCTGTCATCCCCTTGTAGTTTGTATTACTGCCTTTCTCATACTAATGTGATGGTTCCGTCATACATGGCTTCCTCATCCAAAACAAGATGCTTCTTTGAAGGAATAGCTGCATTGAGATCAAGATAGCTGTTACCATCCATTACAGCTTCTCTTTCCATCTGAAGAAGTCTTATCTTTGTCCTAATTGGTCTGAACTGGTCTAGTATAAACATGATCTGATGCCTGAGCTCCTCTGTGAGTTTTCTGTTAACAAGAACTGTCACATTAAAGGCTCCACCATCATGAAATCGGTTCTCAAAAAGAACTGCATCTTCACCAAGCATGATCTGAAGAAGTCTTTCAAGGACCCACTTTGTACCCTTCATACGGTTAAGGATATAGGCCTCTTTAACGATGTTTCTAAGTACATCCTCAGGAAGGAATCCTCCCTTCAAATCTATACCGAACCATGAGCCATACATCTCTAGAAGTTCAACTGAGCACTTGTCCAGATCAAGCATTTCATACAGCCTGTCATTCTGTTCACTTATGTCATTGTAAATACTGGAAAAAATGGATAAATATCTATGCAGGAAACTATTCCTTTCCTGATAGACAGCGGGAAACGCTCCTATGAAATTGTCACCCCTCACACCTACTCTTATGTTACCGATAGATGCTTCTCCATTACCAAGTATTTCAACAGCAATAAAAAGAAAACGTCCTTCGAGATCGTAGAGGAGAACATCTCCTGCATTAACAAATCTCTTTGCTCCAAGCTTATTTAAAAGGCCAATCTTTTTATATGACTCGATCTGCGAATCATAAAAGTATTCATCAAGATGAACACTCTTTGCTTCCTCAGTAACTATCTCAAGCTCATCAGTTGCCATAATATAAATATAGCATACAATCTCTTCTGACGAAAGAAGCTCACTGGTCAGTCTTCCCCATTTTGAGCCAATGTCGACACCATCTATAGGTTTTAAAAATGCGTAATGATTCAGGCTCTTTTTATCAAAATAAAGAGTATTATCATTCTTAATTTCAAAACCTTCGGTATAACCCTGCCTTAGTCTGTTGTTTTTTATCGTATACCAAATGTCATTAGCCATTAAACTACCCCAACCCTCATTTATTTATCTGATGTAACTATTTCGACATTTATATCCCCCGGATAACATAAGCAGTCAAATCTGGGATAAATATCATATTCCTTCATCTGTGCCAGTTTACTGTTCTCAGAATGAAGGGAAAGATTATAAACATACTCTATGCAGTCAAGCTCCTCTATCGCATGGAATACATCCTCAAACATTATGCTGTCACCAAAATTGTGATCAGAATTTATGTAGTCAAGCTTAGCCCTTATCCTGTCTTCAATTTTCCTTCTGCAGTCCTTGTAATGACGCTTTACATAGGCCGTACATTTAACAGAAACGGCTACAAAGCTTGGCTTAACTATTTCAAACTGACTTGTTATAAGTCTTCTCTCAGCAAGTCTCTCCGTAAGCTTATTTATATATATCGTTGAAAGCTTAGGGAACTTCTCGTCAGAGTCCGGAAGAACTGTCACTCTTACAAGGTTCTTATTCTCATCCATAACAGCTTTTGCCTTGCGTATGCAAAGGCCGGGAGTTGACTTAACGATATATTCGTAATTCTGTGCCGTAACAGCTCTGTAAGGAATCTTGATATCCTGAACAAACCTGTCTCTTACCTGATCAAGGTTCTCCCTGAAGCACCCTCCTGTTCCGCCTGAAGGATTATAAAAGCCTGAAGGAATATTCTCATTTTCAATGCTCATAATATTCCCGGAACTGATATTTCCTATGTCGCCACTAGTTGTTGCAACACTTCCCATAAACAGATCCGCATCAATAAAATCACCCGGATCTTCAATTATGATTTTCCCATCACCCTCAAGAAGATGATAATAAAGGGAACCATCAGCCTTTTTCTCAGGACGTACAAAATCATAGATAAATCCGTCCTCTACCTTCCTTCTGGCTATAAGGAAAAAGGTCTCATGAACTATATTCTTGCAGGGAATGTCTATCTCCTGGTCATCATAGCCAATAACCTTTCCGACATTATATTTGCGCATTACTTCTTCGCTGTAGATAATGACCCTTACGCATTCCTTTGATTTCATTGGAGCATAACCAAAGTCCTCCTCTGAAAACTTAAAGCTCATTCTGTTATCAGCTTCTTTTTCATAGATGCAATATCTACCCTTTTGTCCCGTTCCTGATACAAGCTCATATCTTCTATAGGAGGATCCCTTGTTTTCTCTTCCAAAAACAAGATAGTAAACATCCTCACCTATAGGCGATTTAACCGTTATTTTGTCATTTCTTGAAAAGGTCTGACTAAAGCTTTTAGTATCCTTTTGCCAAACCTCAAACAAAAAGCCAAAAACATTTGTAATCTTGGGCGCAATGTCATATTCAGCCCTTTTAAGGGTTGCTTTGATGCAATAACCTTCTCTTGGCGCATCTTTATAAACAGCGAGCTTTCCGGAAGGCATGGAAATTCTGATCTCACCACTATTTATGAATGCCCCGGTAAAATCGCGAGCCTTTACTTCTTCAAAACCGGCATCAGTAAAAATTTCCCAGTCTATATCTGCAAAAATATGCTCTGTTCTATCCTCTGTTGCATTTCTTACAGCGTTATCCATAGCCTTGATATAAAGGATTATTTCCTTGTAATCCTCTGGGCTTTTCTCCATGATGAAATAGACGCTGTTTCCTTTCTTAGGTGTCTCGCCAAATATTCTTGCCGGAACGCTTATTTCTTTATCCAGTATGTAGCTATAATCCGTAAATTCACTGCCATCATAGCTGTAAATTCCGCTAAGCTTGGATGCCCCTGCTATGCCATCCTTTATTGCCTCAAAGCAAAGACTTCCAAGATGGAAACGTTCACCAGCCTGAATATTAACAGGATTATCCAAGTGATCAGCTGAAAGAAGAACCCTTGCACATTTTCCTCTCGAAGGTAAAAATCCTGCCATTTTAAGAAGTGCCATTTTTGCACGGTAGCTAAGTGATACTATCTCCGCACCCTGAAGTGCTGAAAATGCTGTCAGATTCTCAATAATAGTAATTCCAGGATCCGAAGCATTATAATTAGTCCACTCAGATGACCTGATTGGCAGTTCCCTTAAAACGTCATCAATTCTTTCTTCATAAGTTCTTGGTTTAAGATCATCAACTTTCAGCATTTGTATGTCTTCCTTACTTGTTAGTAATAATTACATTATGCTTGCCGCTTCTTGCGACCATAAATGGAGTAATATCAATTTCCTGTACATCCATCTCATGTTCACCATAGGCATCCTTATATCGGCCTATCATGGTAATTCTCTGGATAACTGCTTTACTCCTTAGGATTCCAAGCCTCATAAGAATCTGTGATTCTTTTGGCATAGTACCGATATCCCATCCACCGTTTGTATCACTGCTTACAGGATCCAGATACTCGTTTAAGACGGTTTTTATCTCAGACTGAACCTCAAAGGCATCATCCATATTCATTGTCATAGCCCAGACATTAACTGAAACATCCACAAATACAGGCTCAACAATGTGGAGATTCTTTTCTGAAACTGTTATCTCACAGCGTTTTAAAATTTCCTTCTTAAGCTTTGCTGAAATCCTGTGGAAGGAGAAGGCTCCATCCGCATAGTCCTTCATAAGAAGGACAACAGAAATATCTTCCGGATAATCCTGACCATCTATAGTCTGTCCTACAACAATTTTTGCCTTATCGATACTGTCCGAAAACTCCATGCAGTACCTGATGTAATCAGACTCAGAAACAAGCTTGTATCTTGAATGCATAATTCCTGCACAGCGAAGAAGTGCATGGTCAATGGTTTCAAGATTGCTACCGCCGTGTGCTCTTATGGGGTTGTAAACATTATCGATATAAGCTTCCTGACCAAGGAAGGTTGAAATCTCGCCTTCTTGTAAATTTCCATATTCGCCATCTGTTGAGCGCACCCTTGCTTTAAAAGCTATGTCATCCGTTACTCGTGGCATATCGCACTTTGTACCATCAGAGAAAAGGATTTTTCCTGCCATTCTGTCGATCCTGTAGCATCTTCTATGTGGCACATCATCAAAGCTGTCTACTTCATCCCAAAGCACATAAAATGCGGATATCCTTCCAAGGAAGTCATACTCAGCTCTGACTCTTTCAGGATGATTTTCAAGAAGCTCATCCATTTCTTCTTTTCTTGTATAACCCTTTTCATTGACCCATACATACGCATCAAGTATGTTGTCCACTCCAAGAGCAACACTTGTATTGGGAAGTGCTTCCTCAATGTAATAATCCTGCTCGTCACTTGTTTGTACATTAGTCACGATGACTGCATTCATACACAGATTTACTATCTTGGGAAGGAAAGGATCTGACTTTTCACTTACCTGAGCCTTTGATCTCATAAGGCGCATCCAGTAAAGTCTGTTTCCTTCAATAACACTTTCCTGCATATCAGGAGCCGGCATGAACATTAAGGTTCCTGACCTTGTAAAGTCCTCTGTAAGATCAGTTGTCCTTACCTCTGTAAAGCCATTTGTTCCAAAATACTCAAGCTTACACTTAACCCCGCTCTGATTATTATTATCAGAAAGCTGGAAATATATACTGATAGGCCCATCTGTAAGCTTTCTATCAAGTCCAAAATAAAGCGCATCCTCGTGATATTCATTTCCAGAAAGTACTGTAAATGGCTTTTTCTGATAAAGATTTTTGCCTATGTCATATTTCTTTGTTCCAGCAATTCTTTCAACCCTCTTTGGTCTTATGAATTTCCCTTCGTAGGAATAGGAAATCTTAAAATCAGAAATAATAGGATAGTTATGTATAGCAGGACGCATATAACAGTTTGTAGACTTCACAACTCTCATTCTTATGCATCTTCCGCTGTAAGGACCTGACTCTGAAATCTCCCAATCGTCAGGGCAGATAAAGCTAAGCTTATATTCACCGCCCTCACACTCACTGAAAAATCCATCATATTCTGAATCAGCTACTATTTTCTTCCAGCCAATTCCGTTATAGTACTCAATAATTACCTCATCTACCTTTACCTGTATAGGGGTATCGAAGGCTGTTTTCTTCGGCTTAATCTTGATAATTTTAAGCTCAGCCTCCTCCTGCTCAGGAGTGATTCTAAGATAGGATTCTTCATAGGATGTCTTAAAGCTAATAGTTATCCTGGAACCCTTTTTAGAAAAGCAGGGCGAATGTCCGATGTAACACTCGTTATATACAGAAAGCTCATCAGAAAATGGTGCAAATTTCTTTGTATCAAGCTCCTTTATACCATCTCCTACAAATTCAGGAGCCTTGGAATCGCCTCCTGCCGAAATTAAAATATCTTCAACCTCAAGAGAGTCTGTCATTGTTCCTGATGCCTCAAGAATCACTACTGAATAGCTCTTGTCACCTATAGTTGTCTTTCTGCATTCCTTACTTTTCAGAAGAAGGAAGGTCTTTCCATCCTCTAAAAGAGAAACTTTGTCAAAGGTTACAAATCCACTGTCAGTGAAGTATTTGAAATGTATTTCCTTTGAATCTATTCTCTTTATTAGCTCCTCTGCTCCTTCAAATCTGATGAATATGGATTCGCCAACACCGTCAAATAGCCTTTCCTCATAAATAACGAGAATACTCTGACCGATATTTTCTCTTTCGCCAAATAAAGTAAATGGCTTTATGGTATAAGAATCCTCTTCCTCAAAAGCTTCGCCCTCTTCAGGAATATCATCCAAAAGGAATCTCTCCTCATCATCTGTTTTGAGTTCAAGAGTACCCGAAACTATCTGCGGAGTATCAAATTTACCCATGACAGGAGTAAGGGTTCCATCCTCTGCATCTGTCATAAAAGCTGCTCTGATCCTTGAATTTGTAACATACAGATTTCTCTCGGTTTCAAAAATAACAGAGCCAGATTCTGTACTATCTGAGCTTGCTGAAAGCCTTGTTCCCTTCGGAACAGGAGTCCCTGCTACAGTACCTGCATCCATATTGAAAATAACGATGCTTGCAGATGGCTGAGCAGGTCTTAATGTGGAATCCAGCATGTTAACAAATTCCATATGATATCGCTCAGGCATCTGGCTCATGAGCCTGTTATTTTCTTCTGTCTGTCTGGCAAAAATCTGTGCAATGACAGAACCAGCATCAGGATTTTTTCTGTCAAACTTCCACTCAGGTGTATATGATTTTCTAAGCTCTTCTATTCTGTTTTCGATGTCCTCAGCACTCTGAGGTCTGAATGCACTTTCCATTTATGTCCTCGTATCAGGTTTCTACTATATCTGGTTCGTAATAATCCTCAGCTTCAACCGGTTCTGGCTCTGCGTTCAAATAGAATGGAAATACCAGATTGCCACGCTGATTATTCTGAGCAAGTATGTAATCAATATTTATTAGAATGTATCCCTGCTGAGACTGCATATCAGCATCTACTGATACATCCCTTACCCTTGGTTCCTGCCTGAGTATTGAATCTGTCAACTCTCGCTTCATGATTGTCAGCTCAGTAAGACTTACGTTCATGAAAACATAGGATGCAGTCTGCGTTCCAAAATTTGGTCTTGTCAGTCTCTCTGTAACCTGAGTCATCAGAATGAGGTATATCGACTCCTTTACACTTTGCGAACCGCTGCTCATTTTAAACCGTCCTGTTGCCGGATCTATTTCCGGTGGGAAGGCTACTCCCGTACCTAAAAAGGATTGTTCCACTTTTATTCTCCTTCGAAATTATTATCCAAGCTTTATAGGTGTTCCCTCTACAGAAACAGGGCCAGAGCTCTTTAACTTAAGCATTGAGTTACCTGAAACTGAAACATTTCCGCCCTCTACACTTACTCTGTTATTTGATTTAAGCTCTGAGCTGTCAGAGGCTTCTATCTTGACCTTGGTCGCCTCAATGGACACTGTTCCATTTTATCCATTCATGATCATCTTGATATT
>JAEEGL017040257.1_pt1 | contig 20156 bp, 21 predicted proteins | sample 9134231 | NCBI WGS metagenome assembly JAEEGL01 (sample SAMN16246548, study PRJNA631951) | gut metagenome | biome: gut microbiome; feature: rumen; material: fiber-attached | host: Bos | place: Iran: Karaj | collected 2018-10
TTACTACAACGACCATGGCACCATTTGTGTCTATTAAAAGAAAAATGCGCAACCTATCCGCATGGCAGTGGCCAACGCGGCCCAGAGCGTAAACATCCATAATCACTATCAAGCGAGCTTGTAGTGCTCATAGACGTTAACTCTCTCGATTGCAGCTTCCGGCTCAATCAGGTTGCTTACAAAAATGTTGCTTGACAGTAACTGAAAATAACAAAAATGGGATTATATCCCGCATGATCATTGATAGAGTAGGGAAAAATGCCGAAAATGTGCATAGCATCAAATTTTTAAATTAAAAAATATTGATTGCTACACTATGCTTAGAACTATTTTTGGTATTTTCGGGAGTGCAACGAATTTTTGTAAGGCAGCAGGATGATATTTATTTCATGCTGGAATGGGATTAGATAAATATACATCTGAAAGACTTGCTTTCAAGTGGATATTTAGGTGATGCCATTAGGACTTGTAAAGTCAAGCTGCCGCATTTTTCTTTACTCTTAAAACAAGAATAAAACAAAACGAATATATGAGTACAGCGATTGAATTTGAACATGTGAGCAAGCAGTACAGACTTGGTCTGGTATCAACCAAGACTCTGTCACATGACATAAGAAGATTTTGGATAACGAATGTCCTTGGCAAAGAGGACCCGTATCTCAAGATCGGCGAAACCAACGACCGTGCCTCCAAGGGCACCTCCGAATACGTCTGGGCCCTCCGCGACATCGACTTCAAGGTCGAGCAAGGCGACGTCGTCGGCATCATCGGCAAGAACGGTGCCGGTAAATCCACCCTCCTCAAGCTCCTCTCCCGCGTCACAGGCCCCACCACCGGTACCATCCGTGCCCATGGCCGTATAGGCTCCCTCTTGGAAGTCGGCACCGGTTTCCATGGCGAGATGACGGGACGGGAGAATATCTTCATGAACGGAGCTATCCTCGGCATGACCCGCAATGAGATCCAAGCCAAACTCGATGAGATCATCGACTTCAGCGGCTGCGAACGGTATATCGACACCCCGGTCAAACGCTATAGCTCGGGTATGACTGTGCGACTGGGTTTTGCTGTCGCTGCCTTTCTCGAACCCGAAATCCTCGTCGTGGACGAGGTCCTCGCCGTAGGCGATGCCGAGTTCCAGAAAAAAGCCATCGGTAAGATGAAAGACATCTCCCAAGGTCAAGGCCGAACAGTCCTCTTTGTAAGTCATAATATGGCTTCTGTCAAGTCGCTTTGCAAGACTGGAATTTTGCTAGAACAGGGGATGATTAAGGAGATGGGTCCAATTGACCCCATAGTGAGTCATTATCTTCGCGGTGGAAGCGAAGTGGCGAATCATAAATTATGGGACGAACCATTTCATAAGAAAAATGGTTTCGAACTCTTAGAAATTGGTATTCGTCCGCTTGGTGGAACCTACGAAGATGTTATGCGCGTGACGGATGAATTGGAGATGGTTGTGCGCTATCGCTTGACAGTACCTAAGGAGGATATGTGGACTACGTTCCATTTCAAGAATGAACAAGGGGACAAGATCTTCTCGTTTTCCCCGGATGCCAATCAAGTTAAACGCAGTAAAGCCCAAGGAGAATATCTCCAAGTTCATAGAATTCCTAAAGAATTTTTGAACTGGGGCTCTTATTTTATTGATTTCTATGCATTCCAAAAGGAACGCGAAATTGATGATTTGGCCTATGAATCTGATCTTTTGTCATTTGCTTTAGCTGGAAGGACTATTGAAATGGGTAATTGGATGGGTCGTGAGCCGGGTGATATCACACCGCATTTTGATTGTTTAGAGACAAAGTTGAATTAAACAATGAATAAAATCGAACAAATATTAGTAACATCACCGCTTTTGCCGGACTTAGGCGCATTTTATGAAATGCTTCAAGACATTTGGTCTCGCAGGTGGATTACTAATATGGGACATTATCATCAGGAATTAGAAAAGGCACTTGGTGTATATCTTGGCGTAGAGTATATCAGTCTCTTTACGAATGGTACGTTGCCGCTGATTACGGCTTTGCAAGCGCTCAATATCCGAGAAGGAGAAGTAATAACCTCTCCATACTCGTTTGTGGCAACGAGCCATGCGATATGGTGGAATCATCTGACACCGGTGTTCGTAGATGTCGATCCTAATACAGGCAACATCGACCCGTCTAAAATCGAAGCCGCGATCACGGATAAGACAGTAGCAATCCTTCCGGTACATTGCTATGGTTGTCCTTGTGATGTGGAGCGCATAGATGCGATAGCCAAGAAACATAACATAAAAGTGATATATGATGCAGCGCATGCCTTTGGCGTGAAATATAAGGGAGAATCGCTGTTGAACTATGGCGATATCAGTACGATTAGTTTCCATGCAACTAAAGTGTACAACACAATAGAGGGCGGTGCACTGATATGCCGTAGTGCAGAGATGAAGCGACTGATTGACCAATTGAAGAACTTCGGTTTTGAGGATGAAACGGTGGTGCTTGCTCCTGGTATCAATTCCAAGATGGATGAGGTACGTAGTGCGTATGGCCTGCTGAATTTAAAGCAAGTGGATGATGCAATTGCTGTGCGCAAGCGAGTGGCAAAACAATATACGGAAGCCATTGGGGGCATCAAAGGAATCGAATTATTCCCGTATATCGAATCGTTGGGCGCAGAGCAAGGCTTTGACTGGAACTGTGCATATTACCCGATTTTGATTAACGAAGCCGAGTATGGAATGAGCCGTGACGCATTATATGAGAAGATGAAAGCACAGGGTGTGTATGGGCGTCGGTATTTCTATCCGCTTATCACGACTTTCGAACCCTACTACGGCTTCCCTACCGCAGGTCCGAAGAATTTGCCGGTGGCAACTGAGTTGGCAAGTAGAGTTATTTGCCTACCGATGCATCACGCGCTCAGCGATGATGACGTAAAATGCATCATCAGAGCGATTGCAGATTTTTGATTTTGGTTTGGTAAGATGATATTAGATTGCACTATACGAGACGGTAGTTATGCCACGGGTAACCGATGGGATAAGGATGCGTTGCGACTAATCGTGGAGCAACTGAGTGCGCAAGGCATTCAGTATATCGAGATTGGTAATGGCACCGGTCTCGGTACATATCGCAAGAATACTTCCGCTATGAGCGATGAGGATTATTTTGCGCATACAATACCTTATAAAGGCGATGCTAAAATCGGTGCATTCTTCATTCCGAATACCGGAACCAAAGAGGATATGAAACGCTTCCGTGAGTTGGGAGGAGATTTCATCCGTATAGGCGCAAATGCAACGGAGATTGACTCTACCTTTGAGTATATTCGTTATGCCAAAGAGTTGGGGTTGTTTGCATGTTGCAACGTGATGAAAACCTATGCTATCAGTAAATTCCAATTGGTGGAAATTGCACTGAAAGCACGAGAGAACGGAGCAGATTGCATCTATATTGTGGATTCAGCCGGTGGTATGTTGCCGGAGCAAGTGCGCCAATATGCGGAGGCTATTCGTTCGTTCTCGGACATTAAGGTAGGCTTCCATGGACATAATAACCTGTTGATGGCAAATGCCAATAGTCTGGCTGCTTTGCAAGCCGGTGCTTATTTTGCAGACGCTACCTTGTTTGGTATAGGTCGAGGAGCCGGAAATGCACAATTGGAGTCGCTGGTGGCAGTATGTCAGAAAGCAGGTATTGATATGGGCAACTGCAATGCCTTGCAGATAGCCGATTTGGCACAACAGGTGCTGGGATACATGAACCTTAAAGGCAGTTCGAAGCGGGATATCAATGTGGGAATTCAATTCTTCCATGACTCGTATGCACCGGTTTTGGAACGCGTGGCTACTAAGTACGATGTCAATCCGGAAACGCTGATGGAGGAAGTGTGTAAGATCAATATTATCAACCCGAGTGAAGAACTATTTGAGTATGCAGCGGCGAGTATCAAAGAGGGACGTAAAGTGACGTTCCTACCGAACTATTCGCATACCCGTTTTTGATGAATATGAAGAATTTTGAAATTGAATATCGACAATTGCTGGACGGTATCCAACAGCGCGTGAAGCAGACGAATAAACGATCGGTGCTGTTTTTGATTCAGCATAGTAAGGCAGATGAAACAGCACCACATGTGCCCTGTCTGCGTGAGAGTATCACCAATATAATCGGTTTTGTCGCATTGGGAGATACGCTTTACATGGAGCATATCTTTGCGCAAGCAGTTGGTATTATTGATACCGTAATTGTGGATACGGATGAGAAACGTGCTAACTCGCATGAGATAGTGGCTGCAACTAAAGCAGCCGCGGCTAAGTATCATATTGAGTATGCCGTATATAGCGATTATGCATCTTGGTCTTCATCAGCTTTGGCTTTCATCGCGGAATGTGAGTTGCAGAAGAATGCTACGGACTTTGCGGAGCATAAGCATCTGTTGATAGGTCGCAGTGTGTTAGCTACGCGTATCATCTTGGAGCTCATCAACCGTGGTATAGATATCTATTTGCTCAAAGACGAATATGCTTCGCGTATTTTGCAGACCTTAGGTGGTACCATTACTGTGGATTCCGATAAGATTCACCTGATTGATACGGCTCAATCGCAAGAGTTTGAAACTTTACTGGCATGCGAGATAGGTATGAATAGTGCATATCTGAATGCACTGAAAGATTTCCGCTTCGGGTATATCTATGATGTGGGAATCAATAATTTTGATGGTGCATTTATCGAGATGCATCGAGCAAAAGGTAGTGTGGCACTTCGTTCGGATGATAGAGCCGGTATGTCGAGTTTGGCGATTAACATCCGTGAGACACGTGAGTTGGTGACCAATTACATGGGAGAAAAGACGATAGGCGATATCCGCATCATCAGTGGTGGTATCATTGGGGAGGAAGGAGTGATTGTGGTGGATAACTACCGCAACCCGCAGCAGATATTAGGTGTGGCGAATGGAGATGGGGTGTTCAAATCCCAACTCACGGAGATGGATCAACAACGAATAGAAAAACTGAAAAAAATACTATAGTATGCAACCGATTATCATGGTATTGCCGGGTGCACTCTGGCAATTGAAACTGATACAAACAATCAAGAACATGGGTTACCGCGTATTGGTAGTTCATCCGGATGATAAAGGTGCGGCAGTGCCGTATGCGGACATCGTGGAGCATTCCGATATCTTGGATCAGCAAGCGGTGCTCGAGATAGCGCGTAAGCACCAAGTGGTGGCTGTGATGTCTGATGAGTGCGATATAGCAACGCATACTTTGGCTTATGTTTCTTCGCAATTGAGTCTGCCGACGCAGACAGAAGCAATGGCTACGCTTTATACGGACAAATCGATGATGCGTGATTTCTGCAAACTACATAATCTTCCGCATCCTCAGTATCAGGTGTGTGCCAGTTTGGACGAGGCTTTGGCATTCTATCGTGAGTTGGGCAAAAAGATGATTATCAAACCGATAGATGCGAACAGTAGTCGTGGCGTGTATTCGATTACATCGGAAGCAGAGTTGCGTGCGCATTTCGATGAAGCGATGCATTATTCCCATCATCGTCATGCCGTAATCTGTGAGCGATATATACAAGGTGCAGAGTTCTCGGTGGACGGAATCATGTTCCCTGATGGACGACATGTATGCTTGGCTATCTCAGAGAAAAAACAGTTCTCCTATAACCAGAATTTGGACGAGACTTTGTATTTCTCCTATGATAGTCCGAAATATGACTATAACCGCTTGCGTGCGATAGATGATAAATTTGTGGAACTGAGTAAACTACCGTTCGGCTTCACGCACGCCGAATATAAATATGAGGATGGCGAGTTCTATCTGATTGAGATTGGTGCTCGTGGAGGAGGTGCAATGATTTCCTCGCATATCGTTCCGGCATTGACAGGTATTGATAACTATCGTCTGCTGGTGGATATGTTTACCGGCAAGGGTGTGGCTATGACACGTAATGATTGCGGCAAACCGTATTCGAAAGTAGCAGTGTTGCAGTTCTTCGATACTACGGAGAAGGGTGGTGTGGTTAAGGCTATCCATGGAGCAGAGTCTATGAACTCCAATCCGCATATCCTCTATTGGCAGATGAATTTCAAGGTAGGTGACACGATTCATCGTCCAACCGATGGAGGTAACCGTATAGGATTCTATGTGGCATGGGCTGAAAACCGCGAAGCTATGAAGCAGTTGCAAGAGGAGATAGATACGAACGTTGTTATTGAATACGCAGAATAATTCATAAATCATAAATGATAAATCATAAATCAAATATATTAGTTTCCATATGCTGCGTTACGTATAACCATGCATCGTTTATTCGTAAGGCACTGGATGGCTTTCTCATGCAAGAATCTCCATCCTGCATGCCGAAGGATGCCAAGTTGAGCGATTGGTGCGAGATCTTGATTCATGACGATTGCTCCACGGATGGAACAACGGAGATTGTGCGTGAATATGCTGCCAGATATCCGGATGTTATCTTTCCGCTCTATGAAGAAGTGAACCAGTTCTCGCGTGGTGGAGCCGGAAAGATGGATCTTTACAATTATGATCGTGCCAAAGGTAAATATATCGCCTACTGTGAAGGAGATGACTATTGGACGGATGCGCATAAATTGCAGAAGCAAGTCGATTTTATGGAATCCCATCCCGACTATTCCGTTTGTTGGCATCGGTGCAAACAACTGATAGTGCAGACTAACCAATTGTATGAAGATGAATGTGAAATAGTGTTGCCTAAAGAAGTAGAAGGAATGGATATCGATTTGGATACCTATTTTGCAAGATGGTACACCCAACCATTAACCATGGTTTTCCGTGTTTCTATGTTCGATTTTACCTGGCGAGATAGATATAAATACTATCGTGATATGCATGAGATGTATCATTTGTTAAAAGCCGGGAAAGGATATCTATTTGCTTTTGATGGAGGAGTCTATGTGAAACACAGCGGAGGCATAGCCAGTGAGATTTCGAGAGAAGCATATTGTAAAATATCATTACCGATGGATAGAGAGTTTTATTGGAAAACTCATGCTAAAGGAGCAAAAAAAACATATATTGAGACATTGGATGCATGCGTAAGAACCTATAGTAAAAGCAATAAATTGAAAGCGTTCCGCTGTGCAATAGTACGACTTTTATTATTAGGTCATCCGCATGGATTTGTACGACAAATGAAATCGATTTTTAGCAAGGAGATGGGATGAGAGAATTAACGTTTAACGAATTTACGAGTGAACAAATGAAAGAGAATATACTAAATCCTGTACGGGACGCGATACGTAAGTATAGCGATAGAAATGCCTTCTATATTGATGGCACGTACTACACGTATGAGCAGTTTGCAGAGAGAGTGTCGGCAATAAGAGGAGAGATTCGCAAAGCGGAGAAAGAAGAGCAAATATGGGGTCTCGCGCTGCATGACGACTTGAACACATACGCATCTATCTTTGCGCTATGGATGGAAGGTAAGGCATACGTACCGCTGCATCCGTCATGGCCGGAGGATCGTATCGAGTCCATCAAACAGCAAGTAGGTTGCTCCAACGTCCTCGATGCATGCGACGCACCGTTTACCGAGATGGACTTGGATAACTGGACAGCTGCATCCGAAGATGACTTGGCATACATCCTCTTCACCTCCGGCAGCACCGGAGTGCCGAAAGGCGTGCAGCTGACGCGACGGAACATAGCTGCGTTCATGGATTCGTTCTGGCAGACCGGCATCGACATCACACCTGACGACCGGTGCATGCAAGTCTTTGACTTGACGTTCGATGTGTCGGTGCAGTCCTATCTCGTGGCACTGACGCGCGGAGCATGCGTTTATACCGTGCCGTACGGACAGGTGAAGTACCTCTATGCGGCGTCCCTCATCCAAGAGCAGCATATCACCTTTGGCGCGATGGCTCCGTCAATGTTGACCTACCTCCGTCCGTACTTCGATGAGTTTGACGCATCCAGCATGAAAGCATGCATCCTCACGGCTGAGGCTTGTCCGGTGGACTTGATGGAAGCGTGGTACGGTTGCGCGAAGAACACCGAGATCTACGATTTCTATGGTCCGACGGAAGCGACTATCTACTGCACGTATTACAAGCTGACACGGGGTGGGGAGAACCTAAGCCTGAACGGAATCATCTCCATCGGCAAACCGTTGGCGAACGTGCAAGCCATCATCATCCGCGAAGATGGTTCGTTGGTGGAAGGACAAGAGAAAGGTGAACTCTGCGTTGCCGGAGACCAAGTGACGCCCGGCTATTGGAAGAACGATGAGAAGAATGCCAGTTCGTTCTTTGTGCGCGATGGGGTGCGGTACTACCATACGGGGGACTTATGCTATTGGCATGAGAGCGGGAATATTATGTATTCCGGACGTATTGACCAGCAAGCAAAGATCCAAGGTTTCCGTGTGGAACTGGGTGAGATTGAGCACCATGCGCGGCAGTTCTATAGCAACGAGCGTCGCGTGATGGCGATAGCGTTCCAGAATGCGCAGAACCTGACGGAGATAGCGCTCTTTGTGGAATCGCAAGCAGAAGATACCAAGCAGCTCATCGACTATCTCCGCTCCAAGATGCCGCATTATATGATCCCCACGCGCATCCACTTCGAACCAACATTCCCGCTTAATAAGAGTGAGAAGGTAGATAGAAATGCGCTGAAGTCGAGGCTGAGCGAATGATTCGCTAAACATTAAACGTTAAACATTCAACATTATAACATGGCGATTAATACATTAGCATTTCTGCTTTTCTTCGTGGTGGTATTTATCTTGTACTACCTACCAATTCGGTTGAAGAAAGAAGGATTATGGCAGAATATCGTGTTGCTGGCATCCAGCTATTTCTTCTTCGGCTATGCCGATTGGAGAATGCTTCCTCTGCTTATTGGTATCACGGTGGCATACTATTTCTTAGGAATTGGAATAGAGAAACGCTTGGATACCAAAGCGGCAGACAGATTGATGGCATTGGGTGTAGTGCTTGGTGTAGGTGTATTGGGTTACTTCAAGTATCTCAATTTCTGTATCGTCTCCTTCAGTGACATGCTACAAGCCATCGGGTTCAATGTAAGTCTGCATACGCTGAAGATCATCATGCCGATTGGTATCAGTTTCTTCATCTTCCGTTTGCTGAGTTATACCATTGAAATTCATCGCGGCATGATGAATGCTTCGCGTGATTTCGTTGGTTTTGCAACTTATGTAGCATTCTTCCCGAGTATGCTTTCCGGTCCGATTGACCGACCGGATAAGTTTTTACCTCAATTGAATAAAACGCGCATTTTCGAATATGATTATTCGGTGGATGGAATGCGACAAATCTTATGGGGAATGTTCAAGAAGATGGCCATAGCAGATTCGTTAGCAGTGTTTGTCGATGCGAACTTGGCTGATGGGCAGATAAATTCCGTTTCAGGGTGCACGATGGTGTTTGTGATATTAGCTTATACATTCCAGATTTATGCCGACTTCTCCGGCTATAGCGATATGGCGATAGGAGTAGGAAAACTACTACATATAAAAGTTGCAACGAACTTTAAATATCCGTTCTTCGCGCATAATATTCAGGATTTTTGGCATCGGTGGCATATGTCGCTTACGTCATGGATGACGGACTATGTATATTTACCGCTTAGTTTTTCTATGCGAGGATTGAAGAAATGGGGTATGATATTGGCTGTGATGATTAATTTCCTGGTAGTAGGTGTTTGGCATGGTGCCGGATGGAATTATGCGATTTACGGATTGTATCACGGTTTGTTGTTTGTTCCGTTAATATTGTTAGGTACGCTCAATAGCAATCCTGTTATTCAAACGAATAAATTAGGTCTGCCTAAATTGAAAGATTTCGGCTGTATGCTGCTTACCTTCGCATGCGTAGCCTTCGGTATGATTATTTTCCGCAGTACATCAGTGGATGCGTTTATGCTAATGTTGGGAAGTTTCCAATCTGGATTATTCACTATGCCGGATATAGGAGCCAAACTCCCTTGGATATTGGTTGCTATTATGATAGTCATTGAATGGATTCAGCGCAATAGGGAATACGGACTGGAATTATCCGGGGTAAAAAGTAGATTTATCCGATGGAGTATCTATTTGCTCCTCCTATTTGTAATCTACTGTTTAGGTGGAGGTGAACAACATTTTATTTATCAAGTATTCTAAAACTATGAAGAAGTTTATATATACATTACTAGGCTTTGCATTTCTCTGTGTAGTGGGTGCTTATGTGCTGGATTTTATAATTACAAAAGGATTACACCGCTATACCGATTATACAACCGAAGTGTGGCAAGACTTGCGTGATACATCCTATAATCCGGATGTTATTGTGCTCGGCACATGTGTCGCTATCCATGATGTGAATCCACGTATATTAGATTCTGTGCTTAATGTAGAGTCTCATATATTCCCCATGAGTAATCTTACTTTCCCGTGTCATAATTTCATGTGGGAAATGTATAAACACTACAAGCATACTTCGCCGAAAACAATTATCTTAACCTTAGACTATGGTGATATGTCTTATCGTGAGGTGAAAACATCCATGGAAGATGCCCAATTCCTTCCGCTTGTAGATGATGCTATCGCGCGAGATTTTCTTCTTCAGTATGGAGGCTACGAATGGTATGAGATTTATACTCCCTTATATCGCTATTATGGTCATCACCAGCAAATTAAAAATGGTATTGGCGCTTTCTTTTATGTCAAGAAGGGTGCACGTGAAATGGACAAAGGGTATTATGCCTTAGATGAAACATATTCTTTCCCTGCCGAGTATTATGGTTCGAAAAATGTAGTTCCTGTTGAGCCGGAAGTGGTAAATATGCAGGAGAACTTTCTCGCTGATTGCGCAAATCATAATGTCGATGTAATCATTACTATTCCGCCTATTGGACATGAACTAGAGAATATAATTACCAACCTTGATGATATATATTCCCTTTATGAAACAATAGCGGCAAAACATAATTGTCCGTTCCTAAAATATACGCAAAATGAATTCTCACATTGTAAGGACAATTTTGAAATCCCTAACCATCTCAACGCGAATGGCGCAGATAAATATACTTTAATCTTGGCAGAATGGATTAAATCATTAAATTTGAATCAACAATGAAACATTTATTATCTATAGATCATATTGGTTATGCGGTGCGTGACATTGAAAAAACGGCTGCATATTATGTGTCGGCAGGATGGACATTGTCCGAGATTTTCAACGAGGAGGTACAGCATACCAAGATAGCTTTTCTAACAAAACCGGGTATGACGACTATCGAATTGGTGTCGCCTTTGGAGGGAAAATCCCCTGTGGATAGTGTGCTGCAGAATAGTGGTGTGGCTCCGTATCATATCTGCTATGTGGTAGAAGATATAATGCAAGCAGTAGAGGACTTGTATGAAGAAGGATTCCGGCCATTGTTTATGCCTGTTGGAAGTGTGGCGATGAATAATCGGCAAATATGCTATCTCATGCACATGGATGTAGGAGTAATCGAATTAGTTAGTAAAAATTAAACTTATCATATTATGGAAAGAAGTGAAATTATTGAGAAATTGACACCGATAGTACGCGGTGCGTTAAATGTAGAGTCTATCGAACTGACGGATGATATGTCCGCTGAGAATGTGTCTCAATGGACATCTCTGAGCTTCATGATGCTGCTGACTGAGGTGGAGAATCAATTTGGGTTCAAATTCAAGATGATGGAGATGCTCAAACTGAAAACCATGGGTGATATCATCGCTGCTATTGAACGTCATACTGCTTGATGGAAGAGAACGTACGATTAGAGTTGTTTACGGTTCGCCAAGTACGTGATTGGTTAGAGTATGGGAAAACCGAACGAGGACTGTCAGAAAAACTGATAGCTCGCACCCGCGCGTGGGCAATCATTAATAATCCGTATGCAACGGATGACCTGAATATCATTTCTGCTATCTTTGTGAATAATGAAGTGGCTGCATATACCTATCTCTTCCCAGATGAGCAGAATGGACAACGTATCTATTGGAACACCACGCTCTATTGTGCACCGAAGTATGAGGGGAGAGCATATGCTGCTATCGTGATGGGTCAGTTCTGCGAACTCTATGGCGAGCACTATTTTGATTTGGATGCTGTGAAGGAATCGGTTGAGAATCTAAAATTTGTTGATCTGCAGGTGGATTATGTAGATCAGTATGTATTGTCCAATAAAACGATTCGTACGAATACGCTCCGCGGTAAGTTCGCCGCATTGATGCAACGGATTCAAATAGCATGCAGTAGTCGCGAGAAGCAATTGAGAGCAGAGATAACAAAAGCCAACTATCGTCTCGAATATGTGAACTATATTGATGATGAGACGTATGCATTTATTAAGGAACATGCTAAAGACAATCTCTTCTTGCGTTCACAAAAGATGCTGAACTGGATATTAACCTATCCATTTATGCAAGAAAGTCCATTGGCATATCGTGTGGCACAATATACAAAGTTCTCCTCGACACGTCGTGCGTTCCGCTACCATGCGGTACGGGTGTCAGTTGATAAACGCTTAGTCGGCTTCTATATCCTCAACGAATCAAAAGAGGTGCTCTACCTTAATTATCTGTATTTCGATAAGGCTTATACGGAGACGGTCTATCTGTCGTTAGCGGAGCATGTACTGCAATTCAGAGCACCGAAGTTCTTCACGGCTGATAAGGCATGTGCGGACTTTATTGCGCAATATAAACTATACCCCAAACGAGAAACATTCCATAAATCATTCTCGCATCCTCAGTCGTTTGTATATGATAAAACCAAGTTCATACAAGCCGGAGATGGAGATAATATCACATAAATTAGAGATTTATGATTTGTGATTTGATATTGGAGATTTGCCATTTATGTTTAGGAAGATTAGAAAATATTGGTTCAATTTGTTGCACCCCGCTATTGGCGAGGTGTGGCAACTGCATCGTGTGACGAATGAACATTCTAAACAGGAGCATCATAGACCGTATGAGATTACACCAGTTCGGTTAGAATCGCTCATCAAGGAGTATACCGCTAAAGGGTATGAGTTCATCTCTATAGCAGAGGTTGCTGAACGGGTGAGTGCTAAACGAGGCAAGATGTTCGTGTGCGTGACCTTAGACGACGGGTATGCAAATAACTACGAGGTGGCCTATCCGATATTCAAGAAGTATAAAGTACCGTTCTGTATCTATGTATGCGAGGATATGATTAAAGGTGTTCGAAAAGAGGATAATATTGAGCATTATCGGTTCATGTCCGAAGAACAACTCTGTGTATTGGAGAATGAACCGCTTTGTACCTTAGGTGGACATACACGTTCTCACGTCAGATTGACACATTTGGCAAGAGAACAGCAGACACAAGAAATATACGGATGCAAACTTTGGTTAGAGAATGTATTGGGGCACCCAATTATGGACTATGCATTCCCATACGGGGATTATAATGCAGTTACAATAGATGTCTTCAAGGAGATTGGAATCAAACGTGCTGTGGCATCATGGGGAGGAAAGGTGCGTAAGAATACGCCAGAACGAGTTTTTAATATACCGAGAGTGTTGGTGACGGAGGATGGGATCAGTTATGTATGATGTATTATGTATAAAGTATGATTTCAGTAGTAATACCGCTATATAATAAAGAGAAGAACATCGTATCAACTATAGAATCTGTGCTCACTCAGACCTATAAGGATTGGGAACTGATCATTGTTGATGATGGCTCTACGGATAAATCCTTACAGGTAGTAGAGGATTATATCCGTGGATTGGAGATAGGAGATAGGAGATTGGAGACTGGGAATCAGATAGATAATAGATGGATAAATGATAGATTAACACTTATTCATAAGGAAAACGGAGGAGTATGTTCAGCTCGCAACAGAGGAATACAAGAGGCAAAGGGTGAGTTTGTTGCGCTACTCGATGGAGATGATATATGGGATAAGGAATATTTGGCGGAGCAAATGAAGATGGTTGCCGACTTTCCGAATGTAGCGATGTGGGGAATCAACTTCGCGGAATTAAATGAAGGAAAACTAATCCGTAAATTGGCTACGGCATTGCCGGATGGATATAGAGGATACGTTGAGAACTATTTCCAAATGCAAGGACGAGTGTCTGATTTATTCTGCTCCTCCTCGGTGCTGATTCGTAGAGAGGTGTTTGAACGAGTAGGGATGTTTGATGAGCGAGTTAAATATGCGGAAGACTCCGATATGTGGTTCCGAATTATAACCAATTATCCGGTGGCGTTCTATGATAGGTATATGGTTTTCTATCTCTATGATGCAGAGAATAGAGCTATGAATAGAAAGCGATTGCTAAAATACTGGTTACCATATTATGTAGATAAATACATAGACCCTCTATTCAAACATGATAAGGTGTTCTATCGTTGGGTAATGCGTTGGGCTGCTGTGCGTATCAAGCAGATATACTTTAATGATGTTGAACAATATGAGGATGCAAAAGTCGCCTCTCGTAAATTGGATTATAGTCAATTGCCGATCAAATATAGATTTGAATTATTAACACCCTACTGGATGGGAAAACTTGTATATAAGTTATTAAAATGATTAGTATTGTAATTCCATTGTATAATAAGGCGCAGAGCATTGAGAATACCATCCGATGCATACAAGCGCAGACGTACCAGGATTTTGAGATCGTGGTAGTCGATGGTTGGTCGAAAGACGGTTCGTTGGAGATCATCCAGCGTCTAGCCAAAGAAGACCCGCGTATCCGTGTGCTGATGCAGGTGAATAAACATGGTGTCACCCCGGCACGTAATGAGAGCATCGAAGCAGCCAAGAGTGAACGCATCGCCTTTATCGATGCAGATGACTATTGGGATCCAACGTATCTGGAGACTTTAGTCAAACTGATGGACGATTATCCCAAGGCAGGACTGTGGGGGCTGAACTATGGTACGATGATTGGCGCAAACAAGTATCCGACCCATTCACTCTATGCCGGTTACCGTGGAATCATAGAGAATCCGTGGGTGAAAGGAAGTCCTTATTGGACTAGCGCTATCGGTATCAGCAAGGCAGCTTTTGAGAAAGTCGGAGGTTTCGACAATCGCATCATTTATGGTGAAGATATAGACCTTTGGTATCGACTGATGTTGGAGTTTCCTTGCGCGTATGAAGATAAGGTGCTGAGTTATTACCGTATTGATGCAGAGAACCGAGCATGCGAGCATACTTTCCCGCTGAAGATACATATCCCGTATTACATAGATAAGTATGCAAAATATCGTGCGGAGAATAAGGACTTCCGCAAGTTCTTCGATTTACAATGCCTCTATCGCTTATATCCATATGCAGTAAGCGGAGAGTATAAAGCCGAACTGAAACAATGCCTCGCACCTATCGACTGGTCTTTGCAGAAGAAATCCATGCGTTTTCGCTTCCTCTTCCCGCATATCTATAACTGGTATCGCAACCTCCGCGGCCGTAAGGAACGAGAACTGGAACAATACACTGGTGGTAGTATGTTATAAATGATTTGATATATAGTGATATACAACATAAAAATATTTTTGTCATTTTTTTGAAAGTGGAATGAATTAATCGTACCCAGGTGGGTTAAGAAATGAAACGATTTTTTGTAAGGAATCTATCAGTAACTATTTATCAGTTACTGATGAATGGAATCGATTAGTAAGTTATCTGGGAATTTATTCACAAGTAAGTTAGTAAGCGATTACATAGAGTTACGATAAGTAACTGAAGATTCCGTATTTTCGTCTAAACTTTTTTGGTTTACTTGAAAAAATAGAGAATGTTTTTGATGTTTTTGTGAGGTTTTTAATGTAGTTTTCGATTTATAATGAATAAAACAACTAAAATAGTTATCATCGCAGGGGGGCAGGGCACCAGAATAGCCTCCGTCAATAGCGAGATACCCAAAGCGATGATTCCCATCTGCGGGAAACCTATCATCGAACATGAGGTGGATATGGCAAAGCGTCAAGGCTTTGTTAATTTCCTCTTCATCATTGGTTACCTCGGTGACCAAATAGAAGCGTATTTCGGCAACGGTTCGCGCTTTGGGATACATATTGACTATTTTCGTGAGGCCCAACCCTTAGGTACTGCCGGAGCATTGGGTTTGCTGCGTGACCAATTGACGGAAGATTTCTTCGTCTTCTATGGTGATACCATCATGGACATTGACATGCATCGCATGGCGGAGTTTCATCGTATGCAGCAAGCCGACGCAACGCTGTTCCTGCATCCCAATGATCATCCGTATGATTCGGACTTGGTGGATATCGACGCAGATGGACGTGTTCGACAGTTCTTCCACAAGCCACATCCGGAAGGGTTTATGGCGCATAACATCGTCAATGCGGCACTGTTCATCTTCTCGCCGAAGGTGCTGACGCAGATTGAAGCCGGAGTGAAATGTCACATCGAGAAGCATGTGCTTCCGCGATGCCTGGATGCCGGAATGCGGTTGTTCGGGTATATCACCGCGGAGTATATCAAGGATATGGGTACGCCTGAACGGTACTATTCGGTGTCAGACGATGTGGCATCCGGCAAGGTGGCGCGACTCAATGCGTGCTACAAGCGTCCGGCTATCTTCCTTGATAGGGACGGAGTAATCAATCGCGAAGTGAATCTGCTGAACCGAGAGGAACAGATGGAACTGATTCCCGGAGCGGCAGAAGCAATACGGTTGATTAACAAAAGCGATTATCTGGCGATTGTGGTAACGAACCAACCGGTTATCGCGCGGAACCTCTGTACGTTCGAGGAACTCGACCGGATACACATGCGGATGGAGACGTTGCTTGGCAACGAACATGCGTATATCAATGCGCTCTATTTCTGTCCGCATCATCCCGATAGCGGTTATCCGGAGGAGCGGAAGGAATATAAGATCAAATGCGATTGCCGTAAACCCGCACCTGGGATGCTACTTCGTGCTGCGGAGGAGTGGAACATCGATCTCGCCAACTCTTATATGATAGGCGACTCCGACCGAGACATTCAAGCCGGTATCAATGCCGGAGTCAAAGACTCCATCCGCATTGAAACCAACAACGAAAATGCTTTGTTAGAAACTATAAAGAAAATATTATGATAATTTCAAGAACACCACTGCGAATCTCCTTTGCCGGAGGCGGAAGTGATTTACCAAGCTATTACATGCAGCATGGAGGTGCTGTGCTGAGTACGACGATAGATAAGTATATCTACATCGCAGTACATCGTTATTTCTCGTCCAACCAATCGCTGCTAAAATATAGCAAGACGGAGTTGGTTAATAGCAACGACGAGATACAGCATCCGTTGTTCCGTGAGTGCATGAAATTGGTGAACGTAACCGGTCTCGACATTTCCTCAATGGCAGATGTTCCAGCCGGAACAGGATTAGGGTCGAGTAGTGCGTTTGCCGTTTCGTTACTCAATGTGCTGCATGCTTACAAGCATGAAGCGGTGAGTGCAGAGTACCTGGCTTCTACCGCTTGTGACATTGAGATCAACCGTCTTGGCGATCCTATCGGCAAGCAAGACCAGTATGCAGCAGCCTACGGAGGACTTAACTTCATCCGTTTCAATTACGACGGTTCGGTGGATGTGCAGAAGATTGTGATGAATCCGTTAGTCAAGGCGCAATTGGAACGCAATCTAATCTTGCTCTATACCGGCACAAAGCATTCCGCCAGTGCCATTCTCAAAGAACAAGGCAAGGAGATGCAGCGGCTGGATAAGCAACAGGTGATGCATAAGATGGTAGAGATGGCGTACGAACTGAAGGACGTGCTGGAGCATAATCAGATAGATGACTTTGGTCGTATTCTCAATGAAGGTTGGTTGCTCAAACGTTCACTTGCCAACAGCATCTCTAATCCGCTTGTGGATAACCTCTACGACCAAGGTATGGTTGCCGGAGCGCTTGGTGGCAAATTGCTTGGTGCCGGTGGTGCAGGATTCGTCCTCTTCTACTGTCCGGAAGATAAGCAAGACGCTTTCCGTCAGCAGATGAGTGCCTACACCGAGATGCCATTCAAGTTCGAGAACTACGGTAGTAAGATAATATACATGAATGAGTAATATGAAGAACTATATAGATGAAATCTCGAATTATTTCGAGAGAGAAAAACGAGCATTGGATGCGATAGACAAAGCGTCTTTGTCGCAAGTAATGAACATCTTGGAGCAAGCACGATTGGATGGTCGCCAAATCTTCATCATGGGCAACGGTGGTAGCGGCGCAACTGCCAGTCACTATTGTTGTGACTTCAACAAAGGCATCTCCATCCACAAGGACAAACGCTATCGTATGATTTGTCTCAATGACAACATCCCTACCATGATGGCGTATGCTAACGATATGAGCTATGCCGATGTGTTTGTTGGTCCTTTACAGAACTTCTACCAAGAAGGTGACGTAGTGCTGGGCATCAGCGGCAGCGGTAACAGTGAGAATGTCGTTCGTGCTATCCAATGGGCAAAAGAACATGGTGCTATCACCATTGCCTTTACCGGTTATAATGGCGGCAAACTCAAACAAATCGCCGACTATGGAGTCCATGTCCCTGTCGATGATATGCAAATCACCGAGGATCTCCACATGACCCTTGACCATTGTATGATGAAAATACTTTGTAACGAGTGAACGAAGTTCAGAATACATATTTAGCTTTACTCCGTGCTGCGTTGTGGGGCGATAATGGCGAAAGGTTAACGGTTAATGGTGAACGGTTGAACGAAGTTATTCGTTTGGCAGCGTTTCATGGTACCGGACCATTGGTGTATGACCTGTTGTTGAAGATGAAAGATGTAGAGAGCCCTGCCGACTTGCGGATGCAGATGAAGCAGCAATGCGTTCATTCAATGATGCTCCAGCAATCCATGTTCTGTACATTGGCGCAAGCATGGAAGGCTTTGGTTACAGCCGACGTGCATCCTGTGCTGCTCAAAGGATTTGCTCTCGCGCAGTATTATCCGCAGCCTCATCTGCGTCAGTGGGGAGATATTGACCTATACGTTGGGCAAAAGCAATACCATGCTGCATGCAAAGTGTTGCAAACTACGTTCCCCGACGCCGACCATCCCGCAGAGGAAGATGAATACAGAAAGCACTACAATTTTATATTACCCAATAATGTGTTGGAGCTTCATCGCGTCAGTATGACCTTCGCTCATCCGCGAGATAGAAAATACTATGAAGGTTTGGAGGAACGCTATCTCACGAAAGATGGTCCATCATTAGAGATAGATGGTGTCGCTATCACGACACCAGAAGAGACATTCAATGTATTTTTCGTGTTTCTACATGCTTGGGAACATTTTAGGGAGACAGGTATGAATATGAAACAGCTCTGCGATATTGCCATACTGTTGCATACTAAACGCGAAGCGATAAACCATGAACAATTGCATGAAATGCTTACAAAACTCCATCTAATGGAAGTATGGCAACTCATCATGTATATCATGGTGCATTATTTAGGTGTGCCGCAAGAGGAATGTCCATTCTACGCGGATAAATGTATAACACGTGCAGAACTCTTGTTTGAGCGCATATTAACCGAAGGATCTTCTCGTCCGGAGCAGAAAGTGGATATCAACGGAGTTTCGTACATAAAACGCAAATGGATGACTTTTAACTCTCGTATGAAGGTTGGACTTATGGTTTATCCATATACACCAATATACGCACGTCATCTAATCGTAAGTGATATAATTTATGGTATTAAACACACTCTTAATAAGAAATGAAACTATCATATGTAGTGCCGGTATATAATGTGGCGCCTTATCTGCGGAAATGTGTGGAGTCGCTCATTCATCAAGATTTTAGCGGCTATGAGATAATCCTCATAGACGACGGGTCTACTGATGAGAGTGGTAAAATCTGTGATGAGTATGTCAGTATAGATAATAGATGGATAGATGATAGATATACCATTCGTGTGATTCATCAGAAAAATGGAGGGTTGAGCGCAGCGAGGAATGCGGGAGTGAGAGAGGCAAAAGGTGAGTATGTATGCTTCGTAGATAGTGATGATTACTGGGGGGGGGGGGACCCGGGGGATTTGTGGCCCAGATAGAACGGGGTAGGGCGGAAGGTGTTCCCTTCAAAAACCAGAATGGGGGGGAAGTGAATAGGGAA
>JAEEGL017352516.1_pt1 | contig 20156 bp, 14 predicted proteins | sample 9134231 | NCBI WGS metagenome assembly JAEEGL01 (sample SAMN16246548, study PRJNA631951) | gut metagenome | biome: gut microbiome; feature: rumen; material: fiber-attached | host: Bos | place: Iran: Karaj | collected 2018-10
AAGCGCTTCGCGCGACAGAAAAGCGTATGGAAAAATCTTTGTCAAAAAACAAGAAAAAGAACTATAGTAGTACGAATCAAAAGGAGCGGACGATGCGGACAATAGCGGTTTTGGCGATGTCGTTGGCGGTGGCGGTTGGCGCGCAGGAACGGCCGGGCTGGAAATTGGTGTGGGCGGATGAATTCGACAAAGGAACGGCGCCCGATCCGTCCGTCTGGAACTACGAGCATGGTTTCGTCCGCAATCACGAGAATCAATTCTACACAAAGAATCGGCGGGAAAACGTTCGCATCGAGAACGGCATGCTGGTCATCGAAGGGCGGAAAGAACGCTTCAAGAACGATCTTATCAAGGAGGACGACGCGCGGACTTACTGGCACAAGAACAACCAGATCAAGCCGGAAAAACGCGCATGGAACGAAGCGGAATACGCGGAATACACGTCCGGCAGCATCAATACAAACCACAAGAAATACTGGCAGTACGGCCGCATTGAAGTCCGCGCGAAGCTTCCGGCGGGCACAGGCCTGTGGCCCGCGATTTGGATGATGGGCGAACGGAAATGGTGGCCCGCCTGCGGCGAAATCGACATCATGGAGCATGTCGCGAAGGAGCCGCTAAACATCTATGGGACAATCCATTGGATGGATGGGAAAGACAAAAAGCACCGCAGCCAAGGCCGCCGCGTGACGAATCCCACGCCAGCGGCAAGCTACGACGATTTCCATCTCTACGGCATCGAATGGGATGAAAAGCAGATCGTCGTTTTCTACGACGACAACAAGTATTTCACCTACTACATCTCGCAAGCCGACCAGCCGGACGGCTCCAATCCGTTCCGCCAGCCGCACTACCTGCTGCTGAATCTGGCCATTGGCGGCGGCTGGGGCGGCCCCGTCATCGACGACAGCAAGTTCCCTGCGAAATATTACGTCGATTACGTGAGAGTCTATGAGAAGGTTAAGTGATTAATGCTGAATGCTTAATGCAGAGATATGATTCTCTAGTTTCTTCATGCAAATAGATTTCAAGCCGTGTAAGCGGCATACGCTCGAAGGGTAATTTACGCCGTGGTTGTGAATTTTCATGGCCACGGCGTATTGTTTTTTACAAAAGTGTTTACTCATCCCATATTCATCGGACGATTGACATATTGTAGACCAATCTCCTTTTTTCCCAGATATGAACGACCCTTGACAACTTTTGTCAGGGGTGGCAGAATAAATTATTTCTCCAGACGACAAGATTATCTGTTCTGACTTGACTGGAGAAAGACATTCAAGCCAGAAATATCACATTTTGAAAAACAGGAGAAGAAACATGTCTGAGGAAAACAAGATGGATGAGACACAGCTTGAGAATGAAATCAAACGTAAAGATCCTTCCAAACTGGCGACGGAAACCATTCTCTGGGGGGCTGGGCGAGCGGCTGCCATCGCTCTTACGCCTTTGCCGCTGGCTGATGTTGGACCGTTGATGGCCAATGAGGCCTATATGATTTATCGCATAGCTGAAGCATATGGTTATAAAGTAGATAAAGCCGTTGTTGCGATGCTGGCAGGTGTCGCCGGTGGATCTTTGGCTGGAAAATTGGCGGCTAGTTTCATTCCATTCTTGAAAGTCCCAATTGCGGCGGGCATCACCTATGCAGTCGGCAAGACAGCGAAAGCGTATTTTGCTTCAGGTATGACAATGAGCAAAGAAGCCCTCAAGCAGGAATTCACACAAGCCCAAAAAGAGGCTGATGGAATCGACTGGATGAAACAAACCACTGTGGAAGAACAACCTAAATAAGTAAGTTTATTTCAAAACAAAGAGTGTTAAAATGAGTGAAAAAAAGTCTGGCAATGTCGATTTAAGCCAACTGAGCGATGATGAACTCAGACAAGAACTTGCGAGAAGAAAGGAACAAAGAGAAAATGTCGGCAAACCAAAATTGAAAACTGTGTCGATGGAAGAGGCATGGAATCTCGCCAAAAAGTATCAGGTTGATAATCCGTATTCAATTCTGTTTGGCGCACCGAATGTCGAGACCAACTGGATACGGTGGATTGAAGACAACAACCTTGATATGAAGCCTTTCACCAATTGGTATGATGATGATGGTAAAAAATCCAAACAACGTCCGAAAAAAGATGCTGACGGCTTCTATCCGGGCTGGGCAAAAATCGTGCTGTATTTTGATGGCGAAGTGATAGAGAAGTGTGTAGCACCAGATGGTGGTAAATTGTTTGGTGTTCTGTACGAACACTGTCGGTAACCATATCTTCATCAGTTTTTTCTCGTCTTGTCTCTTGTCATGGAAAGTGGAATGACGAGAGACAAGAGACGAGAGACGTGAGGAATGGGTGGGACAAGAGACAGCCAAGACTTCAACCTTCAAAAAACGACTTTTGAAAAAAACTTCGACAATGGGGATGATGCAATCCAGCCATCGGTCGTTATCAATAGCGGATGGTGCCTTCAATTTTGGCCTTGTCCATTTTTCCACCGCATTTTGGACAAATTGTCGGTACTTTGTCAACATGGATGGGTGAATCGCCTTCTTTTTCTTCCGAACAGTTAATTGTTTCAAAATCACCTGTTTCGTATGATTGTTCAAAACCACATTTGCCACATTTGCACATATATAATTGCGGTAGCTTTTGTGAAGGCATCCATGGCATCTTGGGAATCAGTTTCATATTCACTCCTCTTGATATAATAACATATGTGAAACGATACGCTTAAGAATTTCTTCTTATGATTTCACGTCCAGCTTCGGCGATTCTTTCTCGAAGCGACTGCGGTTCAATGACTTGAATTCGTCCTGCCTCACCTAGAATCCAACGGACGACATCATGTTCCACCGTAGGATTCAACGTCACGATCAGTGAATCGTCCGGCTGGCGCTCAATCTTGGAATTAAACAAGTTCTGCTGTTCATAGATATAGAATGCAATGGATGCGTCGCAATGGAGCTTGATACCGGAAACTTTTGGATAATTGAACAATCCTTTCCTGCGAGTGTCCTCCAGTAGTTTGCGGTCTGTTTCATAGCTGTGGCCGTTGCGTCGTGCCTCCGTGATGCGTTGGCAAGCAAACAGCCGAAGTTCCTTTGTGCGGTAGATATAGCCTTTGAGATACCAATTCCCCTTGTGGAAGGCGATGATGTGCGGTTCGAATTCGTATTCCGACTCCTTGCCCTGGGGATCTCGGTATTTCAGAATGACCGCTTGTTTGCGACGCCATGCGTTGAAAAGCATCATGAACACATCAGGGTTGATGCTGGCCTTTACGCCTGACGCACAGAGAATGGAATCAATCATCGCAGCATCGAAGAAATCAGACGAATTCGTAGCGAGTGTTTGGGATACGGCGTTGTCAATATTCGTTTTAAGCGGTTCGGGGACAATATCTTCCGCCAGCCTTGTGCCAAGTATGGACATGCTGACGAAGTCCTCTTCAAAGACGGGGCACTTGAACTGCCACGATGGATCGCGCAGAAAATAACCTTTGTTGGTGGAGTCGTATTCGATGGGGGCCTGGAACTCCTGCTGAAGCTGCTGGATGTCCCGCATGATGGTACGCGAACTGCATCCCATTGGCTCCCCAAACTCGTCTTCGTTTTGGACGAATAATCGCGAGATTGACTGCGTGTTGGGATAATTTCCCTTTTTCATTTCTGCGATGATCTTCAACTGCCGAAGAATCTGTTGCGCCTTGCTGCCCATATGCTCAATTTCCCTGGTTTGCTTAAAAAGTTTCTCTGAAAAATGTAGTGTTACTTTTGGATATTAAAAACTCCATGAGTTTTTTTTATTTGGATTTTTCAGCCCCTGCCTGACCGCTGACATGTTCTGTCACAGGTGCCGTGATAGTGTAATGGACTGACAAGACAACGGATGTTTGTGAAAGTCTCCATGTGGAAATCATACGGACACCTTTCTGAAAAATCAAATGACAGTCAAGAGCTTATGCCTAACGTCAGAAGAGAAAATACTATTTATCACGAAATGCTGCTGGACGTTTGCTATCGTCTTCGTTTGGCTGACGATCTCTTCTGCCAAGCCTCCAATGCCGTCATGTCTTCCATGAAAAATGCGCTGTTTTCAGAAAAGGAACAAGCGATTGCCTTGATCAATGACTATTCACAGGCCCTTCAGATCATTTACACAGATTTTTTGCATGTCATATCAGGATGCCATGTGACGTTTCCAAGCAATCTTGCCGGATGGCAATGGAATGAACCAGATGCCGTGGAGCAAATCATGCGAACTTTGGAGCGGTTGCATGATATCGCCGAAGGCATGGAGATAAAACTGGATGTCGCGCTTCTCAAGAAGGAGGTCTGCAAATGAACAGACTGCGTTTTGGGGCTTTATTATATAATGGTAAAGAGCTTGGTTTCTACCTTTCACACCGTGTTGTCTTCACTGTTTATGGATCAGGCACTGTCCATGCCATGGCGATGCATGATTTCATGCCATGCAAGGTGTTTGCCGTCAATGGTGTGGCAGTTTCGTTCCCACAGGCGTTGACGACCGCCGCTACCATCAGCGATAAATTCAAAAATTCTTTGGAATTTGTAAAAAAAACTCTGGAGTTTCTGGAAAATTTCTCTTTTGAAAACTTAGAGAAGATGTTGAAAAAATGGTATGGAGCTGAACTGGAGAATTTCATCATTCCCGTTCCCGTACAGGAAAACAATATGCAAACAGAGGAAAACACAATGGAAGAATCAGAAGTCATCAAGGAATTCAACGAAAAATACAATGAAGCTCGTGGTAAATTCGGAAAACGGCCGAACATTCTTGTCTGCGGATACACAGGAAGCGGTAAATCGTCGCTCGTCAAGGCTATTCTTGGCAATATTGTTCCCGATGACGCCATTGGCGACGGACGGCCGAAGACGATGGGCTACGATTGTTATGAGAACGAATTGGTCTGTATTTGGGATTCCAAGGGGCTGGAGAGCGGCGAGGCGGAGGAAGAGTTCACAATCCATACTCGTAGTTTCGTTCGTGAAAAACAACAAGATCCGAATGTTGACAATCACATTCATCTGGTTTGGTACACGATTCAGGGAAGTGGCGCACGTGTGACGGACTGCGATCTTAATCTCATTCGCAACATTTTCAATCCGGAACATGTCATCGTCGTCGTGACCAAGGCCGATGTAACGCGCGAAAGCCAAAAGAAGGCATTGATGGAAGCTTTGAAAAATGCAGGAATTCCTGAAGAACATATTATCTTCACTTCCGATGCAGAAAGTGGCGCCGTTGGTTGCAAAGAACTGATGAAACTTTCCTATGAGATGCTACCGGAGGCTTATCGCGATGCTTTCATGGAAGCTCAGAGAATAGACATGGAGGCTCGCATTCAGGCTATCCATGATAAGGAAGGGAAGGCGAAGGCCATCATTACAGCGGCGGTCACGGCAGCGGCAGCAGCAGGGGCTGTTCCAATACCGCTGTCGGATGCCGCCGTGCTTATCCCGCTTCAGATTACGATGATCGCCTCATTGGCAGGGCTTTACGGACTGCGTGAAGAAGCAGTTCGTCAGGCTGCTATGCCGTTTGTGGCGAAGCTTGTCGGTATTTTTGCGGCAAGCAGCATTCTCAAGTTGCTTCCGGGGCTTGGCAGTGTTGTCAACGCCACAGTGGCGGGAACGCTGACAGGAGCCATGGGCATGTTTGTCCGCCGCAATTTCGAAGACATCGCCATCGCCAAGATTGAAGGCCGTTCTGTGAATCCTGTCTTTTTCGACGTGGAGCTCTTCCGGAAGTTCTACGACGAGTATAAGAAACAGAAATAACACATTTAAAAACAAAGCAGAAAACAAAAAAGGAGGAAAATGATAATGGACGACAAAATCAACGACTTGAAACAATTGATCGAAAGTCTTGCAGAGGATTCCCCACTTCGCAAAGAACTCAATAAAGTTCTGGAGGCTGCTACAACTGGCCAAACGGAACCGTCTGCAACTGAGCCATCAGAGACGATGGATGAGAATCATTCGGAAAACACAATCGAAGAGGAAACACAACAGGACAATAAGCCAGAAGATGAAAAGAGAGATGATGATGAACAAGATGATAATAGTACTTTTGATAGGCTAAAAGACAATATGGAGAATTTGCTGGAAGACAACGAATTCATCACAGCTGCGGCGGGTTTTGTGCTTGGAGCGGTGGTGGTCGGTCTTGGCGCGACGCTTGTTGCGGCCATGAAGAAGTAATTGTCAACCGTGACAGCTCAAGAACTACCACGATTATTCGTCAGAGGCGGCGGCAAAAATTGGCGCCGCCTCTGAGTTATATAATAAAGGGCCTTTATCGTTTTTTACTATGATATTGTTTCTGATTTGTTTAATTTTCTATATGATGCCACCGTTTTTTAAAAGGTTGTTTTGGCGAAAAATGAATAAACTCAATTTTTCGACTTGTTCAAGCATCGTTCATGGAACGGATGTTTGTTCTGATCAAGACTAAAGACGTCTTGAATCTGTATTCCCATGTCCGCATATTTCACGATCTTAAGTGAATATTCAATTTTTCAAGATAAGCAGATTTGAATCGATGAAAACGGATGATATATTATGGACAAATGGTTGGAAAGAATCACCATTTTTTCTATCCATGATACAATCTAACGATGGTCATCTGTCACGGATGGCCATTGAAACTGTGCTTTCACGACAGCTCCAAACTTCTATGTTTGTGTAATGTTCATATCATTTGCAAATCATCCACTTTTATAGATAAGTTCAGGAAGCAAATATATTTGCTTTAAAATCTATGATTCCGAAGGCTAATTCACTAATAATAATATTACTATTAAATATTGGTGTATTATGTGTATGGAGTATGATCTTGGCAATTTTTTTTTAGAAAATAGCAAAAATATCAGAATAAACTCAATTCTGCCTTCATTTGTTATAAGGGGTGTTTTATGGAATTTGTCCAATCTGGCAATATATATATAGAGATGTTTCATTCTAAGAAACAGGATGTAGATTCTACAAAAGATAACCTGATTCGTGGACTTCAAAAAATCCTTCATTCAGAACATAGCAGTTCATTAAAATATGAAGACATTTTAGATTGGCAAACGGTAGAAGATAATAGGTGGAATGATATTCTAGACGAAATCCTAGAAACCATTCTTCCTAAAAACGCAAATAGAGTTCTTTATCTAAGTAATTGCACCTCTCAAAAAAAAGATTGTCGAATCAAGGAATGCCCCTTAGGGGGGGCTAGCAACTGTGTTCTGTCTGACAATGACTGTTCCATGATGATGATACGTCCCAAATGTAATACTCCATCCTTGGATGAGATGTTTCCTCAGAATGAGGTACTGGCATTGCGGTGTTTTGTAACGTTTTGCCCCTATCGTGAAGGAGGAGCCATTCTTTCGGCATTGAGTTTTACGTGGGCCTCAAAAAGCGATTGTCGTCCTTTTGAGGTAGAAGCTAATGCATTTATCCATTGGGATAGCACTAACCCATGGGAAACACGGCCTGCAAATCTGCTCGTTCCTCAGCTGTTTCAAAATTTACCGGCAATGTCACTAATAACAGCTTCAAGGTTGACGGAATGGAAAGATTACCTTAATTGGCGAACACGCCTTATCAATGCAAACAAACGTGGTATTAGATACGTTGGATACAAACTTCTTCAAGATACTGGCAATGTTATGTTTTATGTAGTTGCCGAAAGCCAGGAAAAGTTCAGACTCAATGCCTTTTGGAGAAACAACGTAATATATGCGTACCCTTTGTCAAACTCAGATAATCCTTGGGTTTTCCACGAAATTGAAGATCGGAAACAAAGAAAATGGGGGAAAACACTCGGTGATTTCGTTCGTGAGGACATTAACATTACTCAACCAGAGATTAACGATTGTCCTTGGAATGAACCATTCATAACGGGACTTGTGTTTGAATTGCCAGATGAGGTTCAGTCAGATTTTATTGACTATAAGGAAGCGAATGGCGAAAATGCCGATCTTCTGGGATGGTTGGATAGGAATGTCTCGTTCCAATCTCAAGGTTTCCTGAGTATTTCTGCTGTTGGAGATGAAAGTCTTTTGCGACGCCTGAAAAGAACACTTGAGACATTTGCTTCTGAAGGTTCAATAGCCGCTCCATTCCTCTCTTCATACCTGTTTGATATTTCCCAGGCACGTTCACCCAAAACACATCATGCCATTAAGGAATGGCAAAATCCCAATATGAACGATGCGCAAATACAGGCCGTTCAAACAATGCTTGACGCTCCTGACATTGCGATGATTCAAGGCCCTCCAGGCACTGGGAAAACAACTGTCATTGCCGAGGCTATTTACCAATTTGTAAAGCAAGGGAAAAAAGTTTTGTTAGCCTCACAAAGTAATGCTGCCGTCATCAATGCCCTTGAACGTCTCGCAGACCTTCCTGAAATACGTCCCATCAATTTGGTAAAATCAAGAAAGGATGATGTCGGACAAGATGACAATCAGTATGGCGAGGATAATATTCTGGAGGATTTCTATGGGAATCTTGGAGATAAAGTCAAGAAGATTTTGGAGCAATGGGAGCAGAATACAGAGAATCTCAAGAATGTCACCAATTACCGTACAAGACTTTCTGAAATACGTGACCGTTTGTCAACAGAACAAGAATTCATAGAAAACGCCACAAGATCAATATCCATAAAACAAAACGAATTGCATAAGGCAGAAAAGAACCTGGATATACACAGAAAACTTTTATCGCAACGTGACGCTGGAAATGCCTTTATCAACAACCTCCTGACCAATGATGCATCAAATGTTTTGGATTGCAATTTTGACGATGTTCCTGCTGCAATAATAGAATTGGCAGAGGGCTGTCTTTTGCCTCTTGTTCAAGAGCTACTCTCAAAAGGTGTTCGCCTCATGCCAGAGAAATACGATAAAGAAGCTGACAATGGCATACGCTGCGGGTGGTTGAGGTTTATTTATGAAAAAACAGGAAGGCTTCTTAACAACCAAGTAATGCAAATTTCCAAAGATTTGGATCGTTTGCAAGCCATGACTGGCGATATGGTAACAAGTTCCGAGAATAGCCTGAGAATTGCAGAGCTTGAACAGAAGATTAGTCTATTGAAGAAAGAAATGGACAAGGCAGATGATGACAACGATAATGACTTGTTTAATGAACTTAGAAAGAAAGCAAAGGAATTGCGAAAAGAAAAGGAAAGCTTGGAGACTTCTGGATCTCTGTCCAAAGAAGTATATATGGCAATCTTCAATGATGCTAGCGAGGACGGGAAGAAATGGGGGGATTATATTGCCTCGCCTAAACGTAAACGTCCTGAATTGGTTGATATCCTTTTACGTTTCACATCATTCTTCCAAAGGATTTCCAACTCATACATGGAGGCAACGTCAAGAATTAGGGAGGATGGCTTTGACTTTCTCTCATCAATGCAGATTGATGAATCAGCCCAAAGAACTTTAAGGCATGCCAAAATCGAATATGATAATGAAGTAGCTAAGCGAAAGGATGCCCAACTCCGCAGAAATGATTTTCTGACATCAGCCAACGAATTGCTTTTGGAGATGGTTCAGGTTCTTGGTTTGCCAGAAAACATTGCGCGAAATGTTGATGAAGCTTTTGACTGGTGTACGCAGGCAATAGATGCACTGCAAAAACGAGAAAAGGACAGTGAAGCTGAGAAGAAATTATCTCCTGTTTTTGAGAAATGGTTAAGTTTGCTTGACCACCCTAACGACAGCGATAAAAAGCAGGTGCTTGACACTTATCTACAGAATTGCAATGTAGTCGGCCTGACTTGCTCTGCCGACCCGAAACTCCTCACGGATCATGGTTATGACCACTTTGATGTGGTTATTATTGACGAGGTCAGCAAGACAACTCCGCCAGAATTGCTGCTTTCCATGGTTATGGCCGAAAAGACCATTCTAGTCGGTGACCATCGCCAGCTACCACCACTTTTCGGTGATCGCGAACCTCTGGCCTTCGAAGAAATCATACAGCGAGACTCCGAGGACGAGAGCATTCCTGATGAACTTAAGATTACTGGAGAAAACTTTCGTAAATATAAGAAAATGGTTGTGGCCTCTTTGTTTAAGGAGCATTTTGAAAATGCGCCAGCAGCCCTAAAATCAATGTTGTGGATTCAATATCGCATGCATCCCGATATTATGAATGTCATCAATGAGTTCTATGAAAACCGTCTTGAATGTGGATTGCGCAATCCTGATGTTGATAGAAACCACAACATTTCTTCCAAGGATTTGGATTTTATTCAAGACAATGGACATGCCTATTGGATTGATTCTACTCATGCCCCTGACGGAAAAAACTGGTATGACGATAAATCTGGTACAAGCTATGAGAATTTTCTCGAAGCGATATTGATTTTTGAGACATTAGCCCAATTGGATAGGGCCTTGAACAGCAAGAAAAAGAACAATAAACCAATCAAGAAAACGGTTGGCATTATTTCATTCTATGGACGTCAGGCAGGACTTTTGAAAAGAATGAAGAAGCGCTATAGGTTTAACAGTTTCAATCCTCGCATTGAAACAGTGGATCGTTTTCAGGGACAGGAGCGTGACTACATTCTTGTCAGCATGACAAGAAACCCAAAGAGCAAAACAGGGTATGGCCAAAATAGTTTTATGGCGCAGTTTGAACGCATCAACGTGGCATTTTCGCGAGCAAGGGAATTGCTGTTGATTTTTGGGGCTCGTGACATGTGCGATTCCTACGAGATTTCGCTGCCCCCATTGATGGGTGGAACCAAGACGAGCAAGCATAAAATCTACCAACGAATCATTGCCTCTTTGGACAGAAAAGGTTGCCTTATACAACCATATCAGATTATCTCGCGGGAGGAATGGGAGAACCTAAAAGCCCATTACAAACCACCTAAAGGAGCCACTGAAAAAGCTTCCACAATGGAAGACAACAACAGACCTCCAAGGCCACTATCAAGCAAGAACCATGGTGCTTCCAAGCACCATTCTAATCCAAGGGACATTAGGTGATTGCCAATGACGAATTTTACCTTAAATTTGCGTTTACCGATTGCTTGTTTTGACTTGCGGTACGTGCTGTCGACTCCTCGCAAGCCCTCTGCTTTTGAAGGAATGATAGTTTATCTTATTGACTATTGCCAGAAACAAAGGAGATTTTTGTCGGATACTGTCCCAAATGTTTTCAAGAATATCCTTCAGGTTAATGATGTGGATTTTTTTGTTGAACCAGCTATTGAAGAGTTGTTTAGTGCATCAATCAATGTCTTGCATACAAGTAACTACAATGTATCACGCACCGAGTGCCCAATCAGTGATATTGAAATCACAGAAGTCGGTCAGCGTCTTCTTCGGGAAGGCAGATTGCCAAGTGCGCCGCATACCCAGCGACAAAAACTTTATTACAATTTCATAACAGAAAAGATTGACGCAAAAGGAGATAATCTTGACGAATACGATTATGACAGAATTGGCGGTGTGAGTCCTAATGACTACGAAAATGTATTTCCTGAAGATATTCTTTCTCAGGAACTTTGGAGACGATCAGGAGAAAATGATGCCGAAGTCACAAATCTTGAACAGGCCACCCCTGTTACTTTCAGGCAAAAATACAATATAATAAAGGTTGAAGTGACTGAGGGGAAGATAAGTTGCACAAGTGATGATTCCAATATCAGGCAATTTCTGGAAAGCCTGGATGCGGATGACATTCATGACATTGTTTTAGCAGATGCCATCAATTGGCAGGGAAGCCTTTCTTCAAGGATTCTGACGCTTGACCATATTACTACCCAAGGATTATATTTGCCAAAAGACCTCACGAAAATTGAGGGACGCAAAGTGCCTGTTACTTTTCATACTCCTGATTGCGAATTGAACAACATTATTCCTGAAAACCTTGAGATTATAGCCAGCGAAAACGAGCCCGCTTGTTTGGACACCACTCGTTCTCCGGCACGCCTTATATTGCCATTGCCTTGGATGGCAGAAAGTAACGGTATTTCTGATTTGAATTCCGTTTACGAAATCGTAAATGTTAGACTTCTTTGCAAAGGTGAGCCATTGGTTATTCCCATGGGGGTAAAATTGGAAATTCCGAACGAGCGAGCTATATCAATGCGCAGGCAGATTATTACGGCCCTGCTGGATGAAAAAGAGGGCGTGCCTTTTGCTTTGATGATTGCGGAAAACAATGCCTCCCTTCGAGATCTTGTTGTTAAGAAACTAAGGGGGATGCCCAACATTTCCAAAGTCCTCCAGCAGTTACGCAGACTTAATTTAAATATACCGTCACTGCTCAAGCTTATATTTCCATTGTCTGAGCTCAAGGATTTTGCTTCAGTGCAAAATGCCTACTCCATAATCAAAGACAGTGCATTCGCGGAAAGAGACACCAAGGCGTTCCTGGAGCAACTTGCCGTTCACACAGAGGCAATGCCCACTCCTACCCTTAACGAGTGGACAACGAAATGGTCGTTAGTAAAACAAATGGCTGGCAAGACACCGACAACCAAGGACATGGAGACTCTTTATGCATTCATGCCTTTGGTTCCTGACCAACTTCTCAAAGACAATGCGGCTTTAGTGCGTAACGCATTGTCTCAAATCGGATTGTCTAATACCTATGCTGAAATATGTAAGGAACTGTTAGCAACTATAAAGGAGGATAGACGACTAAGTCTAAATGATTTTGCCTTTATAGTACATGCGCTGGCTGAAAATCCTATGCAAAAAAAAGCTTTATTTTGCAACATTGAAAAATATGTGCTTATACCGCAGACTGTTGAAAAACTGGAAGGCTTCTGCGAACTTTGTCAGAAAGAGTTAATTCCATTGCCAGACAACAAAAGTATATTCACAGAGGAATCGTTCAAGGCGTTACTGCAAAATGGTATTCCAGCTTCATTGCAGAGAATTTCACAATTTCAAACATTGCAGAGTTTGAATTCTATGTTAAAAACAGTATTGGATTTAGCCGAAGTCTCCACTTTGGAGGAATATATCTCACTACCGCAAACGGCGCACTTGAACGAACTGCACAAAGCCTGTGAATCATTTATGGTTGCATGGAAGAAGGCAACTCCGGAATTCAAGCCGTCGATTGTTTTTTCTTGCGAGGACATCCTGACAATTGTTGGAAAAATACAGACAGACGCATCTAACAACCTGCGCAAATTTTGGGTGTTTGATACATCCTCTCTAATCCATAAACCGGAATTATTACAAACTACAACCAATAATGTACATTACATTATACCCAAGATTGTTATACGGGAACTTGATGCCAAGAAAGATGATTTTGAGTTGAATGAAGGCGAACGTGCCCACGTCCGTGCGGCAATTCGTAACATCGATAAACTACAGAAAAATAGTCAAGTTTCGATAGAGGAGGGAGATTTGAACTTGTTAGCCCAAGAATATCAGCAAAACCCAACAAATGACGACTGGATTTTATCAGTTGCTGTTGCACATAAAAGCAGTGAGGTTCTTCTAATCACTGATGACAATAACCTAGTTAACAAAGCTGCCGGAGAAAACATTAAAGTTGTGGATTCAAAACAATGTCAGAAATTTCAAAGGGAGATAAGGTAATATGAGCGGTGAATATTCTGTTGACTATGCGGCCATTAGAGAAGTTCGCGAACAAGCGAGAAAACAAAAAGTTAGAGAAATAACGTCTTCTTTTCTAGAAAGATACGCGAATACACTTGCTGATATGCAAGACCAAAATCTTGACAAATATGTCAAAAGCGAATACAATTCCTTGGTCAATATGCTGGCTGAGGCCAACGGTTCATTGACTGAAGATCCTGATCACGCACGCGAAATTTCATTGGCTATTGGGCAGCGTATTCATGGCCTTCCTCGTCTAGCACGTGAGTTGCGTCGCGAGATAAATGCCTCACAGGAGGCTGAACGTCGCGAGGAAGAACGCCGTGCGCGTGAAAGACAGATTCAAGAAGAGAAGGAAAGGCAGGCGGCGATGCGAGCAGAGGAAAAAGCAGCTCTCGAATACATAGACAAAACAGTACAGACAACATTTGCCGACCCAGTTGAACAAGACATCGTTCGCAAAGAATTTAAGGCTCTGAAGAAGAACTTTGAAAGCCAAGTGGTTGGTTCAGGCAATATCAAGGAGGTATTGGCTTCTTTTGATAGGGAATTGTCTATACTTCATAAATCCGCCCAAGGAAAGGCGGAAGCCTGGCGTGAGAAAAAACGTAATGAATCTTTAGTGGAAGATGTCAGCGAAAGAATTTCCATGGTCGAAGATGTAATCCAAAAACATACTAAACCCGAAATCAGCAGTGAACTTGCTGTTTATTCTGTTTCTTTGAGCACATTACGAGAGGACTTTCGTTCTGGCATAGTGACTGCTGCTGAAGTTGTTAAAAAGGTAGTCGAAACAGAGAACGCTGCCACAAATGTAATCACCACTGAGGCTATTCGGCGTGAGGTACTCAAGGATATTTTGAAAACCACACAGAGTCTGGGGTTTATAATGAATGGCAAGCCTATTTTGCTCTCCGACGGAAATGTGAAGTTGAATATGCGCCGTCCAGGAGGGGAAAACTGCACATTCCTCATTGATGTAAAAGGGGGCTTGCAGTACAATTTTGATGGGTATCAGGGCAAGGCGTGCAGGAAAGATATTGAGAGCATGAAAAGAACACTTGATGAAGTATATGGCATTCATTTGTCTAATGAACGTGTGATATGGGAAAATCCAGATGAAATTGGAAAGTCAACTGTAAATAATCCAGATTCAATCGGCGGTAGTCACCTATAGGCAATAGGAGTGAATATGAGCGGTTCGATTTTTGCACAATTACTTGAAGTCGGTGGAATGATTTTAAGTGGCAATTGGTCTGATTCGGGGCAGTCATCGTCTTCTTCTGGCTTTTCCTTTGGACATTCCAACATAAGCAGTTCAGATTATGATTCCGATTATAGTGCCCAGCGACATTCATCATCTCGTAAAATCAGCCGTAACTATGAACGTGGCCGTCAAGTGGCAGCGACAACGGGTTCCTATCTTTTACGTTATGAACAAACCCTAAACGATATGCTTGAACAAGGTTTGGACAAGTATGTTCGTGATGATTTTGACAACCTCATGAATATGCTAGAACAAGCCAAGGCAATATTGGATGAAACCCCTTTCCAAGCGAGGGACATTTCCCTTCAAATTGGAGCAAGAATAGCTGGTTTGCCACGTCTAGCACGTGAACTGCGTCGCGGAATTAATGCATCAGAGGAAGTAGAACGTCGCGAGGAAGAACGTCAAGGACATGAAAAGCAAATTCAGGAGGCGAAGGAAAGACAGGCTGCGATGCGAGCCGAGGAAAAAGCCGCTCTCGAGTACATAGACAAAACAGCACAGACAACATTTGCCGACGCAGTTGAACAAGACATCGTTCGCAAAGAAATTAAGGCTCTGAAGATGAGCTTTGAAAGCCAAGTGGTTGGTTCAGACAATATCAAGGAGGTATTGGCTTCTTTTGACAGGGAATTGTCTGCACTCCACAAATCAGCACAAGAAAAGGCAGAAGCCTGGCGTGAGAAAAAGCGTAATGAACAGTCAGTTGATGCTGTGGAGGATACCATAACAAATGCGGAAAACGTCATCAAGCAGCACTCCAAGCCAGAAGTTAGTGAAGAACTTGCTAGTCTTCAAAGTTCTCTTGGGAAACTGAAAGAGGATTTCCGTGCTGGAATAATCACTGCGGAACAAGTCACTTCCAAGGTTATTGAGACACAAGACGCGGTTACAGAAACCCTTACAACCGAAGCTCTTCGCCGTGAAACATTGAAAGCGATTGTCGCAATCACCACCAAACTTGGGTTTATTATGAATGGCAAACCCAAGCTACTGAATGACGGGAACGTCAGAATAAGCCTTAGGCGTCCTGGCGGAGAAGAATGCACATTTCTGGTTAGTGCCGAAGGTGGAATGAAATACACTTTTGATGGTTACCAAGGAATGGCTTGCAAAAAAGACATTGGTGCGTTGAAAAAACAGCTGAGCGATGTTTACGGTGTGCATTTTTCAAATGAACGCGTCATTTGGCAGAATCCCGACGAGATAGGCAAATCTTCAGTTAACAATTCTGAATCAATAAAAGGAGAACATTAAAAATGTCACTTTGGGAAGAAAAGTTTGACACACAGTGTCATATCCGCCGTGCAGTTATTCTCCATGGCAATGTCTATGACATTTACTGGAGCAATCAGCCGACTGGTATTTCGTTTGTCCAGCACATTGTAAATTTGTCAAAATCGAAATTAGGCTATAAGCACATTGTTTGTTGGGATGTTAATATTGGCACTCAAACGTTTGACAAAAGTACTAAGGAAGAGCTGAATAACGATTACAAGAAAAGCATTCAGACCCCAGATGCTGACGATAGCAAAGAGGGAACCGCTTACGAGCTAGATGAAAATGCTTCAGGACAACCAGACGAAATTGATACATCTATGAGAAAGCCACAGGATTTCTTTGGTTTTCTATTAAAGAGATTTAAATCAAATAGCAATAATTCTACTCCCACAGTCTACATAGTTGATGGCGCGGATGCCCTTTTTGGCAATTCCAATAGCCTTTCGGAAGCCGAACGCAATCTCCTTCTTCAAATTGGACAGACATTGCGCGATGCCCCATGTTCGCTAGATACGCAAAAATTGCATCAAAAGGAAGATTTGTTGATTCTAATTACATCGCGTATTGCTCTCATTCCACCCCGTTTTTATCAGGATAATCCTGCTGTGGCAGATGTGAATGTTAATCTTCCTGAGCGTACAGAACGTGCTGATTTTATTGCTAGCCATAATACCGCCTTGCTAGTCAAGGAATCTATGGTCAAAGGCAATAGCGATTTTGAAGACTTGGTAGATTCTCTAGACCATTTTACTTATCGGGATATTCAGCAGCTTTGCCATCTTTCAATCTCTCTTTCTAGAAATGACTCAGAACCGATTTCATATAAGAAACTGGTAAACCTATATAAATATGGTGAAAAACGCAGTCCCTGGGAGGAATTAAGTCGTGAAAAGTTGGCAGGCTTGGAGGACAATCTTAAAGAACGAGTCAAAGGACAGGATCACGTTGTTGAACGTGTGACTAAAGTTATTAAAAAAGCTTTTGTCGGTTTATCAGGATTGCAACATTCAGGTCGTCAGCAGATGCCTAAAGGAACTTTCTTCTTCGTGGGCCCTACTGGTGTTGGAAAAACAGAAATGGCAAAATCAATTGCTCAATTTTTGTTTGGTGATGAAGAAGCTTGTATTCGCTTCGATATGAGTGAATATTCTTCAGAACATAGTGATCAACGTTTGGTAGGTGCGCCTCCAGGTTATGTAGGATATGAAGAAGGAGGCCAGCTTACCAATGCTGTTAAACAACATCCGTTTTCCGTTTTGCTTTTTGATGAAATTGAGAAGGCACATTCTCGTATTTTTGATAAGTTTCTTCAGATTCTTGAAGATGGACGTCTTACGGATGGAAAAGGAGACACAGTAAGTTTTTCAGAATCCATTATTATTTTCACCTCCAATATAGGTGCCAGTGAAGTTAAAATAGATTCTCGTACCCCCCATGGGGATTTTATTCAAAAAGTTAAGGATCATTTTGTCAATGAAATGAAGCGTCCAGAATTGCTCAACCGCATAGGTGAAGCTAATATTATACCTTTCAATTATCTCACAGACATTAATGTTTTGATGAAAATTGTAGCAGCAAAATTGAAGCCACTCAAAGAAAAACTTAAGGAAAAGTATAACCTAGAACTAGAAATAGTTGACCAGGACAATGCCTTGAAAATTTTGGAAGATGGATTTGACCGCCGTAATGGCGGACGTGGCATAGCAAATCGCCTCAATGAGGAAATCATTGAACCTCTGGCCGAGGCCATATTTAATTCAGATGATGATGAACTGCATGGTGGTACAATGGTTGCCAAATTGGACAAATCTGGTAAGCATTTCTGGTTTCATTTGAAGGATTGACAATGGTTGACTCTCAAGTAATAAATCTCAACTGCTATGCTCCCTGTACTGAAGCAGAAGGCCCAGGCAAACGTTTTTGCCTTTGGGTGCAAGGGTGCGTTCGAAATTGTCCAGGCTGTTGTAACGCGCATATGCAACCTCTGGAATTGCGCTGTTTGATTCCTGTTTATGACTTATGTCAAATGATTAAGCAGTCGGCTATCGAAAATTCTCTCGAGGGTATTACATTTCTTGGAGGAGAACCTATGCTTCAGGCTGCTAAACTGGCAATGGTGGCTCAATTTGCTCATGAACAAGGCTTGTCAGTTATCACCTTCACTGGGGCAACCCTTTCTGAATGTACAGAAGAAAACTATCCAGGGAGCAATATGCTTCTTGCGCACACGGATGTACTTATAGACGGTGATTTCCGTCAGGATTGTATTGATGAAACACGCAATTGGATTGGCTCTACAAACCAAGTTTTCCATTATTTTACGAATCGATATGACTCTTCTATAGAGACGGATAAGCGTTACCATGGCCTTATTGAACTTAGAGTATTAGAAACAACTGTAACCTTCAATGGTTGCCCAAAGAGTCTAAGCGAGTTGAAAAATTGATGATAAGTGTTTGCAATTTAACTAGAAAATCATTACAGATCAATAAGCTACTATCGGTACAAAGTGATGGATTGATATACCAGTTCAAAACATTCATTACTAAAACAAAGACGTCATATACCAGTGTTGGATATACATTAGCTTTCTGGAGGCAAATAATGGTTATTACGGGGATATACAATTAGAATATTGGATCACAGGCGGGAGAAAGACGGATGAAGAATGGGAAACAGAGGGACCTTTCTCCAATGGCAAGGTGATGCGAAAAAGAAACAGCTCCGGCAATCGGCGGATGAAGACATTTTAATGAAAAATTAATGTGTTTGGGGGGATTTGGAAGAAGAACACCGGACCTCGTTCTCCGCGCCACGAACATTGTCCGCGTCATAAAAATGGCGCAAAAAGCTGACAATGAGCGTGGCGGCTCACGATATGAGAATAACGCAAATGTTTTAAGGAAAATGCCTGTCGAAAATAATACCCGATAAGCATATCACCTTGGAATTGATGTTATTTATTCAAATTACTGAAAAGTTTTGCCATCGCATCGTCACCACCCCATGCGCGACGAACATCTTGCGGATCAAGTATCCTGCAATGTTGTGTTATCATGTTTTTTTGAAGTCTCCAGCCTTTGCACTCTGCAAGTTCATTCCACATTACATGACCTCCCTTTGTTTTCAATGGAATATTTGGATATGAGGCATGTCGAAGAATCTTAACTATTTGGCCTGATTTAACAGCATCAATAAACCAACCTATGATTTTTTGAGACATGCTATCGTTTTCTTCTGACATACGAACTCCTTAAAGATAAGTGATTTTTAGATATTATTGGAGATTTTTAAAAGGATAAGGGTAGTGTCCTGTATTTTGCGCACATTTCTTTGATTGATTATTAAATCACATGTGCATTATAAATTATTGTATCACCAGTATTCCATTTTGCAAGAGAGATACTGGCGCGTGCCCCATTTCGTGGCGGATATGTGCCTTAGCCTTGCCCCGACGAGCATCATGGCCGAATAGCCGTCGGGGAAGCTGCCGACGACACGCGTCCGCCGGCGGATCTCCTTCATGATCCTCTCCAGACCGTTGTTTGTACGTATCTTGAACCAATGCTCGGGAGGGAAGTCCATGCAGGACAACGTCTCCTCGACACTTTCCTCGACAAAATTCGCAACGGTCTCCAGCTTCATTCCACGTAGCTTTTCGGCGACGAGGGCGGCCTTCCCCCTGGCGGCCTCCTTGTCCTCCTGCGAGTGGATCGCCTTCAGCATGGCCGCGACCGCCCTCGCGTGCCTCGCGGGGCACTTTCCGAAGGCGTTGCGGTACCAGTGCACGACGCAACGCTGCCACTTCGCGCCGGGAAGGAAGTCGCCGAGGGCGTCCGCCAGACCGGACGCCTTGTCCGAAATCACAAGCCTCACGCCGTCCAGGCCGCGCTCTTTCAGGTACCTGAGGAAGTTCCTCCATGACTCGCCGTCCTCGCGGCTCCCCTCCGAGATCCCGAGGATTTCACGGTATCCGCCGGAATTCACT